>Ga0209542_10007031_pt1 | contig 21583 bp, 17 predicted proteins | sample RifCSPhighO2_01_FD_184028 | JGI IMG/M metagenome (GOLD analysis project Ga0209542, IMG submission 184028) | Soil microbial communities from Rifle, Colorado - Rifle CSP2_plank highO2_0.1 (SPAdes) (version 2) | ecosystem: Environmental > Terrestrial > Deep subsurface > Rock core/Sediment ... | reverse complement strand
GCGGGTGGCGGTTCGCACTCATATAGACATTTGTTTTGGAGCTTAGCTTCCGCCACCCACGTCGCAACGTGAGAAACAAAAAATTTCTGGAAAACTCTTTCAGAAATTTTTTGTTTCTGAAAAAACACGTTCACTTCGTTCAGTGTCAAAATATTTTTATAAAAAAATATTTTGAGTTATCCACACATTTGCAAAAAAATCATTTACTTAAAATCTTTTTAGAGCGATAATTAGAGCAGGTCGATTCGCTTCAAAAAAATATTTTTATTTTTTTGATAAAGCGCGCGCTTAAGAACTAATCTATTTCATAAAATTTTGCAAAAGATTTTGTGATTCAACTAAAATGGCAAAGAAAAAGAAAGCTAAGAAAGCTACAAAGAAGAAGAGAGCATAGTTCTCTTTTCCCACTTAAACAAAAATTCCGCTCTGCGGAATTTTTGTTTGGGATGATATTTTATGCTAGAATACCCCCACTATGTCATTTTTGAATAAGATATTTGGTGATGGCAGTACTAGGTATATAAAGGAGATATCGCCATTAATCCCTAAAATAAACAGTTTGGAAGAAAGTCTCTCTACTTTGACAGAAGAGTCTCTAAAAGCAAAGACAAAAGAATTTAAAGAAAGATTGGCGAAAGGAGAAACATTGGAAGACATTTTGCCTGAAGCCTTTGCTTGTGTACGAGAAGCGGCTAAACGAACTCTAGGTCAGAGGCACTTTGATGTGCAAATGTTGGGCGGCATTGTCATGCATCGTGGGGGTATTGCTGAGATGCGTACTGGAGAAGGCAAAACTCTGGTGGCTACTCTACCGGTCTACCTCAATGCTCTAGAGGGTAAAGGGGTGCATGTAGTTACTGTAAACGATTATCTGTCCAAACGCGATGCCGCATGGATGGGGGAGATTTATGACGCATTAGGTATGTCGGTGGGTGTTATCGCTCATGACAGCTCTTTTATATATGATCCGGCTCATAGTGATAAAGATAAAGAGCGGGACGAAAAAGGTGGCTTCCATATAGTACATGAATTTTTGAGGCCAGTTAGCAGAGTAGAAGCGTATGAAGCAGATATCACTTATGGTACCAATAGTGAGTTTGGCTTTGATTATTTGCGCGATAACCTTGAGTATAAATATGAAAATGTTAGACAGAAGAGACACAACTTCGCCGTGGTGGACGAGATCGATTCTATTCTTATAGATGAGGCGCGTACTCCGCTTATTATTTCCGCCCCAGCGGCTGACTCTGATCTGCTCTACAAAAAATTTGCTACTGTTGCAGATAAATTGAAAGAAGGTGAGCACTATACTCTAGAAGAAAAGATGCATGCGGCTCTGCTCACAGACGCTGGTATACAGAGGGCAGAAGAGATTCTAGGATTAGAAAATATTTATGCCGAAGGGGGAGTGAAGATGGTCCATCATCTAGAGACTGCGGTCAAAGCCAAAGCTCTATATCATAAAGATAAGGAGTATGTAGTCAAAGATGATGAAGTAATAATTGTTGATCCCTACACTGGTAGGCTACAGCCGGGGCGCAGATGGTCGGAAGGTTTGCACCAAGCGATTGAGGCCAAAGAAGGAGTCAGTGTCCAAAAAGAATCCAAGACCTACGCTTCGATCACTTACCAAAATTATTTCCGTATGTATAGCAAACTTTCTGGTATGACTGGTACCGCGGCTACTTCTGCAGAAGAGTTTTATAAAGTTTATGGCTTGAATACTGTGTCCATCCCGACCAACAAAGCGTCGGGCAGGTTGGACAGAGATGACCTGATTTACCAGACCGAAAATGGTAAGCTCCTTTCTATTGCAAGGAAGGTGAAAGAGCTTCAAACCAAAGGCCAGCCGGTGCTGATCGGCACTATTTCTATAGAAAAAAATGAATTGCTTGGTGAGTATCTAAAGAGAGGAGGAGTCAAGTTTGAGATGTTGAATGCCAAAAATCATGAGAGAGAAGGAGAGATCATAGCTCAAGCTGGCCGCAAGGGGGCGGTCACAGTAGCGACCAACATGGCTGGGCGTGGGGTGGATATCAAGCTTGGAGGCAACCCTGCTTCTGCCGAAGAAGCGAACTTTGTTCGCGAAGTTGGCGGTTTGTTTGTTTTGGGCACCGAACGCCACGATGCTCGCCGCATCGACAACCAACTTCGAGGAAGATCTGGTAGGCAAGGGGATCCAGGTGAGACTCAATTTTTCGTATCAATGGAGGACCATATTATGCGAGTTTTTGCAGCCGATACGGTCAAAAATATGATGGGCCGGCTAGGGTTGGCCGAAGATGAGGCTATCCAAAACAAGCTGATCACTCGCTCGCTTGAGAGCGCTCAAGAAAAGATCGAGGGGCTCAACTTCGATGCTCGTAAACATGTGCTTGAATATGATGATGTCTTGAACTTCCAGCGCAAGACTTTTTATGAAAGAAGGAGAAGTGTTTTGGAAAATGAACCAGACGAAAATATTCGCAATGTGAAGCTTCAAGTTTATGACTTGTTTTGGGTGGAACATCTAGAGCAGATGGATTATTTGCGCTCTTCTGTTAATTTACGAGCTTATGGTCAGCGCGATCCGCTAGTCGAATATAAAAAAGAAGGGCTCATGATGTTCAAGCAGATGGAAGCATCTATTGAACAGATGATTGAAGAAAATTTGGCCAAGCTTGCCGAAAATCAAAAAATTTCGAGCGATCAGACGAGTATTCAGAGGGAGGCACTGAAGATTACTGCTTCGGATAATTCTAATCTCCCTAACCCTCTTTACAATAAAGAGGGAATCAAACAAGACCCTGCACATAAAGATATAGGAAGAAATGACCCTTGTTGGTGTGGATCTGGTTTGAAATTCAAGAAGTGCCACGGAAAATAAAATTACACCATATCTCAAAGTACAATGGCCGTCATTGTATTTTTTATCTATTTTATACAAAAATGCGCGGTCGTTAAAAAGTGTATAATACAAATTTTCCAAAAGTAAAGTGTCAAAGGTCACCTTTGACATCTGGAAGTGTGGTATAATTTGATAACTTTCTTTTTTATTAAGGTTGAGATAATATCCAGCTGGAGAGTACTATGAAATTACCAGACAGAGTTCCGATCATGAAAATCAGGGATGAGATGTATAAAGTTGAAAAGGAGTGAAGTGTGAAAAAAGTTATACACTCAGTTGAGATCTTGCATCATTTTGTGTGTGTTTTTTGTAGAAAATGGTGGACGATCGGAGATCCTCCTAAAAGAAAGAAAAATTGGTTTTGTCCTTGGTGTGGCAAAAAGAATAAATATTGAAGATTTAGCGGCTAAGGTTGATCCTTTTGCCGCTTTCTTTTTGGGTTAAATTTGATTAGACTTTTTATATGTTAGAGGAAAAATTTAAGCTATATCTTGAAGATCCGATCTTTTTAGAAATTCTTGAATTGGTTAAACAGAATTCAAAAGGAAAGATTTGGCTCATGGGTGGTTTTTTATATCGTAATTTGGTATCTGCTTTGTATGGTGGCGAGATTTACAATTATGATATTGATTTTATCGTCGAACAAAGAAATGAAATCTTAAAAGAGATTTTAGGTTGGGAAATTCAGACAAATAATTATGGGGTTCAAAATTATGTGAGAAAAAGGAATAAGATGAGTTTTACTGATATAAGGAAAGCAATTAGGGTATCTGGATTAAAAAATCCAACAATTGAAGAATTTATAAAAGAAACTCCTTTTGATGTGCAATCAATTGCTTATGATTTGAACGAAAATAAGATTATTGGAGAAACAGGGATTGAAGCTTTAAAAAATAAAACAGTAAAAATAAACAATAAAGAACAAGCTGAATTTTATGCTAAGAGAAAAGGCAGAAAACTAGATGATATAATAAAAGAAAAAGCACAAGAATTAGGCTTTGATTATATGTTATCGTGAAATACACACAATGTATACGACCGTCACAGATCTGTGTATGTACATTTTTAAAATTACAACTCTCTTACGATCGTGAAAAAGTGGTTAACATAAATTTTTAAAAAGTAAAGTGTCAAAGGGCACCTTTGACATCTGGGGTGTGGCCCGCCCGCAACGACTCGCTCTGCTCTTCTTGCGAGTCGGGCGGGTGTAATTTGGACTTTCTTTTTGGGCGAAATTTAACTAAGATTAGGGGATGGCAGATAATAAGGAAGAATTTAAAAAGAGAGTAGGGACGGGGTTTGGAGTGATACTGGAGAAAGATGGCAAGATACTTTTGGGCAAGAGACATCCTGATCCGGACAAAGCAGACTCGGCGTTTAGGAGTGCTGGAGAATGGTCGCTACCGGGCGGCAAATTGGATTGGGGAGAAACTTTTGAAGAGGGGGCAATGCGAGAAGTGAAAGAAGAGACAAATATAGATATTAAAGACCCGGAAGTTATTTCGGTACACAACTGCAAGAACGAGCATGCTCACTTTGTAACAGTGGGCTTAGTAGCTAAAGAGTGGAGTGGAGAAGCGAAGGTGATGGAGCCGGACGAAATGACTGAATGGGGGTGGTTTGATTTGAACGACTTGCCGTCACCTAGGTATTTTCCCAGTTTTGAAGTGATTGATAATTATCTACAGAAAAAGTTTTATATAAAGAAAAGCTAATTCATGATCGAAACACTAATTTTATTTTTGCAGATACATGTGCTGCCGTGGGGGGCAGGGGGGGTGTTTGTGGCGAGTGTATCCGAGGAGGTGGTGGCGCCCATACCCTCGGCCTTGGTAATGACTATGTCGGGGTTTTTGTTGGTAGTGGGGCCAGTGTCAGTGAAAACGATCTTGGCACTTATATTTAAAGTGGCATTGCCGGCAGCATTTGGGGTAACAATCGGGTCTTATGTAGTCTACGGAATAGCTCGCTGGGGTGGTAGACCGATTATTGAGAGGTGGGGGAAGTATGTCGGGCTTTATTGGAGTGATATAGAGAAGCTACAAAACAAACTTTCAGGTACTAAGAAAGATGAAATCATTATCGGGGTGGCCAGAGTTTTGCCATTCGTGCCGTCAGTCGCTATCTCCGCGTTTTGCGGTATTTTGGGGATGAACGCTTCGAAGTACTTTTATATAACTTTTTTGGGAGTATTTCTGCGAGGTATCATTTTGGGAGCAATTGGTTGGCAAGTAGGTAGCCTTTATGGAAAATATGCAGCCGTGATTAGTGATTTGGAGAGCTATATCTTATACACTATTATTATCACTCTAGCTATATTTGTTGTGTTAAAATTCAAAGGTAAGATGAGAGGATAAAATCTCTAACTTGTCTTTATGTCTAAAAAAACTATACAACTGTCTTTTTTCATCCTGTTTACTTTAGGCATATCTGTTATCTTGTTTTTCATATTCAAACCCTATCTTGCGGTCATATTTATTTCGGCAGTTTTTACTGTTGCTTTCTATCCACTATATGAAAGATTGACTGAAAAGTTGGCTGGTAGGAAAAATCTAGCATCTTTAACTACTACATTTATAATCTTCATTTTTATCATAATTCCGATTACCATATTATCCGGCCTCCTTTTGAAAGAGGCAGTAGGTTTATACACACAGGTCTCTTTGGGTGAGAACCAAAAATTGATTGAACAAGCCGAGACGTTGGTAAATAAAGTTAATTTTTTGTTACCAAGTGGGGTCTCTACTGATCCAATAGACCTAGCTTCCTATACTCGTTCATCTCTAAATTGGGTGATAGGCCATTTTGGCTCTGTTTTCTCTATAATTTTCGGTGGTATATTCAATTTTATACTTATGATTTTGTCTCTCTATTATTTGTTTATTTATGGAGAGAAAATAAAAAATGGCTTGGTGATGTGGAGTCCATTGCCTGATCATTATGATGAAGAGTTTATAAAGACTTTGAGATCTTCTATCGACGCTGTTTTACGTGGTCGCTTGCTTGTATCTATCGCTCAAGGTGTTTTTATCGGTTTAGGGTTCTATATTTTTAGAGTCGGCTCGCCAGTGCTTTGGGGCTTTGTTGGCGGTATTACTTCTCTTGTACCAATGGTTGGCACATCTATCGTCACAATACCCGCAATCTTGTATTTGTTCTTGTCTGGTCATATAGGTCTTGGTATTGGTCTCTTGCTCTGGGCGGCCATAGCCGTGGGGCTCGTTGATAATATTATTTCGATGTTTTTCTTGAAAAACAAAATAAATATTCATCCTCTGGTCGTCTTGTTTTCAATATTGGGTGGAGTGGAAGCATTTGGAGCAGTAGGTTTTTTAGTTGGACCTGTAGTGGTAAGTGCATTTGTCTCTATGATGAAAATATATCCTTTTATTATGTCTCCTAAGATAGAGTAATTTTAAAAAAGTGGCAAAGCAAAACTTACCAAGCGTACTGATGTTCGGCTGGGAGTTCCCTCCATTCAATAGTGGTGGGCTTGGTGTTGCTTGCGAGGGGCTCTCCAAGGCTCTTGCTTCTAGTGGGGTGCCGCTCACTTTCGTGCTACCTTTCAAGATTCCCATTTCTGTACCATGGTGTAAGTTTGTTTTCGCCAATGAGTCTGACTTGGTGAGCGAAGAGCGCATGAAGAGGTTGTTCGCTGGTTATCAAAGTCATTCTGAAAATATCTCTATAAAAAATACTGTGACTGGTCTACCAGAGACGATCTCAGGTGATCTCATTGAAAGAGTGCGAGCTTATGCCAAAAAGGCGGGGTCTATAGCAGAGAAGAATAAACATTCTATTATTCATGCTCACGATTGGCTCACTTATCCGGCTGGTATTTTAGCCAAAGAAGCATCGGGCCGACCACTCATCACTCATATACATGCTACCGAGTTTGACCGAAGTGGTAGTGACAATATCAACTCAGAGATTTTCCACATTGAAAAAGCGGGGTTTGAGAAGGCTGACGTAGTGGTAGCAGTTTCCGGTCGGACCAGAGAGAAGGTCATAGAGAAGTATGGAATACACCCCAACAAGGTGAAAGTGGTTTACAATGGTATTGATTTCAGTCAAAACTCGGCTTCTATCGAACAAAATTTGGACAAATTGAAAAGAGGTGGTAACAGTATTGTGCTCTTCGTCGGTCGGATCACTTTGCAAAAAGGTCCAGACTATTTCGTCTCTATGGCCAAGAAAGTCTTATCTTGTGAACCGAATACATTTTTTGTAGTGTCAGGTAGCGGTGATATGGAAGAAGAGATGATAAGACAGGTGGCCAGAGAAGGCTTGTCAGACAAATTTATTTTCTGTGGATTTTTGAGAGGAGATGAGTTGGCTCGGGTTTATAAAGCGGCTGATATGTTTGTCATGCCTTCGGTCTCTGAGCCATTTGGTCTAGTACCCCTTGAAGCCATGATCTCCGAAGTGCCAGTCCTCGTTTCTTACGAGTCAGGAGTGAGTGAGATATTGTCGAGTGCCTTGAAGAGCCATTTTTGGGATATTGATGATATGGCCGACAAAGTTATAAATGTTTTGCGTCACAAAAAACTTTCTACTCAATTATCAAAAAATGGTACGGAGGAAGTAAAGACAATCCACTGGAAAAAGGCGGCGGAATCTTTGATAGAGGTGTATAATTCACTCAACCATGGCTTCAGTCTGCCTATATTTTCAAGTGCACCAGCCTCTGCGAGTACGCAAGTATCGTATTTTTGATGTGGGTGAGCGGAGCGACTACTTTAGCGACGCGAGCGGTACTAGTCTGGACAACAAATTTATTATTGATAAAGTTTCGCAAAAGTCTTATCTGCCAGCCAACCGAGTCATTCTAGAAAACATAAAACGAAATCCAAATTTTAAAGTCAGCTTCTCTATTTCGGGCTTAGCTCTGGAACAGTTTGAAAAGTTTGCTCCAGCCGTGATCCAGTCTTTTCAAGAGCTTGTAAATACTGGTAATGTGGAGCTACTTTCAGAAACTTATCATCACTCCCTCTCTTCTATATATGATCGAGATGAATTTGAGACTCAAGTCAAATTGCATCGCCGAAAATTGAAAGATCTTTTTGGTGTCACTCCCACTATCTTTCGTAACACCGAGCTTATTTATTCAAACGAAATTGCCAAAATGGCAGAGGAGATGGGCTATCGCGGCATCTTGGCCGAAGGAGCGGACCATGTCTTGGGCTGGCGCAGTCCCACATTTCTATACAAACCAGTTGGCACCGAGAATATCAAAGCTCTTTTGAAACACTATAAACTTTCAGACGACATCGCCTTCCGGTTTAGTCAGAGGAGCTGGAGTGAGTGGCCACTCACGGCTGATAAATTTGGAGGCTGGGTCTCGGCTCACAATGGCAATGGGCACTCGGTCAACCTCTTCATGGATTATGAGACTTTTGGCGAGCACCAATGGGAAGATACTGGCATATTTGAATTTTTGCGCTATTTGCCGGAAGCTATACTTGCAAATCCGGACAACGACTTTGTCACTCCGTCCGAAGCAGTTGAGCGCTATCCTACAGCGGGGGAGCTAGATGTTCCAAATCACACTTCTTGGGCCGATACAGAGCGCGACCTTTCTGCTTGGATGTCCAATGATTTACAAAAGCAAGCATTGGATACTATTTATGAGCTAGGCAAAGAGATTATTCACGTCGATGATCCAATACTCCAAGAAGATTGGCGCCGACTCCAGACCTCCGACCACTTCTATTATATGTGTACCAAGTTTTGGAACGATGGCGATGTTCACAAATATTTCTCTCCTTACGAGTCTCCCTACGAAGCTTTCATCGCCTACATGAATGTGCTCCAAGACATGCGCCTGCGCCTCTCGCTCGCCAAAAAGCGTGAGGAACACGGCATCTCCCTCACTCGCCTCAAGCCTTTGCGATTTAGCGAGATGTAAGCAAGAGGACCATTTTCACCAGTTGACGAAAATGGTTGATATAAGGTCTGGTGGGAAAGAGCAGAGGACTGGAAAAATGAGGATAAAGAAGGATATTTAGACAAAGGAAAACGCCACACAGGTTGACGTTTTCTAATGACCTATCTAGTATACACGAACCATATTATAAGAGTCAAGTAAGTTGTGGATATTAAGTAGAACAGAATAAATAACATTACACCACACTTTTTAAATGGAAGAGGGTGACCCTCTTCCATTGGAAATTTGGTTAGTTTTGTATTAATATTAAAAGTATGGAAAAAGATACCTTATTAAAAATTGCAGAGCGGATTAGGGATAATACGGCTACTATAGAAGAAAAGAAGCAGTTTCTAGAGGCATTGACTAGTGAGTTTAAGGAAGTAGTCAGTATATTAAATAATGTAAAAAACAAATGAGTTTAGAAAGTTTTGAAAATAAGGGCAATCCTGAAGTTATAGAATTAATTACCAAACTTGATGAAGTGGCAGAGGAGGCTGGTCTTGAACTAGCGGATACTGATTTTATAAAAATTGGAGAAGGAGAGTCAATGCAATTACAAGCTAGGATGGAAATGATCTTTAGTGCTTTGGCTATAGCTGCAGGTCTCAAGATTGCTTTTGGTTCCATGCCTTCACTTACTGAAAACACAGACACGATTGAAGCCATCATTTCGCGCCTAGGGCAAGTAGCTGTAGCAGCCGGAGGTACGGCACTCTTTTTTGCTGGTGTCAGGAAATTTGACATTGGTTATAAGAGGTTTCTCGGATATATTAGAATGAAAGAGTTGAGAGATTTGAAAAATTAATAATAAATATAGGCTCTAGACTAACTACGAATGTTAATGGTGAAGACAAAAATTGGGCCAAGTGGGATTGCAGGGATTGGGCTGTTTGCTGACCAGGTTATTCTGAAGGGGACTGTGGTCTGGAAATATCAGGAAGGTTTTGATCTACTTTTGTCCAAAGAAGAAGTTGAGAAGCTGTCTGGACCAGCAAAAGAGCAGTTTTATAATTATGCCTATCTAGACAAAAAGCGTGGTAAGTATATGCTTTGCTCTGATGATGCCAGATTTTTCAATCATTCTGATAATTATGATTGTGATGATAGAGTTGATGACATCACCACTGCGGTCAGAGATATTGAAATAGGAGAGGAACTAACCGTAAACTACAAAGACTTTTATGGAGATATGGAGAGGCATCCGGAAGTGAAGTAGTATTTAGAATATTTTTAAAATGATTAAAGATCTTAAAATTTTGTGTCTGAACTGTCAAAAGGCATATAACTCCAATTTGGAAGCTTTTCTTAGGGAAACTCTACAGTCGGGTTTTTACGATTTTTTACTTCTGCAAGAAGCAGACGAAAAAGTTGTTTCTATAATTGAAAATACGGGTCCTTATAAAATTCTTGGTGCTATGAACCAGGAGGCGGGAGTGCAGAGTCATTTACTCATCTTATACAGAAATAACTTTGTATTAAAGGATCATACTTTTATGTCTTTTGCTATGATGAACGAGGTTTTTTCCAAGCGAGGCGAGCCAGGGCTTCTGGTCGGGACTTTTGAATATAATGGTGAGTCTATTGTTGTAGCCTCTGCACATTTGCATCCAGGGCTATGGTTCCGGATCCGCGCGAAAGAAATGCACATGATTAAAGATAGGCTAGCTTCTTACAATAGTGCTGAATTGCCGGTATTATTTGGTGGCGATTTTAATCTGGCTTTTCCATGGGAAAATCAGCATGCAAGAAATATATTCAAAAGTGGTTTTCGTGATGTGACAAAAGGTATAGGTATGACATTGAACAGTCTCTATACTGAGACGGGGATTAAAAGCTGTCATATTGCCAGCAAGGTCGGCAATTTTCTTGCAAGATTTAATATAGCTGTAACTTTTAAAACGGATTGTATTTTTCTTGATAAAAAATCTTGCGAGCAGTTCAGAGGAGTCTCTAAGATTTTGCCTGTACGAGTATCTGATCATAGTCCGATTGAATTTAATTTTAAAATTTAGCTGAAAACGTGAGTATGGTTCTCCCCTCTTAAGGTAAGAGGGGATTAAGGGGTGATATGTTAAAATAAAGCTATGGCGAGATCAATGGTTTTGGGGAATGGAAATACTTTGGTCTGCTTGGACAAGTTTGGTCAAGTGGCAGATTTTTATTTTCCTTATGTGGGACAGGAAAATCATATTGGTACCGACCAAGTACATAAGATGGGAGTTTTTGTAGATGGCAAAATGAATTGGCTGGATAACGGAGAGTGGAATATAGATATAAGTTTTGCCAAAAATTCGATGGTTTCTCTTTTGGAGACACAAAGTAGCCGAGCGAGAGTATCTGTAAGATCGACTGATATTGTTTATAACGAAAAGAATATTTTTTTGAGAAAGCTAGAGGTTACCAATAATGATTCTAGGACTAGAAATATAAAGATATTCTTAAATCAGCAATTTAAGATAGGGGACACCAATCATGCCGACACCGCTTACTTTTCCTCAACCATTGAATCGATAGTCCACTACAAAGGTAGGCGAGTTTTCTTGTGTGGCGGCATGTTGGACGGCAAACCTTTTGATGATTTTAGTATTGGGTTTTGCGGCACCCTAGGTAAAGAGGGTACATGGAAGGATGCTGAAGATGGGGTGCTTTCTAAAAATCCTATAGAGCATGGAGTGGTTGATTCAGTTATAAGTTGGGGGAGAGATATTGCCGCCAATTCTTCTATCACACTTTATTATTGGGTGGCAGCTGGGGAGACTTATAGAGAAGCATCTGGACTATTGGAATATATTTTTGAAAAGACTCCCGAGCATTTGATCGAATCTACACGGGATTTTTGGCAAGCATGGACGGGACAGGTAGATGTTTCTTTTGGTGGATTAGGAGATAAAGCTCAAAAATTATTTTATGATTCGCTCCTAGTGATGCGGGCTCATGCGGACAACCGCGGAGGTATCTTGGCTTCGGCGGATTCGGGTAATGTCCAGTATGGGGGAGACACTTATGGCTATGTTTGGCCAAGAGACGCCTGTTTTGCTGCTTGGAGCTTTGATATGGTCGGCTTTTATGATGTATCCAAGAGATTTTTTGCTTTTGCTAAAGATGTGCTAACTGAAGACGGCTATGTCTTGCACAAATATCAACCGGATCGCTCGCTCGGCAGCTCTTGGCACCCTTGGGTCAAAGATGGTAAGAGGCAGCTCGCGATTCAAGAAGATGAGACAGCCATACTCTTGGTCGGTCTCTGGGAACACTATATCAGGGCCAAAGATTTGGAGTTTGTAGAAAGTATTTATAATGATTTTATAAAAAAGGCAGCCGAATTTTTGATCCGCTACAGGGATCTGCATACTGGGTTGCCGCTCCCAAGCTACGATCTGTGGGAAGAGAGCTATTGCGTCTCTACTTTCACTGCCTCTGTCACCTATGGGGCACTTATTGCCGCTTACAATTTTGCCAAGATGCTTGGTAAAGAAGATGATGCCAAACAATTTTATGCCGAAGCCGAAAGTTTGCGCAAAGCTATCCTCTCGCTACTTTGGGATGACAAAGAAAAATATTTTTTCAAACTTGTCGGTGATAATTTAAAAAAGGATATTCGTTTGGATGTTAGCAATTTTTATGGAATCTTTCGTTTTGGAGTGCTTTCTCCGGATGATCCGAGGATGCAGGAGGCTTTCAAAGTACTGCATGCCAGGTTGAGTCAGGGTATAAGCGTTGGTGGCATGGCTCGATATGAGGGGGATCAATATTGTCGGAGAGAAGGCAGCTCTGCTCCGAACCCATGGTTCGTGGCCTCTCTTTGGGCGGTGCAGTACCAGATCACGGTGGCTAACTCGCTCGCTGATTTGGAAAATGCAGCTCTAAATATAGAATGGGTGACAAAGTTTAGTCGATCGGGTATGCTCTCGGAGCAGATCGACCCCCAAAGTGGGGCCGAAATATCGGCTACTCCTCTGGTCTGGAGCCACTCGGAGTTTGTGCGCACAGTGGTAGAGTACTCCAAAAAGCTCCAAAGTCTTAATCTAAAAAAGTAAATGCTCGGTTTATTTAAGAAGAAAGTCACGGTGGTTACTCACAATGGCAGCTTCCATGCAGACGATGTTTTCGCCTGCGCTACTTTGAGCTTGTGGGCAGAAAAAGAAAATATTAATTTGAAAATAGTAAGAAGCCGAGACGATAATATTATAAAAAAAGCAGATATGGTGGTTGATGTGGGAGATATCTATGATCCCGAAAAAGGCAGATTTGACCACCATCAAAGGGGTGGTGCGGGAGAACATGATAATGGGATTCAATATGCTAGTTTTGGTTTGGTTTGGAAAAAATATGGAGAACAAATTTGTGATCAAGAAATTGCTAAGACAATTGAAAATAAATTAGTATTGCCGATTGATGCAATAGATAATGGTGTAAATGTCAGCAAAAATTTGAGAGAGGATGTAAAGGAATATAGTGTTGCAAGGGAAATGATTTATCCATTACGCTTTAGTCCTGATGGCAAGGGATTCGAGCATTTCATAGAAATCGCCAAGATAATTTTGAAATCTGAAATTAATATGCTCCGACAAATAACAGACCAACAAAAAAGAGTTGAAAAGGAAATAGAAAGTCAGTTAGAACCAGAGATTTTAATTTTGAACGAAGATATATATTGGGACAAGGTCGTGACTAGCCATAGAAAAATAAAAGCGGCTATTTATCCTGAGCCAGATGCTAGCTGGTGGTGTGCTGAAGTGGCCAGGGATGATTTGACTGATTACAATTCAAACCGCGCATCATTTCCAGAAAGTTGGCGAGGTTTGCGTGATGAAGCCCTAGTGAATATTTCTGGTGTTCCCGAAGCCGTATTTTGTCACAGGGCTGGATTTTTTGCTGTAGCTAAAACCAAAGAAGCAGCATTGGAAATGGCTAGGTGTGCTTTGCAAAATTAAGGAAATTAGCTTATATTTTCTATACGATATGGAATATAAGCCTACTATTGGTCTGGAAGTCCACGCCGAACTCAAAACTTTGACCAAGATGTTTTGTGCTTGCAAGAATGACTCGGACGAAACTCGGCCAAATGTAAACATTTGTCCAGTTTGTATGGGCCATCCGGGCACTCTGCCTGTTATAAATAAGGAAGCAGTTTGCTTAGTTTTGAAGGTGGGGCTCGCAGTAGGCGGGAAGCTGGCCGACTTTTCTGAATTTGACCGTAAGAACTATTTTTACCCAGATATTCCAAAAGGCTATCAGATTAGTCAGTATAAATATCCGCTTGTGTCCGGTGGCGAGCTTGCAGGAGTGGCGATCACTCGGGTCCACTTAGAAGAAGACACTGGTACCTCGAGTCATGTCGGAGAGCATAGTTTGGTTAACTTCAATCGAGCTGGGGTGCCTCTTATGGAGCTGGTGACCGAGCCAGTGATGCATTCTGCAGAGGAGGTGGTGCAATTTGGCAAAGAGCTACAGATGCTTTTGCAATACTTAGAAGTGGCCGAGGCTAATATGGAAAAAGGGGAGATACGGTTGGAAGCTAATATTTCGGTTGCCCCCCAAAGGTCTGACCTTAAAGAAGGATCCAAAGGTCAGACCTTTGGAACCAAAGTAGAGGTCAAAAATCTCAACTCTTTTAGAGCAGTAGAGAGGGCGATAGAGTATGAGGTAAAGAGGCAGACTGAAGTATTGGAGAGTGGGGGCAAAGTAGACCAGGAGACCAGGGGGTGGGACGAGGGCAAGCAAAGCACCTTCTCCCAGAGGTCCAAAGAAGATTCGCATGACTACCGATATTTCCCCGATCCTGATCTACCAAAGCTCAATTTGAAAGAAGTGCCAGATTTTGATGAAGAAGTTTTGAGGAGAGAATTAAAAGAGACACCAAATCAAAAAAGAGAAAGATTTAAAAAAGATTATGGTATTAAAGAAAGCGATATAGAGTTTTATATAAATAATAAAAAGTTTGCTGATTCCTACGAGAGAATGGCTACTAAAGAAGATCTTAGATTCAATCAGGCTCTATCTAATTGGTTAATAAGTGAACTGTCTAGTAAGGAAAAAATTTACAGTAGTATTTCAGAGGTGAGTATTGCCCAAACTATTAAAATGTATTTGACTGGGTCACTGTCGTCAGCGGCAGTCAAAGTTGTTCTCGGTGATCTTGCAGGATCAAACAAAACACCTGAAGAAATCGCAACAGAAAAAGAGTTATTCCAAAAAAGTGATAAAGCGACGTTAGGAGCACTTGTGGCAAAAATTGTCCAAGATCATCCAGATGTTGTGGGCGAATATAAAGCGGGTAAGGTGTCAGTACTCCAGTTTTTAGTAGGACAAGGCATGAAGGCAAGTAAAGGATCTGCCAATCCAGCTACATTAGCAGAGCTTTTTAAACAAAAGCTCTCTTAGGGCTCTAAGATAAGGCTATTTTCTAGGCCGTACTCCTTAGCTGTACTTGTCTCTAAGAATTTGCGATAACCTGATTGACTGTCGAATTGCTTAGAAACAATGCTGGTTTTAAGGAAGTCTCCCCAGCGGTTGGTTCCCAAGAAATCTGGGCAACTTGACCATTTGTATTTATAGTAAGTGTCTTTCCATCCGGGTAAATCCTTTGGGTTTTTGTGGATGTAAGCGGAGAGGTGGAGAAGCTGGTCGTTCTTCTTTACATGCACACTGGTGAACGGCCCTTGGAAGACATGGCCGATTTTTTTGTGTCGAGCATTGAAGTATTTACTGTAAGCAGTTAGTACCCGATGCATGTATACAGAAGCAATACCATCTTCTAAGTTGCGAATAAGTAAGTGGAAGTGGTTGGGCATGAGGCAGAAGGAGGTGAGCTCTATGTAGCGAGTATCTCTAATTTTTTGGAGAGTATCTTCGTTTAATTGGAAACTGCCATTCTTGAAGTATCGTCCAAGGTACCAACCTACATTGTTGATTGGGGTAGGGGATTGGAAGTGGAGCATAAGGAAAAGAAAACGTATTCGATCGTGGTCGTCTAAGAAAATATCTTCGCCGAGAGTGCCTCGGCCGCAGAGGTGGTAGTATTCGTTTGGAGCAAAGTTTGTCGTACGCATAGTAGTTTCAGTATAGGTGAGAGAGAGAAAGCAGTCTAGCATAACTGTGGAAAACATATCAAATGCTCGGGGTGGCATATCAAACGCTTAGCGTTTGATATGGAAATTTTGGTGGTAGAGTTGTATAATATTGTCAGATTTTGGGGTTAGATTTGGAGTTGGTAGTAGAAAAAAAGGAGTGGAAGGGAATTGGGGTGGATTGAAAAACGAAAAAGAATAATTTAAAAATTTAATTTTTTAAAAAGTGTGAATATTTCGGATGGGAGGTAGAGTGTTTTTAGTTGCCAACAACATTTGTATTTTTATAACTGTTTGAACCAAATTTGGGAGTAGCTTTATTTTTTATGTTTCGGTTTTGGTAAAATGGGCGAGTGGTGTTTCAGTACATGTATAAGTGATTGTTCATGAATATATTTGGGGGGGATTTGGTATTAACTTTCAAGGTGTTGGACAGCTAGTTTGCGAACCTCATCCTTCTTGGATTTTATGATGACTTCACTACTCTCAATCATTTCTAGGACTTTGTCAATGTCTTCTATTTTATAGACTCTATAGTTGTTGAAGGGGTGGCGGTGAGCTACTAGCTTGCCTGAAGCATCCCAGTTGCGAAGGGTCATCTTGGTGACTCCGAGGATCTTGGCTACGTCTTTGATAGTTATATATTGATTTGTCATATTATTTTACTGTTTAGCAGTATAGTTAAAGATTACTAAACCATAATAAACATTATAAACAACATAGTAATAATTATACAAGTTTAATAATGTGGATAAGTCCTAGCTACTATCCACAAATATAGCTAGTAAATTTTCAATTTAAAATTTATAATTTACAGTACCAAAAATGGTTATTCTAATTTTTATTAAGCCTTATAAATTCATATTTTAAAACACTAGAAATTTAATAAAGATTGAAAATTTCATATAATTTTTTAACTAAAAAATTATATGATTTATCCACATATTTTTATGTATCTCGTTTATCCGAGATAGTATAATTATCTTTAATGGATAAGGTTCTAACTTTTGAAGGGAAAAAATATATCTCGGCCAAACAGGCTGCCAAGACTTTTGGTTATACCAGTGATTATGTGGGACAACTTTGTCGTGCACAAAAAATAAATGCAAAACTTGTTGGTAGGAGTTGGTATGTTTTGGAGAAAGACCTCTTTAATCATAAAAATTTTCACCATAATGCCTCTAAAAAAGATCAATCAAAAAATATACAATCAACAAAGAAGCTTACTGTAGATGACTTGGCTAGTGATGTTCGAAATGAGCTAGGTATAGTAAGGAAAAATAAAATATCTCGGGTAGACGAGCTCGGAATTCACGAAATAGTCTATAGCAAGGATGACCAGCCTCTCTTGCCAAAGATAGAAAAAAAGATTGATTTGGAGAGTGCTCGGTTCGTAGCCCTGGAGTCGGTCCGAGAAGCTGTAGCAAAGAAAAAAATAAGATCTCCTTATGGCTTTGAAAATTTTGCTGGCGTTGCATCTCTCGTAGCTATAGTCTTGGTAATTGGTAATGGCATATTTTTTGAAAAAGAAAATATAAAAAATCTGGGAGTTTTTGACAAGGCTAACTATGCTAAATTGGTTAGAGCTTATGATCCATTCTTGAATGCAGCAGCTGTGTCTTTCGCTAATGCTTTCTCTGGAGTTAGAGCAATCAAATCTGAAAGCACTAGTATGACTGCTTCGGTATTTTCTTCTGGTTGGCAGTCTCTCACTTCTTGGGCCAAGGAGAAGGCATTGGCATTCATTGCTCCTTGGAATAAAGAGGCTTCTATTGCAAAAGATACTCCGCAGCTTCCGGTGAATAACTCACCCTCTCTCGCAAAAAATATCACCCCCCAGCCCCCTCTTAATTTAAGCGGGGGAGTCGGAAAAGCACTCTCTGTGAATTTTTCGGGAGTGGCCAAGGAGTATGTGGATTTGAAAATCGATGAGCTTCGAAATTATTTCTTGAATTTACCATTGACTTCTACTGTTGCTCCGAATGTAAATCGCTACTATATCGGCAGACAAAATGACAGCATCGTTAGTAATTTAAGCCGACCGCCGACAAATTTTGACGGGGTAAATATAACCAATTCTTTCTTCGCGGGATCTGTATCTGCCACTTCACTTTCTGTTTCTGGCCCGGCAACATTTTCAAGCTCTGCCATTTTCACAGGCTCGACCACTGTCTCTGATCTCTCGGCCACCGACTGGCTCGCGGTCGGCACCACTACCCGCCAAGATACTTTGACTCTCGACGGCGCACTTTACCTTGCTTCTAGATCGGCACCGACCAATACTTCCTCTCGCATCTACAATACCAACGGTGGCGATCTCTACTGGAACGGCTCCCTCATCGCTGGCGCCACTGTTGGCAACTGGACCACCAATGGCAACGACGTCTATCGCTCCTCTGGCTCTGTCGGCATCGGCACCTCGACACCTTCCGTAAATGCAAAGTTAACAATCGCAACCACAACAACTCCTCAACTCGCATTGCAAGGAAACGCGACAGATAACGCGTGGAACTTGCGAGCCATTGGAAATAATTTGTATTTTGCTACGAGCTCACCGACGACATTTGCCACTTCTTCTGTCTCTGCATTCACTATCGATGGCAATGGCAACGTAGGAGTAGCGACCACCTCACCAGCAGGTGGATTTGCGGTGGCTACTCACTGCGTCACTGCAGATACACGGCTTCGACGACGAAGAAAAAATAAGAAAGGGGAATACGAATACGATGAAGTCGCGATCAAAGACGTCCAAGAAGGCGATGAAATACAGTCTCTAGATGAAAAGACAGGCAAACTAGTCTGGTCCCGAGTGAACAAGCTCATGTACATGGGAGAAAAGGAGATTTATAAAATTACTACTGCCTCTGGCAAGACTATCAGGACCACCAGCGAACACCCGTATTTGCTGTCACCCAAAATACCACCAAGACGGATTGCCCTCTTTATTGATGGAGCCAATGTCGCTGCTTCTTTGGAATACATGAATGCTCGTTTGGATTATAAAGTTTTGATTGATTCATTTGGAGGTAAAGACAAAGTTGTTTTCGCTGGTTACTACAATGCAGATTTCCGACATGAGGGACAAGGTCGTTTCTTCACTCGCCTCAAATATCTTGGATACAAGATAATCGCAAAGACAATCAAAGTTATAAAACAAAAAAATAATGAGCCGGACGACAACAAAGCCAATTTTGATGTGGAGATTGCTACAGATGCTTCACTTATGAAAGATAGCTTTGATGTAGCCGTGCTTCTTTCTGGGGATTCTGATTTTGTATATCTTGCCAAACAATTGCAAAAATTAGGTAAGAAAGTGGTGGTCATTGGCGCATATCGAGCCACTGCACACGAGCTACGTGAACAATCTGATTTGTATATAAATATTGCTACCTTGCCATCTGTCACTTTCGACTCAAATTCAAATACAGACAATAGAAAAGACCCCCGAAGGGGCCATCACAACCGGCTTTCACCGGCACTCCCTATCCTATCGCAACTCAATATATTTGTCAACGATGGAGTGTGGACAAAAGTAAAAGATGTGCGTACTGGCGATATGATATCTACCAATGGAGCAAACAAGAAGCCAATATATGAATACATAACCAACATTGAACTTTTGCCAGCTGAAAAGGTCTACGACATCGAAGTGGAAGGTACTCACAACTTCGTCGGCAACGACATCGTCGCCCACAACACCTACCTCGGCGGCAACTTGACTGTCCAAGGCTCCACTCGCTTGGATGGCTCGCTCACCCTAAATGGCCCTGCAGTCAACTCCCTTCTCTCCACCAACTCCTCCGGTGTCATCACTGCTACTTCCACTCCCACCTTCGGAAACTTTAATGCTACGTCTACTGTCGCAGCTTCTACAATCTCAACCGGTGGCTTCACTGTCGGTGGTTCGCATTTCGTAGTTCAATCTTCGAGCGGCCTTGTCGGCATCGGCACCTCGACACCTTCCGTAAATGCAAAGTTAACAATCGCCACCACCACCACTCCACAACTCGCTCTCCAAGGAAACGCGACAGACAATGCTTGGAACTTGCGAGCCATTGGAAACGCTCTATATATAGCGACTTCTTCTCCAACTACTTTTGCCACTTCTTCTGTCTCTGCGTTTACAATCGATGGCAATGGAAATGTGGGTGTCGCGACCACTTCACCAGCTGGAGGATTTGCAGTAGCTACTCACTGCGTCACTGCAGATACACGGCTTCGACGACGAAGAAAAAATAAAAAAGGAGAATACGAATATGACGAAGTCGCGATCAAAGATGTGCAAGAAGGAGATGAAATACAGTCACTCGATGAAAGCACCGGCAAACTAGTCTGGTCAAAAGTGAACAAGCTCATGTACATGGGAGAAAAGGAGATTTATAAAATCACTACCGCAAGCGGCAAGACTATTCGCACCACGAGCGAACATCCATACTTTGTCAGAAAAGAAACTAGAAGTGTTGCTTTTATTGATTATGCGAATGTGAAAGCTTGGGCGAGAGGTAAAAATCTCAATATGGATATGGAAGCATTGATAGTGATGCTGAGAGGGGTTGGTATTGAAGAGACACGATTCTATTATGGAAGAGATGAAAACAATGAAAAGATCCATTCTTTCTTCTCCAAATTAGTCAGATTTGGATATATCGTGATCAGTAAACCGGTGCAATATTTTAAGATTCGTTTGTCCAAATTGCTTGAAAGGGACGCTAATATTCGCTGGTTGAATTCTATTGATCAATCCATAAGAGATCGTCTGATCAAAGAAGCCAAATCACTTGATACGAAAGGAGTTGAGCTTTTAGAACCAAAGGCCAATTTCGATGTAGAGATTTCAGTTGATGCTTTAAGTATGGCCGATAGATACGACAATTTTATTCTTTTCTCTGGAGATGGCGACTTTGGCCACCTCATAAAAGCTTTGAGGCAGATTGGTAAAAAAGTAATCGTAGTTTCGGGCAGGAAGTCCATGTCGGGAACGCTCGTGGAAGAGGCTAATAAATTTGTCACTATGGAGAGGATTATCGAGCATATTCCTTGGATTGTTATAAGTAAAGGGGGTGCTTCTACAAAAGCAAAACCCGCCGTGAAGCGGGTCTTGAACAAAGGTACGTATAGTATAGCAAGTCTGTTTAAAGTGTCAAGCAATATTATGGGGCTAACTGCAATGCCGGATGAAGGGTCTTGGGTTAAGGTTAAAGAAGTAGATGAAGGAGATTTGATTATGGTTGCTCCAAGTTCATCCAGAGTAATTTGGGATGAGATAATAAAGATCGAAAAGCTGCCAGCTGAAAAGGTCTACGACATCGAAGTGGAAGGTACTCACAACTTCGTCGGCAACGACATCGTCGCCCACAACACCTACCTCGGCGGCAACTTGACTGTCCAGGGTTCGGCCACCTTCCTCACTGCCCCGACTCTTTCTTCGGGAGTTGTTGCTCCAAACTCAATTTTGTCCACCAATGGTAGCGGCACTATAGTCGCCACTTCCACTCCCACCTTTGGTAACTTTAATGCGACTTCGACTGTGGCGACTTCAACCATCTCAACCGGCGGCTTCACTGTCGGCGGCTCACATTTCATCGTCCAGAGTTCTTCTGGCAACGTCGGCATCGGGACGACCACCCCGAACAACCTCTTGAGTATGTATTCTGCAACCAAGTCCGCATTGGAGTTCTCTGGAGGAGCAACGGCTGG
>Ga0209542_10007030_pt1 | contig 21585 bp, 22 predicted proteins | sample RifCSPhighO2_01_FD_184028 | JGI IMG/M metagenome (GOLD analysis project Ga0209542, IMG submission 184028) | Soil microbial communities from Rifle, Colorado - Rifle CSP2_plank highO2_0.1 (SPAdes) (version 2) | ecosystem: Environmental > Terrestrial > Deep subsurface > Rock core/Sediment ... | reverse complement strand
TGTTTATAAGCAACCCATTTAAGGGCGGTGGCAAAATGCTTACCAAACTCTTTATGACCCACCCACCTGTCGAAGAGCGTATACAGCGCCTGCGTGGAGGGGTATAATCAGGACATGAGCAGAGAGAATCCATTGGAGCACTCTTCGGTAGATGACGAGGTGTTGGTCCGTCGCTTGGAACATATGCAAGAAGGTGGTATTGCAAGAAGGTGGTATGAGGGATATTCGATCTGTTGAAACTAAGCCTGTAGAGTACCCTGCCTATGAGGTCATCAAGCCGAAGGTGGATATACTTAGACTTAAGTTAGCCAAGAAGTTAGATTTGGAAGGGGAGGAGATTGCTATTTGATATGGATTTAACCGAACTTGATACGAAGGTGAATGCTCTCTTGCTCGGCTTACCGCCAGAGCTTTCGGCGGCTGTGCGTGAGCGGGTGACTTTTTATAAAACTAAGATGCCGGCTTTTAAGGTTGAGGAAATTTATCGGGAGGCAGGCAACCTTACACGCTTAGAGATGTTGGCCTACTTGGATAGACGCAAGTATTTGGGGATGTACAACCGCCGCTTCAGCGAGTACAAAATCGCCGAGCACGTGCGGGCCATCGTGGCGCGCGAAGCGCAAGAGGAACGCGACCTCTATTCGCTTGCTCGGGTGAACTTCGACCTAAATGGTTTGAAGGCTCTCAACGATTTGGGCGGCCACGAGGCAGGCAATCGCGGGCTCAAACTCTTCGCCAACATATTAAACTTTGGTTCCACCACACTTTGGTTGCGCGACGAACTTAAACTTAACGTCGTCACCTCGGCCGAAGGAGGGGATGAGTTTGGCATTGTCATTTCGGGACCGATTGATTTGCGCGAGAAGGTGGAGGAGATAGGCGAGCGTTACGCCCATGAGGTCTACAATACTGATGCCTCGCATATGCTCGATTTCAACAAACCCGAAATCCTGGAAAACCTAAAATTGCTTGGTATAGCCGAGAGTGTGCCTGCCGACTTTCGTTTTCGCCTCTCAACTTCGGTAGGCATCTGCTTACTTGGCGAGGCTTTCGACAGGGTAGATGTAAACCGAGCCGAAGCGACATTTGACGAGATAGTTTTAGATATAACCAACGCAATGTTTGCCATCGCCGACGAGAGGAGCACGAGACACAAAAGCGCCTTTAAAAAAGAGCTCGCCAAAACCGACCCCATCCTAGCCGGCCTCTACGCCCGCATGTCTAAAGAAGTAATCCACCTCGAAAAAAGAATCAAAGAATTGCAGGAGCAGTTGAGAGCAAAAAAATAAATGAGAGCCTATCTTGGGACCATAAAAGGCGTCTACATTATGAACGCCATTTACGGCCTTGCTGGGTCTTTCGTCGGCATATTTATCCCCATATATTTGCTTAGACAGAACTTAGATCCAGCGAATGTCTTTAGATTTTACATTGTTTATAGTCTTGGTGTCATCGTGTTTTCTTTTTTTGCTAACTATCTAACTCGCCGTCTTGGATTACGCAAAACAGTCTTACTGGGCTATCCCTTCTTGTTCCTATATTTTTTCTTGTTATATACACTCGAAAAGTACGGTGTGCCGCTCTATTTCTTGGCCCTTGTAAGCTCTCTCCAGGTTTCGCTCTACTGGTTCCCACTACACATTTGGTTGACCAACACATCACGAATGGGAAGTATCGGTAGTGACATGGGCAGATTTTATGCAGTTTCCCAGACCGTTGGCTTGTTTGCCCCAATAGTCTCGGCTGTGCTTATAGGCTCCTTTGGATTTAAGGTCGTGTTTGTCATCGCGGTCATGATTTACTTGTTTTCCGTCATCCCATTGTTCTATTTACCAGAGTATTCTTTTAAGGAAAAGATGAGTTTAAGTAATTTCGCGAGTCTGTTTAAGAAGTATCCGCGTTTGTTTTTTGTTGCGGCTCTTGAAGACATCCGCGGCGAAGCCGAAGGTATTATTTGGCCAATCATTATATATTTAAGCCTTCGTAATATTCTTTCGGTTGGCTATGTTGGTACCATAAGCGCTGTTGGCGCTGTGCTGTTTGTGTTGCTCGTGGGTAGTTACGCTGACAAGATAGATAAACGGAAACTACTAGGCAGTGGTGCGCTCATAGTGGCGATTATTTGGGCTCTGCGTATGGCAACAAGTTCGGCCGTAGCCTCCTATGCGCTTACTCTTGCGGCCTCATTTTTTGCCGCGCTTACGCTTGTGCCAATTAGTTCGATTATGTACGGCGTGGCTAAGCGGGAGAGCGTCTCGACTTTTATATTATTTCGCGAATCGAGTGGCGTAGTTGGTCGCTTAGTTCTGTTTTCTCTCGCCTTGTTGCTGGTGTCTTCAATTAATTACATTTTCTTGTTACCCGCCCTGGCGTGTTTGGGCACATGGATTCTTTCAACCAAAAACCTTGGGGATGGATTACAAAGCAAGCTGACCTTGGATACTGCTAAGACCTGAAAGGTGTAGAGCTCAGGTAGTCCAAAATTCCTTTCGACTTGCAAGTTGCCAGGCCGATGACAGTATCCGCGCAACCGTAATAGACGTAAATATCTTCACCAACGACTACGGCCCCTTCAGGGAAGGTAACATTCGGGACAAGACCATTGCGTTCATACGTTGTGACTGGTTGAAGAACACAGCCCGGGACTCTTGATATAAGTTCATGGGGATTTTCTGCTTTGAGAAGGGCTGCGCCTATTGTCCAAGAAGCGGACATTGCTTCGGAGGAAAATATAATCAACCAACCCAGCTCGGTTTTAATTGGCACGGCTCCCAGCTCGGGGCCTCGATAGAGCCAAGGTTGTGCTTTCAGAACAGTTTGCTCTTTTGTAAAATATTCGTCCCAACTTTCAAACGAAGCTCCAATTAATTGTTCTATGTTGTCATAATAACGAATTGAAATATGAGATAAGTCTGTATCTGGGGAAACTGTCAGCATAAGGCCGATTTTCCCACCGTTCACTAAATCAGGCAATATTGCCGCGGCTTTTGACTTCTCTGACGGGCCAATGATGCCATGTTTTGTCACATCTTTGAAATCTTTGGTTGACGCCAGTGCTATACGAACGTTTGGTATTTTGTCCCGATTATATATCGGAGTGTCAATGGCCGTGTAAGTAATATAATAAGTATCACCTATTTTAGTCATGCGCGGGTCTTCGCAACTAAAGCGATCATAATCGCTATCGGGTGCTATCAACGGGTTGTTGCGCCTTTCAAAATTGATACCGTCAGTACTCTGTGCGTAACCGATGCAGGAAATGTTATTTTCAAAATAATAGCCAGCCCTATTTAGTCGTGGCGCACTTTCCTTTAAGGTTGACGGATAAGTGCGGTACACCATATGAAATATGCCTGAGTCGTAAACAACACTTGGATTAAACACAGCGCGCCCTTCCCATTGAACCTCTGGCCTAGGCTCAAGAATAGGTCTCGGATTTTCATTGCTTGGGTATCTTTCTAACCAAAATTTCACCTTTTGATTTTAGCACAAAAAGGAGTAGGCTTGGGGTGGGTCGTGGACTTGGGAGGGAGCAAAAATGGGCAATGAACAGCCAGTGGATCTGGAGGCCAAGGCGCGATTTTGCGCTTACCTTGGGCATGATAACAAGTTTGTTGTGCCGATAGAGGTGAAGCCGCCCATGCCGCGCGAAGTTCAGTTTTGGCGCGTGCATATTGTGTGCGAGCGCTGTGGCGAGCGAGGCTGGATGGGTCTTACGCCCGCCCAGTGGAAACAGCTCCAGCAGGATGTTGCCAAAGGCAGAGTTGGTTAATGAGCCGGTGAGTGAGCAATCATTCCCGGCTTAGTGCTTTGTGCCAACTTGAATCAATACCCAAATCAAAGTACAATATCCTTGTGTCAAAGATAGAAGAAATCAAAGAAAAAGCAGTGCCGATTTTGAAAGCGGCAGGGGCTCGTAAGGCGGCCTTGTTTGGCTCGTATGCCCGGGGAGAAGAAACTCCCGAGAGCGATATAGATATAATTGTTGACATGCCGAGCGGGTCAAGCTTGTTTGATGTGGGTGGATTGCAGTACGAATTGCAAGAAGTCCTGGGTAAGAAGGTTGACCTTTCGCAGTACGTTGCCCTTAAACCCATTATCAAACCTTATGTGATGAAGGATTTGGTCCCGCTCATGTGATTCATGAAGAAGGACGTAAGTTTGTATCTGGCGGATATAAAGAAGAGCATAAAGTTGATCCGCCGTTATGCAGAAAATCTGACTTTGCGCGAGCTAGCTCAAGATGAAGGCAAACAAGATCAAATTATCCGGAGGTTGTTGGTGATAGGCGAGGCTGTTAAGCATATCCCAGCCGATGTTAAACAGATGGTCCCGGAGATCCCATGGAGAAAGATTGCCGGTATGCGTGATATCTTGGTGCACGACTACGATGCGATTGTGCCAGAACAAATTATGGATGTGCTCACAAAGGACCTTGACCCACTTGCAGAGGGCATTACCGAGCTTGAAGCAAAGCTCAATTCAAAGTAGAGTAGGGAGGCAAGGAGGCGTCGCATAGTGGTCTAGTGCGCACGCTTGGAAAGCGTGTGTGGGTCAAACCACCGCTGGTTCGAATCCAGCCGCCTCCGTCATTATGGATTTGAAATTATGAACGAATTACTTTTTAAAGCAACTCACCCTTTTATCCGCTTATATTGGTGGGCCCTCAGACCAAAGACGTACGGCTCACGAGCTCTTATTCTGTATAACAATAAAATTCTACTAGCTAGAAATATTAATACAAATTACTGGTCACTACCGGGTGGGAAGATTGCCCTACCAGAATCCCCCGAGGAGTGCATTTTGAGGGAATTGATAGAAGAACTTAATCTGTCTGATTTAGAGATCGGGTACAAGCTTGGAGAATATATTTCTAAGAATGAAGGGAAAAGAGACACCGTACATATTTTCGTCATCAGGCTCAACAGTTTACGATTTCAGAAACAATGGGAACTTGAAGATGCTCAATGGTTTGAACTCGATAATTTACCCAAAAATATAAGCCTAGCAACTTCAAGAAGAATAACGGAATATCTAAGTGGCGGGAAGGATTTAATAGGAGATTGGTAAAAAGGTAATGGTGGTTTTTCCACCCAGAGACAATTCTTGGGGTGACACCTCGTTTCGAATTAGTGACCCCGACGGCTTCGAGATCACCTTATTTACCCCGCGATGAATTTAAGGATTTTTAAGACCATTGGTCTACTGAAGGGATTATACTTTTATATACCGATTTTCACCTTCTTCTTGTTGGCTGAGAATGTGTCTTTGTCGTCTATAGTTATCGCACAAGTTTTCTATTCTTTGTTTACTTTCATTGGGGAAGTACCAACGGGAATATTCGCAGATCGCTTCGGTCAAAAAACCTCAATCATTTTAGGATATACCATTGAGGCTATTGGCGTAGCTTTAGTAATAGTTTTTCCCACTACTATCGGTTTATATGTTGCATACAGCACTCGAGGTATTGCCGGCTCATTTTTGAGCGGAAGCGAGGAAGCCTTGATATTCGAATCAGTAAAACACTCCGGCGCGAGTAACTATCAAAAAGTGTATGGACAATTTTTATCTAATGAACAAATAGGCTTCATCATTTCTACAGCTCTCGCTGGCTTTGCGTATCAATATTGGGGAACACAATCTTTTGTACCTTTAATTATATTCACGTCCATTTGCCTCCTCGCAGCTGGAGTTGTCTCCATTTTTCTTACAGGATACAAAACGAAAGTACAAGAGGTGGAAGGGGCTGGGATGTTCTCGATCTTGAAAGAGAGCTTCTCTCTCATCCGACGAAATGACACGATTTTTACTCTTACTGTGGTTGGAGTTCTAACTATTGCAGGAGAATATTTTATTCAGGCTGTTTACCAACCATACTTTGCGACAAACAACGTTCCGGCATTTTGGGTTGGTGCCGCGCTTTCGCTCGGGACACTCCTAAGTGTTCTTGCAACGAGGAATGTGCACATCATCGAGAAATATTTCACGCTCGAAAAAATCTTATTGATATTGAATATCATACTCGGTCTCGCATATATTCTTATGGCATTTCTTTTGCATCCGATATTCCTAGTCGGATTGTACATTTTAATGAACGGGCTTTTCAATTTGCAGGCACCAATCGTGTCTGACTATATCAATACGCGCACAAAATCATCTATCCGTACGACCGTGTTGTCTGGCACTTCACTTGTGAGGAGATTCTTTCAGGTGCTCATTACGTGGCTTCTCGGAGTCTCAGTTGGTCTGTGGGGCATCCAAACCTCGCTGATACTTCAAGGCATATATCTTATTGTCGGTATCGCCATCGGGTACTATCTACTTGTGCGCTGTGGTTGTACGTACAAAGTTGCAAACATTGAGGGCGAGGAGCTGGAGTTTTAAAGGTGGTTCTATGTTAAAATAGACCCTATGCAGTTAAGGCAGGGTTTGTACATATTGGCTTTGTTTACTCTGGTGTTTGGGCTAGGGAATACAAGGGTTTTTGCCTTTTCGCGGGAACTTACCTTCCCCGTGGATGGAGCGAATCACTTCCGTGATGATTTTGGCGAGCCACGAGGGGCGGGTGGTGAGCGCAAGCATATGGGTGTGGATATCATTGCCGATAAACTTACGCCTGTGGTAGCCGCGGTGGACGGGGTGGTGAGTGACGTGGTGTCGCCCGAGGCCGTTTGGGGTTACGCGGTTACGATTAAAGGTAGTGCAGGGTACAAGTACCACTACTTGCATTTAAACAATGACACTCCCGGCACAGACGATGGCTTGGGCGGTGAGTCGGGCGCTTATGCTCCAGGTATTAAAATTGGCGCGCGAGTGAAAGCCGGAGATTTGATTGGTTGGGCCGGAGATAGTGGCGATGCCGAGGATACGGGTTCACATTTGCATTTTGAAATTGAGACTCCGAAGAAGGTAAACATTAATCCGTATGAGAGTTTGGTGTTGGCCGGAGGCGCTGATGGTCCACGACTTGCCATCGGCGACAAAGGAGAAGAGGTGAAGCGCTTGCAAATCAAACTTGCCAATGCGGGATTTTTTAAAGAAGAGATAACTGGCAACTTCGGCCCAGTTACCAAGTCGGCAGTCCTGCGCTTTCAAAAATCCAAAGGTCTTGAACCCGTCGGCCAAGTCGGCCCCAAGACCCGCGCTGCCTTGAATAAAGTTTGAACTAGTATCCCGCGGGCGGCTTTGTTTTAGAGCCGAGCAAAGAGAGGTTTAACTTTCTGACTTGTTTTAGAATATTTTCTATTTCACTTTCAAACACTTTCAAATTCACTCCGCGGGTATTCAAAAGCTCGTGGACGTAGGTGATTGTTCTAGCGAAATCGTTTTTGAATTTAGTGTTTATATCCTTCCACTCTATGCCTTTAAGTGCTTCAGAATATTTCTTATCGAACGTTATGATGCCAACTTGCATTAAGTATGCTATTGCGGGATATCCCAAGTAGCCTTGCCAAAAGGAGCCGTTGTCGTTTGCCATGATTGCGTTTAGCTTTGGGTCGAATGTGACAGTATAAAATTTGCTACCACTTGATGAATAAATCTTTGCAGAGTTTCCGGTTACTTCTATACGTTTGTCGGCAAGAGCGCCCAGGGCTTCATAGACTTTAATCTTAGGTGGCAGTTTCCACTTCATGCTGGTATGGGGCATTTTTGTATGCTACTCTTTTGGGGTGAATTGGCAACTTTGGGACCACATCTTTTGGCAGAGCTTGATAGCGATTATTGCTATTGTAATAGCCTATATTATCGCTCAAAGACAAATAAAAATCCAAGACACCATAGAGTTATATGGTTCGTCGTTATTGATGGTAAATAAGGATGAAAATGGCAAAGTAGTCACGGAAGTGCCGTTTATCCATGTGCAAAACGTCGGGACACGTCTGGTATATTTAGACAAGTATATATTTAATGGTAGGGAATACATGGCTGATTCTCAGATTCTCCCACCCACATATTCACAGGCACAGAATAATTTTTATAGAATTCAGCTTCCTATCAATGGGGAAACTTATGTTTCGATGGAGATATTTTATCATGATTTAGATGGCCGCCACTGGAGCTCAAAAATTATAGCAACAGCAGGAGGTTTTGGTTGGGATGTGAAAACATTGCCTCGTGTTCCTGCTATATAGGTTGATTACGTTGCCCAGTACGTGCCACTATGCATTGGGCAAAAATAGAGTAATTCAATGCACGCTTAATGAGTACAAAATATATTCTAGCTGGCGGCTATCCTAACAAGTCTCTCGACGGCGGTCGGGCGTTTTTTGAAGAGATGGTTGAGGGATTTAAACAACCATTAAATTTATTAGATTGCTTGTTTGCTCGACCTAGAGAAACCTGGGATAAAGTATACACAGATGATAAAAAAGATTTTGCCAATCATATAAAAAACATCGAAATTAATTTTCAGCTTTCAGACCCTGGTAACTTTACTGAACAAGTTAGATGGGCGGATGTGATTTATTTGCGAGGAGGAGAGACTGATAAGCTAATAAAGTTATTGCGAAATAACACTGGTTGGGAGAAAGAGCTTGTTGGGAAAACTCTTGCGGGGACATCGGCGGGAGCAAACGCGATTTCTAAATACTATTACAAACTTAATGGTCTGGAGGTAGGCGAAGGACTTTGCCTATTGCCCATAAAAATTATTGTGCATTTTCGCTCTGACTATAATTCTCCAAACATTGATTGGGTTAAAGCCTTTGAGGTACTGAAGTCCCACAAAGAAGAACTACCAATAGTGACTCTGGCCGAAGGTAGATTTGAAGTGATCAATCGATAAGCTACTGGCGGCGTTATTTTGTGCTATGATTTCATATGATTGTAATTCTCAATTTTGGTAGTCAGTTTGCTCACCTTATTGCTAGGCGGGTGCGAGAGCTTGGGGTGCGGGCGGAGATTTTGCCTTTTGATACCAAAGTTACGAAGATTGCCAAGCTTGGGCCCGTTGGGATTATCCTATCAGGTGGGCCCGCTAGTGTGCTCGAGAAGGGGAGTCCGAGGCCAGATAGCAGAATTTTCAAAATGGGTTTACCGATTTTGGGTATTTGCTACGGGCACCAGGTTATGGCCCAAATGCTTGGCGGTAAGGTTGCAAAAGGGGAGCATCGTGAGTTTGGCAAGGAGGTTTTAGAAATAAAGAAAAATGTGGCTCTAGTTAAAGGCCTTTCTGCCAAAGAGACTGTCTGGTTCTCCCATGGCGACCAGGTTATCAAGTTACCCACAGGATTTAAAGGCGTTGCTTGTACAAAGGGCTGCAAATATGCGGCCTTCGCTCGTGTTGAAAGTAGCTTTTTCGGCATCCAATTTCACCCCGAGGTTACTCATACTCGAAATGGCAAAAAGTTATTAAGTAATTTCGTGTTTTCAGTTTGCAAAGCTAAGAAGGATTGGCGAATAAGCTCCGTCACTCAAGATATAATTACAGATATTAAGAGTGAAGTTGGCGGCAAGCATGTAGTTGTGGGTATCTCTGGGGGCGTGGACTCGCTTGTGGCGGCCACTCTCATTCACAGAGCAATTGGCAATCGTTTGCACGCAGTGTTTGTTGATACGGGACTTTTGCGTAAGGGCGAGGTAGAACAAGTGGCATCGTTTCTACGCAAGCACGGTTTTAAAAAGCTTCACGTCATTGACGCTAGTAAGATTTTCCTAACGCGTCTTAGGGGCGTAAGTGAACCGGAACAGAAGCGAAAAATAATTGGCCATTCTTTCATTGAGGTTTTCGAGAAGGTGATCAAAAAAGAACTTAAGAAATATCCGATTGCTTACCTTGCACAAGGTACGATTTATCCAGACAGGGTAGAATCGGCCTCAACATCAAAGATATCGGCAAAAATCAAAAGTCATCACAACTTAACTTTGCCCGAAAAACTTGGTTTTAAAATTCTCGAACCGATAAAGGATCTGTATAAAGACGAAGTACGCAAGGTTGGTCTCGCGCTCGGCTTGCCAAAAGATTTACTTTGGAGGCATCCCTTCCCTGGGCCTGGTCTTGCCGTGCGTATTGTGGGAGAAGTTACGGAAGAGAGACTAAAAATACTTAGAGAAGTGGATGCGGTTTATATTGATGAATTAAAAAAATTTGGTGAATACGAAAAAATCTGGCAAGCCTTCGCCGCACTCCTGCCGGTGAAAGTTGTTGGCGTGATGGGCGACGCCCGTACCTACGAATATGTGATTGCACTCCGCGCGGTAGATTCGGTAGATGGTATGAGTGCTGACTGGCACAAAATCCCAAACGAACTTTTAGAAAAAATATCAAGCGCGATTATTGGCAAGGTGCGCGGAGTCAATCGTGTGCTCTATGACATTACTCAAAAACCTCCCGCAACTATTGAATATGAATAAACCTATTAGTTTGATTGTCATTTTTGTTGCTGGCCTCGTTTTGCTTGTGGCAAATAAGGCAAGTGTTGTGAAATATGCACGTGAAGGCAACGAGCCAGTTGTAAATGTCGCTTCGAATACTGAAAATTTGAATACAAATGCTTCAACTAGCCCAAAAAAAATAGAAATTTCGGATAAGGCCACGGTTATTTATTCTGATGCGGGATTTTCTCCGGCAGTTGTGAAAATTAAGGTTGGTGGTACGGTAACTTTTGTAAATAAGAGCAACGATGAAGTTTTTGCAATCCAAGGTCTGCAAAATGAAGTCAAAACACACATCTTTAAATTTGAAAATGAAGGTGAATTTGCCTTCTCCTCTGTATCGCATCCGGAGCTTTTTGGGGTAGTGGTGGTGAGGTAGTTTAAAGCCGTATCTTAGGCAGTCTATCCACATATTTGGAAGGTGTGCGTGCTTGGTCAGAGAGGAGTAAAATGAGTGAACATTTAATAATTAAGCTTACAAGCACACATGAAAACACTTACTACCTCGCGCAAGGCAACAACGAAGGGCCACTCTGTTAAGGTAAGAAAGATTTGGCCTAAAACAATTACGAAACGCGATGGTAGGGTAGTACTTTTCGATAAGGAGCGAATAACAGCGGCGGTAACGAAGTCTATGGTTGCCTCGGGTGAGTTTAAACCAGGTGCGGCGGAGCTTGTGCGTGATGGAGTGGTAGCAGAGCTAGTGAAACTCCATGAAATGGACGCTGTTTTCGTGCCAGGTGTGGAAAAAGTGCAGGATATTGTTGAAAAACAACTGATTTTGAATAAATTCCCAGCAACGGCTAAGGCCTACATACTTTATAGAGAGAAACATGCCCAGATGCGCGCCGCCGGACGGGAGGTACCCGAGAGAGTTAAAGAATTGGCAGCAGAGAGTTCCAAGTATTTCTCAAACAAACTATCCGAACTTGTTTACTACACTACTTACTCTAAGTGGATACCTGAAGAGAATCGTCGCGAGACTTGGGTTGAGACAGTCGAGCGCTATATTTCATTTATGCGAGAGAACGTGGGCGACAAACTTACTGGTAAGGAGTACGAAGAGATTCGTGACTCGATGCTCCACATGCGTAGTATGGGTTCGATGCGTTTGCTCTGGAGTGCCGGCCCGGCCGCGCGCAAGAGCAATGTGTGTGCCTACAATTGTTCATTCATCGCGCCCTCTGTGTGGCGTGACTTCGGCGAGATTATGTACATCTCAATGTGCGGCACGGGTTTGGGCTTCTCTGTAGAGCAACAGACAGTGGGTCTCTTGCCAATGATCGAACGTCAAACAGTTCAAGCCGCTGGTAGAAGAAAAGTACACGTTGTTGAAGATAGCCGTGAGGGTTGGGCCGATTCGGTAGTGCTCGGTTTGGAGACTTGGGCGAAAGGTGAGGACGTGGAGTTTGATTATTCGCAAGTACGCCCGGCTGGTGCAAGACTTGCAACTATGGGAGGTCGTGCCTCTGGCCCAGAGCCATTACGTCGTGTGCACGACTTTGCGCGCACGCGTGTACTGTCGCGGCAGGGTAGACGCCTTACTTCGCTTGATGTGCACGACCTTGTTTGCATGATAGGTGAGTGCGTGGTGGCTGGTGGAGTGCGTCGCTCGGCCCTAATATCTATATCTGACCTTGATGATATGGAGATGCGCAATGCGAAAGACGGCCAGTTTTACCTTCAGAATCCTCAGCGGGCCATGGCCAATAACTCGGCCGCTTATAACGAGAAGCCATCTGTAGCAGTCTTCCTAGATGAGTGGAACAACTTGGTTAAGTCCGGCTCTGGCGAAAGAGGTATTTGGAACCGCGGCTCTCTTAAGAAGCAATTACCAGTGAGACGTTGGAAGCTCTTTGAGAAGGATATGCACAAGAGTGGAGTGAACCCCTGTGGCGAGATTGTCCTCAAGAGTAAGGAGTTTTGTAATCTCACCGAGGTATGTGCCAGGCGCGATGATACCGAGGAGTCGCTTATGGAGAAAGTGCGTATCGGAGCTATATTAGGTACATATCAAGCCACGCTTACCAACTTTGCCTATCTTTCACCCGAATGGAAGAAGAACTGTGAGGAGGAGGCCCTGCTCGGTGTGTCTATTACCGGCCAGTGGGATTGCCCCGCCCTGCGCAACCCCAACACTATGCGCAAACTCAAAGAAGTGGCACTAGAGACCAACCGCGAGTATGCCGCTCGTTTCGGCATTCGTCCATCGGCCGCGATAACTTGTGTTAAACCATCGGGTAACACATCCCAGCTCTTCAACTCTTCAAGCGGGATGCACCCAAGGCACGCCCCATACTATATCCGTCGCGTGCGCATCGAGGGCCATAACCCCATCTTCAAGATGCTCAAGGATGCGGGAGTGCCATATTTCCCTGAGGTTGGACAGGACGCGGCTACGGCTACTACCTTTGTGCTTGAGTTCCCAATCCAGGCACCCGACAAATCAGTGTTCAAGGATGATCTTACTGCCAAAGAACAACTCGAGTATTGGAAGATGGTTAAAGACAACTTTACCGAACACAACCCCTCTACCACTATTTCTGTTAGCGATAGTGAATGGCTTGAAGTGGCCAATTGGGTGTATGTCAATTGGGATAATATTGGCGGTCTCTCATTCCTCCCGCGCTCTAACCATGTGTATCGTTTGGCACCGTATGAGGAGATTACCAAGGCCCAGTACGATGAACTTGTGAGTAAATTCCCTGAAGTTGATTTCGCTAAGATCGTGCTTTACGAGGCTGACGATGCCAATGCCAATGCCGGCGCCAAAGAACTAGCCTGTGTCTCCGGTGTTTGTGAAGTAGACGTATCGACAAGTGACCTCGTCAAAGAAGTAAGGGCGTAATTTTGCCAGAAGCATGACCGATGAAAGGCTAATAAAACTTGTTAAAAACTTACCGACGGGTGCTGACCTTGTAGCTCTTCAAAAGGCGGTTATAAAAGTACAGCAAGGTCTCATTGGTGTGGATCGAGACCTAGTCACGCTTAAAAAAGAAATGAGAACTGGGTTCGATGAAGTGAACGAGAGGCTAGATGAACTTAAAGCCACAGCCGAAGTGACTGACAAAATGCTTGAACGGCATCCCATCAAAAGAATAGAACGCATCGAATCCCACCTGAACCTACCCAAGTTTGTGGCCGCTACGGAGGAAGAATAAACATCTGTGAAAATTATTTATCAAACGCCTACGCGACTTGTGGTCAGAGACGGCAGTGTTTTTTGGCGATATGATGATATTTTCGATAAAGCTACTGGTCAGTTTACGCATCGTTTCCACTCTATAATTAGGGAGAGTAATGAGATGTATCCGTTGAATAGTATTAAGACTATTCGTTTGGTCTCTTTTTTCCCTCTTGAAGACTCAAGGCTTACTGGTAACAGCTTCAAATTATTCCTGTGTTTTATTGACGGCTCAATCTTGCCGCTAAGTGTTTGGGTGGAACAAGGTGTTGCCAACAGAATTAAACTGGTCACCCCAGAAAGGTTTAACATGTTTGGAAGTACCATCGCTCAATTTCTGGGTGTGCCACTTGAAAATACACTTTCTACCAGACAGGAGAGAGTGGTAATGTTGGGTAGGAGGATTATTCGCGCAGATGAGTTGGGTCCGGACACCATAAAAATTTTTCAGAAGTAAAATTTAAAGGCCGGACGTCAGATGCCCCCAGTCTTTGTTCGGGGGAATCATAAAACTAGTGTTAATAGCAAAACTCCCCACGGTAAGGCGGGGAGTTTTGCGACGTTTTACAGGCACTTTTCTATTGGATATTAACGGTTACGCTATCGCTTAATGTCCCGAGGTTGCCGGTGCAGGTTAGGGTGATTGTCTTCTGACCCTTCAACCCGGCTGAACTTTGTGGGTAGCCAGATGAGGATAAGGCTACATCTTTTTTGCTTGCATCACCCGTTAGATTTAACTTGCACGAGGTCATATTGTTTGAAGTCCACTTGTACAATAATTGATCTCCGCTTGTTATGGTAAGCGGACCATCCGTGAACGGAGCGACGGCAGTTCCAGTGCCATAACTGACTTTAAGATCAACGGCCTTGAATCCTGGGACGGAGAACTGGAGCCCGCGAGTAATGAACCAATCTAGCTCGATCCGCTGGGATCCCTTGCCGATGATGTCAAGACGATGCTTATCGCCGTCCAGGCACCTATCCGGCAGTTTTGCCGTGAAGCCCTTGAAGTTGCCCCCAAGATCAGGCCTTGCTTTGTCAAGCGCCACCTGCGCGCCCTGCCTACTTGCTATGCCGGTACCTTGCGAATCACATATTATAATCGCGCTAAATGGGGCATCGCCCAAACCGATTCTTGAGAAACCTCTTACTGTTCCATCCGCGTCAATACTTTCGACCCCGCCGTATCCCCGGCGCTCCTCATCACCCTCGCCAAACTCTACGCTATCGATGGCGATACTCCCGTCGCTACTGGTACAGACGACAACAACATTACCGGTTACATTACTTGAGGACAACCGCCAGTTATCGCCTCCGGTGTTTTGGAGGGCTACTGAAGTTTTGACTGTGGGGAATGACGATGTCGGGTCGTCAATTGTCTCGTCGCAGGACACCGCGTTTTTCGACCTCCACGAGATATTGACATTTTGAGCGCTATCAACGAACGGCCCGTCCTTGCCATTCACTTTTACATCTACTGAAACTGGGCCGGATGTGGTGACCACTTGTGTCTGTGCCGGTGATGGGGTTGGCGAGGCTGTTCCTCCCGTGCACTTTTGGGCCGTGAACACCGCGGCACTTGTGCGTTCCCCCGTGCTCGGATAGTACACGCGTACATAGTATTTAAATCCGGGCTTTAGCTCCAGAGAATTGCTGAATCCATCCGGGGCAACGGTGCTAAATACTCCCTTGGGAGTGTTTTTGTTTGAGAGATTAGCGAACTGCGAATTGGTCGAGATATCCACCCAATGGTCTGTGTTACCCTTTGACGGCCAAGATATCATTGCCGTTGGGGTGCTACCATCGCACCCCGTGGTAACGGAAACAGGAGAACTGGCTGTGCCAGTTACACCACCCGTGCTCCCTCCAGTGTTTGTAGTCCTTGATACACACTTACTTTCCGAATTACTCCACATACAGCCGGGCGTTTTAGAGCAAGCCGCCCCTACCGCACTCGATTTCCACTGCAGGTGGCCCTCGCAAGATGTTACGCCTGCCGCTAGGTTCTTATTGACTTCGATGCCCACCCTGCCTAACAGGTTTGGGTACGGATCGAGCAATACAGCGCCGACTACTAAAACAGCTACTATTAATGATAATTTGGGTCCCTTCTCTCCCCAAAGAGAATCTAAGAATTTGTTCATATATACAATGATACAGACGTGCCGCTATTCTGGGTAGGAGGTTATTCACAGTTACCTTATGGTGATTCTCAGCATAAACAAAGCCGCCACAATCACACCTATAATAAGGAACACGATATTCGTGGTTAGCCAAGCCTTGGTGCGCCACCGAGAGATGAGGAAGTAATATTTATGCAATCCGTCTAAGAAGCCCTCAATGTATTCATTAACAATCTTTTGGCTGTTTACGGGCGTGATGGCGGGCGAGCTCGTTGTTCCATAAAGCTTAAGCACATCACGACGGGTGACCACTCCAATCAGTTTGCGTGACATCGTGACTACTGAGGTCGGGCTTACTCCGTGCGTCGCGCTTAAGTGCATTAGCGTGCGGTCTATTGACTCTCCTTCATAGAGGATGGGTGGTTCTTGATTCATGACGTCGCGTACCTTTATCGTCGATACCCGCTCTATCTCGGCCTGCAGGAATTTTTTGTCTTTGCGATAGATATCAAACTTTTTTATCAGGCTTAGTAATGTCGGCAAATGCAAATGGGTTGTGGATACCAAATTCGCTTGAGTTACAAGCCCTACCAATGTGCCGTGTTCGTCTGTGACCGGGAGCCCTTCGAAATTGTGTTCGAACATCGTGTTTGCCGCCTCGACGACAGAGGCTTCCATCCCGATGTTTTTGACGTCGGTAGTCATTATATCGACGACTTTCATCACCCAATTGTAACACGGCAGGTAAAATGCTAACATCATTGTGGCGTGCCGGGTGGCCGCTGTGGATTGCCCGCCTTCGCTCTCACGAGCTATGGCGAGGTGCTTCGCAGAGGAAAGTCCGGACACACACTCATTAAATTGAGACGGGTAGCAGGTAACGCCTGCCGGGGGTAACCCTAGAGATGCGAACAGAGACGAGCTTGATTTGGTTTGGTGCTTGCACCGAGCGAAGTCGAGGTGAAACGGCAAAATTCTTACTTGTGTGCAAGAGTCGTGCCCCGCACCAGTCGGTGCAGGGAGTGCTTGCTCGAGGTTGCTAGCGATGGCAATCCTAGACAAATGGCCACACACGAGCCGCCTTTGGGCGAGCTTGGGACAGAATCCGGCTTATAGGCACGCCGTAAATCAAAAATCCCTGCTTTACCGCGGGGATTTTTGATTTACGGTTCTAATTTGAGAGTGCGCTTGGGGCGACGGAGACCGCTTGCTTGGGCGAATTTTTCAAGTTCTGATATCTTATACATGCGATAGTCATTCTTATCTCTTGCTGCTTTTAGCTTCCCAGATTGGTCCCAATTGCGTAAAGTTTCAACCGAGACACGCAGAATCTCAGAGGCACTACGAATAGTCACAAAGCCAGCTTTCATATATAATATTCATACCATGGAAAGGGATGCTGAATCAAGTGTTTTAACAAATAGTTGGGCTGACAAATTGGCTTTTGCGCTATTGATTGCCTCTGTGGTGCTAGTGCCCCTTGTTTTTTCTCCAAACAATGTGACGCTCGCGGCTGCTCTCAAGCGTAGCTTATTCATAATTTTAGCAGGGGGCCCTTTTGTCTTTTGGATTATTGCTCGTTTAAGAAGTCAGGTTTACACCCTACCCCGTTCCACCATCCTTGGTGCCTCTTCCCTAGTGTGGTTGGTCACCTTGGTAAGTACGCTATTTTCCTCCGCTAGGTTTGCCTCCGCTTTTGGTTCACCACTAGACATTATTACGTTAGGGAGTCTAACCGGCGGTGTCCTGTTCCTGTTCCTTGCTTCTATTTATTTTCGTCCGCTTTCGCGCGTGGCTCTTTTCTATGCCGTTTTGTTTACTATTTCCATACCAATTTTCTTTACCCAAATATTTAATATCGCCCTTTTGGGTAGTTGGAGCGATTTGGGTATCTTTTTCGCTTTGATTTGTCTTTTGTCGATAATATTCTTAGAATATTCCCCTCAAGTTCCATTTCTGCGCTTGCTTGGTTTGGTTGGAGGCGTACTTTCCTTGATTGCTGTAATCTTTGTAAACATCGGTCTTGTCTCTATTGTTTTGTTAGTCTCGGTCCTTTTGGTTGCCATTTACAAATTCGTTACTTCAGCGGGAACGATAAAACAAAAGTTTCCCGCAATCTCTATAGTCGCACTCGTGCTACTCGCGTTTACATTGGTGGGAGGCAGAGAAGGAGGCTTTCTCCTACCTAGTTTGAACATGGTTGCTCCAGCACCGCTCTCAGTACGTCCGAGCTTACTAACAACCGTTGGAGTTACCAGGGCAGCATTTTCAGCGGACCCGATTTTGGGTGTAGGTCCTAATTTGTTCTCGCGGGAATGGGTTAAGCACAAACCCCTTGAGGTGAACCAAACACAGTTTTGGGGTGTTGATTTTACTGCCGGTTCGGGTTTTGTCCCAACGCTTGTGATGGAGACTGGGCTTTTAGGACTCCTGGCCTGGATACTTTTTTTGCTCGCCATTATTTTGAGCGGGATTAGCGTGATAAAGCACTCTGGTAGTCGCAGTTTGCTTACAACTTACACCCTCGCCTCACTTTTAGGCACTTGTCTTTTGTGGGCTATGCAGGTGCTTTTTGTTACCGGGTTCGCACTGCTGGCGCTTAGTTTCATCATCACGGGGATCTTCATAGCATGTTGCCATTACATGCGCGAGGTTCCTGACATCAGTTTGTCAACGCAAAACAGGCCGCGTTTACGTAGCATTGTATCTATAGTCGGTATTCTATTTGTGCTTGCGAGTTTGTGGGTTGGTTACGTCGTGGCAAACGAGTATATGGCCATCCGAGTTTTCGCCGCGGCCCTATCCGCGGGCAACAAGGGTGATATTGAAACGGCCACGGCCAAGACTGAAAATGCTATTTCGTTTGACCGACAGGATGTCTACTACAGAACTTTGGCGGAGCTTGAGCTATCTGCCCTCGAGCGCAGTAACGCTGCCAACCAACAAAATCCAGAGCTTTTGCAGCAAAATTTCGTAATCTTGTATAACAAGGCTATCGCCGCGGCTCTCGAGGCGGTGTCGATTGACCCTACAAATTACCTCAACCACTTGTCCCTTGCTACAGTCTATGCTGATGTCGTCAATCTCAAAATTGCTGGAGCTTATGAACAAGCGAAGATCTCTTACGAGAAAGCGGCAACATTAAATCCTACAAACCCTCTCATGCCGCTAGCGCTGGCCCGGCTCGAAGTTGCGAACGGTACACCTAAGGGCTCGGTGCCATATTTGAATGCCGCGCTTTCGCTAAAACAAAACTATGCCCCGGCGTTTCTTTTGGCCTCACAAATTTCTGCCGCGGGTGGGGATCTCGAGACAGCTATCAAAACAAGCGACTGGGCCACTCAAGCGGCTCCGGATGATTTTACGGCCTTCTTCCAATTGGGTTACTTGCGTTATCAAAACGGAGAATACAAACTTGCCATTGAGGCACTTGAGCGCTCGGTGACCTTAAACCCAAACTATGCCAATGCGAAGTACTTTTTGGGTCTTGCTTATTACCAAACAGGCAAGAGAGCTTTGTCCGTCGAACAATTTAAAGACTTGTTGTTGCTAAATCCTGGTAACGCGCAAGTAACGGCAATCATTGATAATTTGAATTCTGGCCATGGCCCCTTTGATCGTGTACTCGCGCCTTAAAAATCTACTCTCTTCGCGGTTCGAGAGTCTGCATCAGGCGGCCTTGGTACTTGCCTTTTCATCTGTCGCTTCGCAAATACTTGCTTTGATACGCGACCGCATCTTTGCTTCGCTTTTTGGCACCGGCCGTACCCTCGACATTTACTATGCCGCTTTTCGTATCCCGGACTTTCTTTTCGTGACCGTCGCCTCGCTTGTGTCGATGACCGTGCTCATACCATACTTTTCTCGTGAGTATGCCAAGGATAAGGAGGGAGCACGCGTTTTCCTAGATTCTGTCTTTACCGTGTTTGTCTCGCTCCTTTCTGCGTGCGCGCTTGTCGCGTTTTTCCTTATCCCATACTTGGCCCGCTTTGTGGCCCCCGGTTTCGACGAGGCGGCTCTAGCGGAATTTGTTACTCTCTCGCGCATACTCTTGCTTTCACCACTCCTACTTGGTATCTCGGGTCACATTGCGAGCATCACTCAATCTTTTAAAAAGTTTATCTCCTACGCGCTTTCTCCGGTGTTCTACAATGTGGGCATCATCCTTGGGGCCATTTTTCTTTACCCGACATTCGGTTTGCCTGGTCTTGCTCTTGGAGTGATAGCGGGCGCCCTCCTGCATCTGCTTGTACAAGTCCCCGCAGTAAGAGCAACCGGCTATGCTCCGCGCTTTCTGCGTAGGCCCGACCTTGCTCGTGTGCGTGAGGTCTTCCTTGTCTCTGTGCCGCGTACTGTTACACTGGGCACCACGGCCCTAACTGGCCTAGTGCTCACCTCCATCGCCTCGCTCCTATCCGTTGGTTCGATTAGCTCTTACACCTTCGCCTTCAATCTCCAATCTGTGCCGCTTTCAATCATCGGCGTGTCATACTCGATGGCCGCCTTCCCAACTCTCTCGGCTCTCTTCTCAAGTGGGGCGCGTGACAAATTCGTAAGCCAGATGGTCTTGGCCGCTCGGCAAATTATCTTTTGGTCTTTGCCCGTTACCGCCCTCTTCGTTGTGCTACGCGCTCAAGTGGTTCGCACAATCTTGGGCTCGGGTAACTTCGATTGGACCTCTACAAGGCTCGTGGCCGCGGCCCTAGCCCTCTTTGTAATCTCGCTGGTGGCTCAAGGATTGGTGCTCCTCTTTGTGCGTGGTTATTACGCCAGCGGTTCCACCAAAACGCCCCTTTATGCCAACGTACTCTCATTCGCACTCATTGTACTCTTGGCCCCGCTCCTATTATATGTATATAGTCACTGGCCCGGTTTCAGATTTTTCATCAACTCACTCTTGCGTGTAGACGACGTGCCTGGTACAGAGATATTGATGCTACCCCTTGCCTACACCATCGGCCTGTTCATTAATCTCTGCTTACACTGGTGGGATTTCGCTCGTAAGTACGACGGTTTTATGGGCCTCTTCAACCGCACGGTGCGGCACAGCCTCTACACCGCCGTACTCGCGGGCTTCATGGCCTATCAAGGTCTCAACCTCTTCGACAATATCTTCAATATCAACACCGGCCCTGGAGTCTTCCTCCAAGGCCTCTGTGCCGGCCTAGTGGGCATAGTGGGCGGAGTGGCCCTCTTAATCATCCTGAAAAACGAAGAATTCCTAACAATCCTGTCAGCCTTGCGTTCCAAGTTCTGGCAAACCAAAGTCGTCCTACCCGCCCCCGAAGAATCCCAGTCCTAGTTTTGTGGTAGGATAAGGGGCATGCAAAATATACGGAATTTTTCTATTATCGCTCACATAGATCACGGCAAGTCTACTTTGGCTGATCGGATGCTTGAGGAGACTCACACTATTGAGAAGCGCAAGATGCGTGAGCAAGTGCTCGACCAGATGGATCTTGAACGCGAGCGGGGCATTACCATTAAGATGCAGCCTGTGCGTATGGAGTACCATACGCAAGTACCAAGCACCAAAGTTCAAAGCTCAAACTATATACTCAATTTGATAGACACACCTGGGCATATTGATTTTAGTTATGAGGTGTCGCGGGCTTTGAGTGCGGTAGAGGGGGCGATTCTGCTTGTTGATGCCACACAAGGGGTGCAGGCCCAGACTTTGTCGGTGCTAGAGCTTGCTCGAGCACAGAATTTGGTGATACTGCCGGTGGTCAACAAGATTGACCTACCTCATGCCGAGGTTGAGCGGACTAAAGATGAGTTGGTGCGCTTGCTTGGTTGCGAGCGAGAGAGTATTTTGAGTGTATCAGGCAAAACAGGCGAGGGTGTAGCCGAACTTTTGCAAAAAATAGTTGAAGTCATCCCACCGCCAAAATTATCCCTACC
>Ga0209542_10007029_pt1 | contig 21587 bp, 27 predicted proteins | sample RifCSPhighO2_01_FD_184028 | JGI IMG/M metagenome (GOLD analysis project Ga0209542, IMG submission 184028) | Soil microbial communities from Rifle, Colorado - Rifle CSP2_plank highO2_0.1 (SPAdes) (version 2) | ecosystem: Environmental > Terrestrial > Deep subsurface > Rock core/Sediment ... | reverse complement strand
GAAACTCACCCACTATCTTACCTGGTACAATGAGACGAGGCCTCACGCCGCACTCAAATACCTGAGTCCGCTCAAGTACGCTGAGCAATATATGTGAGAGTGCAATATGTATGCGTCGCGTACAGCTATTTGCCCTTTTCCCATTGTCCCTATAAAATAACAAGCTATGCGTAGACGCAATCCAGCTCTGCAGGTCTCAAAGCGCGCGAGTCTCACCCCTCCCTCCCCCATCCGTAAACTCGTCCCTCTTGCGGATAGGGCGAAAAGTCAAGGAGTCAAAATCTTCTACCTCAATATCGGCCAACCGGATATCAAGTCTCCGCCGGAATTCCTCAAGGCAGTCCGTGAATTCCGACATCCCGTTGTAGCCTACGAAAACTCGCAAGGCAATCCGCTCCTGCGGGAAGAACTCGTCAAGTACTACAAAAGGAATGGAATTTCATTGAAGTCCAAAGAAATTATTGTTACGACGGGCGGCAGCGAGGCCATACTCTTTGCTCTCATGGCAGTTTGCGATCCCGGTGACCAGTGCCTGATCCCCGAACCCTGCTATGCCAACTATATGGGGTTTGCTTCCATGGCCGGGGTGACGCTGGTACCGATACCGACGGATCCCAAAAATGGCTTCCACCTACCCGACATGCACGTCTGGGAAAAGGCAAGAACGGAAAAAACCAGAGCGCTGGTGGTCGTCAACCCCAACAATCCCACGGGTACAGTCTATGATAAACGTGAACTTGCCATGCTTGATCAATTCGCGCGCAGTCATAAGCTATTCGTCATCTCGGATGAGACCTATCGGGAAATGGTTTATGACGGCGCGGTCCATCATAGTTTCTTGAATTTCGGCTCACCGTCCCAGCACGTCATCCTCGTGGACAGCTTGAGCAAACGCTACAGCCTCTGCGGGGCCAGGATCGGCTGTCTGGTAGCACATAACAAGTCAGTCCTCGAATCGGTCACCAAGTTTTGTCAGGCACGCTTGGCCGCACCCACCATTGAACAGGAGGCGGCCATCGCTGCGGTCAAGAGCCCGAAGCGTGACATCGAAAAAATTCGATCCGAGTTTATGAAGAGGCGTGACACCGTGATCAGTTCCTTACAAAATATTCCCGGCGTGTTTGTCAGGAAACCGGAAGGCGCGTTCTACTGCGTTGCCAAATTACCGGTTAACGATGCCGAAGCTTTTTCCTCCTGGCTACTGACCGATTTCCGCGACCGCGGCCAAACGCTGATGCTGGCCCCGGCCAACGGCTTTTACCTGACTCAAAACGGCGGTCTGGATGAAGTGCGCATCGCCTATGTCCTCAAGAGCGAAGACCTCAAGCGGTCCATGACTCTACTGAAAACGGCGCTGGCCGACTACCCCAAGAAATCAACTGCTTCGCTTTGATATCCTCCCTGAAAGGTGTTAAAATGCCCCTCATACTGCCCTAGTAAGCTATAACCTAATTAGCTATCTCTATGAAACTCGACATCCATCCGACATATTATCCCGATGCCAAGGTCACCTGCGCCTGCGGCAATACCTTCACCACGGGCTCGACGCTCCCGGAAATCAAGGTGGATATCTGCAGTCACTGCCACCCCTTCTTCACCGGAGAGCTGAGGCTCATCGATACTCAGGGAAGGATCGAACGCTTCCAGGAAAAACAGCGCCAGGCCGCCAGGACGAAATCAACGAGGAAAAAGGAAATTGAGAGAAAATCGGAAGACCGACCGGGAAGCCTTAAAGAAATGTTCTCAAGAGAGATTAAAAAATCCAAAGCAAAAACTTCAGCGAAAAACCAATCCTCCGAACAGTAATGGCATGAAATAGCGGCATGACAGGGAAATCGAAGATTCCTCCAGCTGCTCTGACTCGGTATGAACGCGATCAAGGACGAAATTTCTCATCTGCAAAAAGCAATCGTCGAGCATAAGGCGTTTCTTTCCGACCCCGACCTCTCCCAACTGGCGCAGGAAGAAATCACCAAGCTTGAAGCGCAGAAAAATGCTCTTGAAGACTCCCTCACACAAATCGAGAATGGTAATCATTCATCAGGAAATCAAGATGACGGCGGGAAACTGGATCATTCCAACGTCATTTTGGAAATCCGCGGCGCTGCCGGCGGTGATGAAGCTAAAATCTGGGCCAAAGATCTCCTGCGCATGTATATGCGCTTCGCGCAGATACGCAAGTTGAATCTCCAGAGTCTGGACGAGTTTGCTGTCAAGGTCATCGGTCGCGGCGCCTATGGCCTCTTAAAAAATGAATCCGGCATCCATCGCGTCCAGCGCGTTCCCGAAACCGAAAAACAGGGACGAATCCATACCTCCACCGCCTCGGTGGCGGTGCTCCCGGAGATTCCGGAATCTCAAATCATTGTGAACCCCAACGACCTCGAATGGCATTTCACCAGGGCCGGCGGTCACGGTGGCCAGAACGTCAACAAAGTCAACACCGCGGTCCGCCTCACCCACAAGCCCACGGGAATCGTCGTTTCCGTGCGTCAGGAACGCGTGCAGCAGCAGAACAAGACCATCGCCTTGGACATCCTGCGTTCCAAACTCTGGGAACAGGAAGAAGAGAAGCGCTTGAGTACAATCGAGTCGGCCCGCAAACAGGCCGTCGGCCGAGGCATGCGCGCTGAAAAAATCCGCACCTACAACTTTCCTCAAAACAGGATCACCGACCATCGGGTCAATACCTCATGGCATAATTTAGATACCGTACTCGAAGGTAATCTGACAAAAGTTTTGGCAGATATTGAGTCTAAATTGAATGCTTGAGTTGAATTATAACTTTTCATTTTTCACTTTAAAATTTTCATTCATCTTGTCGCCAATCACCGCATCAATAAATCCTGGCAGAGCTTGGATTCCATCATAGAAGGAAATCTCGAGTTAGTATTGAAAGCTCTTCAAAATTCTAAAGTTACCGGATAAACACAGTAATTTGTAGTAATGATCCTCCTCGTTATGAAGCCCGCACTGCATTTTATGAAATAGATAACCCTTTGCGGAGTCGGTGAAGCGGGACCCGCAATTTCCCCTTTGAACGCATAATTCTAGAAATTATTTCCATCCCGTTGTGATGCCCACGCAGTCGTGCATCAAGCAGAGCTCGAGTGGGAAACCTGCCCGCCCTCCCGCTGGTCGGGAGCAGGCGGGCGGAAACTGACCGTAGGGAATTTCCGAGGGTTCCCACCAAGCGAAACGAAGATGCACCGGCAGGGTTTCACAGGGCTCCCTTTCTTGGTTACTTCTTTAGGTGAGTAAAGAAGTAAGGAGCAGTGCTTGTCGCAAGCATAAGAACCTTCTTGAACTGAAACAAAATGCAAATGGACAATCGGAAGCGAGCCTTGCTCGCTTACTCCCCCGCTTCCTGAAGCGTAACCTGAAGACTCATGGTTTTCCCATCCCTCCAAATTTCAACGCTGACTCGATCGCCAACCTTTTTCTCGCGCATGATCGACGCCAGGCTGCCGCTCTCTTCGCTGATATCTTGATCGGCAAGTTTGGTGATGATATCGCCCTGCAAAATGCCGGCGCTGTCCGCGGCTGAACCTTGGATGACTTCGATGACATAGGCGCCTTGCGGTACATCATTGAGAATCGCCGTTTCCTGGGAAATCACCTGGTAGCGGACCCCGAGAAATGGCCGTGAGAATCTTCCGGTAGAGTTAAAATTATCAAGCGATTCTTTCACCACGTTGATCGGAATGGCAAACCCGACGTTCTGCGCGCCGCCGGCAACCGCAGCATTGACCCCGATCACCTGTCCGGCGCTGTTCAAAAGCGGTCCACCCGAGTTGCCCGGATTGATCGCCGCGTCGGTCTGGATCACATCATCCAGCTCCTCGACAACCCCGCCGAAGGGATCTCCTGCCTGGATCCCCCGTCCCAGTCCGGAGATGACACCGGTAGTCACGGTGTGCCGGAATTCCCCCAAAGCGGTACCGATGGCTATCACGAATTGGCCGACCTTCAGGGTATCGGAATCCCCCAATTCAACGGGTGTAAGCCCATCCGAATCAATCTGCAAAATTGCCATATCGTTTACCGGATCCCGGTAGATCTTGCGTACCTCAAATTCTTTATCGTCTTTGGTGATGACCTTGTATTTGGCGTTCGCGTCATCCACAACGTGCCGGTTAGTAACGACCAGGCCGTCGGAACTCAATATGAATCCCGAGCCGATGTCCTGCTCTTCCGTCTGCGGAGTTTCCTGCGGAAAGGTAAAAGCTCCGAAGGGATTAGAAAAAGGGTTGAATTGTTGAACCTGTTCCCGAGTCACCGAGACGGTGACCACCGATGGGCTGACCCGCTCCGCCACATCGATGACCGCCGACTCTTCAGTCAAAATCCGCTGCTCAAGGCGCTCGCTTTGTTGTATCGGTGAGAGTGGAAAAATCCGATCAATAATCGGTATTCCCCAGAGCCGGTCAACTGCCGCTCCGGATAGAAGCGCCACCACCAGGAGAATTCCGCTCGCCATTCCGATGAAATACTTTTTCATATTCTCCGCCATGATCAAAAGGATGCTACACGCTGATTTTTTGTCAAATGCGTTCTTTCAATTAACACCAAAGAAACATGAGAAATTGCTGAGAAGATTGTGACAACATTGCTTATTCCGTGTTTTGTGTTTCGTATTCGTTATTCTTCGCTACAAGCTATCTGCTCTTGCTACTGCCTATCTATGTCTATCAACTGATTATCTAATGTCTATCTGCTCACTTATCACTTATCACTAATTCTATCGCTTTATTCAGCTGCTCATCAACGCTCTCTTCCCCTTCCGGTTCTTCAACCTGCGCGACTTCCACATCCGGCGCGAGTCCGGTATCGGCGATTTCCTGTCCGCTCGGCAGGATCCACTTGGAAGTCGTCACGTGGAGCCCCGCCCCACCGGTAAGGTCCTTGGCTTCCTGAACCGTTCCCTTGCCGAACGTCTTCTCCCCCACGAGCGTCACGCCCAGCCGGTCACGCAAAGCTCCGGCCACGATTTCGGAAGCCGATGCGCTCCCGCCGTTCACCAGCATGACAACCGGAATGCCGACCAACCGGCCGCCGTTCTCCGCGTTGTACGTTTGGCTCCCCTGCCGGCCTTGCTGCATGACGACGGTGCCGTTTTTCAGAAAGTCGCTGGCAAGTTGAATCGCACCCGAGAGGAATCCTCCCGGATTATCACGCACGTCAAAAACGATCCCGTCCACTTCCGCTCGCCGTGAAAGAATGGTGGTGACGGCTTCATCCCATTCCGCTTTTGTCCGTTCGCCGAATTGGGTAAGCCGCAGATGCGCCACAAACCTGCCCTCCCGATCTTCAACCGCAAGGAACGTCAGTTCAACGCTGGGAATCAATATCTCCTTGCGCTGGACGGTGACGTCGAACGGTTCATCGGTCCCGTCCCGGGCAATCCGCAGGACGACATTGGTTCCCAAATCTCCTCGGATGAGGGAAACCGCCTCGTTGAGCGTCATTGCTTGGGTTTCGCGGTCGATGCCTTTCCCGGAGTCGGTGATGCGTAGGATAAAATCTCCGGACTGGATGCCTGCCTCCTGTGCCGGCGCGCTTTTGATCGGAGCGATGACGGCAAGCTGATGATCGCGGTATCCTATTTGAATCCCGATTCCGAAGAAAGCACCGGCAAGATTTTCTTTCGTCTGTTGGTTATCTTGAGGGGATAAAAAGACGGTGTAGGGATCCCCCAAAGCGGAAGTCATCCCGGAAATGGCGCCGTAGACCATCTTCTCCGCATTAATTTTCGTCGGATCAAGGTAGCTTTGTTCCAATTCGTCCCAAACCTGCCAAAACAGCGAAAAATTGATCGCACGATGCTCGGGCGGAACATCGCGGTTGACGACATCAAAAATCGTCATGGGTGAAACACTGAATTCTTTAGCCGCCCTGCGAAATCCAAGATAGTATCCGATTCCCCCGCAAAGGAGAAGCAGAGAGATACCGATCGCGATCCTACGGATTTTTTGCAGAGTCAGAGGGCGGGAGATCAAAGGTGACATGGTTCGTGGTGAAAATTGGGTTGAATATGTGGTCTGTGAAGAATCTATCAGCTCTCACTACTGTCTATCTATTATCTATCAGCTATAAAATATTTGCTCTTGCTACTGTCTATCTATGTCTATCTATTGTTTATCTATTGTCTATCAGCTACAAGCTATTTGCTCTCACTTCTGCCTATCTATGTCTATCAACTGATTATCTATTGTCTATCTGCAATCTGTTATCTGTTATCTCTCTACTCTCTCCGTATACGGAAGCAGTGCCAGGTAGCGTGCACGCTTCACGGCTTGGGCCAAACGGCGCTGATGACGGGAACATAATCCGCTTCGCCCGCGGCTGACGATCTTCCCGCGGTCAGACACGTACGGCTGCAGTTCGTCTGCTTTTTTATAATCGGGATCGGTTTTGCTTTTGCAAAATGCGCATCCCATCCTGGTATTGACGCGCGGTCTTCTCGGTCTGCTTGTCCACTCCATATGCGTTTCGTTCTAACTCTTGTTAAAAAGGAATATCGTCCTCCGAAACTTCATCTGACTCGCCGGGTGCTTTCTTGATGTCTGCGGCTTTCTTGATAGGCTTTTCTTTGGCCGCTTTCGGTCCTGCCGATTCTTGAGCCGCTTCGGACGGTTCTTCACTGCCTGTATCGGTTGCCGCCTTGGCTGCAGGGGCCGGCACGGTGGAATCAAATTCCTCCGTCCCTTCGGGCATCCCCGCCTTTGGCGGTCCCAAGGCGATCATGGTATCGATGACAATTTCGGTCGTATTGCGTTCTTGCCCGTCCTGTCCGGTCCAGGTTCTGGTTTGCAGTCTCCCCTCGACAAAGACTTTGCGGCCTTTATGCAGGATCTGGGCGCAGATTTCGGCAAGCTTTGCCCAGGCGACGATCCGGTGGTATTCGACCTCCTCCTGACGTTCTCCTCCGTCCGCGGGCGTCCACTGCCGGTTGGTCGCGATCCCGAAGGTGCAGACGGCTGTTCCCTGCGGCGTATATCGAAGCTCCGGATCCCGCGTCAGATTCCCGATGAGCATAACCTGATTGAGCGATCGCGCAGACATACTTTCCTCCTTTATTTATTCTTATTTCTTAACTCTTGCCCTTTGCTATCTGCCATTTGCCATGTGCTATTTGCTCTGTGCTATCAGCTATCTGCTATGTGCTATATGCTATCTGCCATTTGCCATGTGCTCTTTGCTCATTGCTTCTTGTTTCTTAGTTCCTAATTGCCCCGAAGGGAACTTGTTCTCCTTTGGGGTTTCTTGTTTCTTGTTTGACTTCTCTTGTACTACGATCAAGTAGCGCAAAAGCCCCTGCAGGAGCATGAGTTCGCTCCGCAGTTTATCGACAGCATCCGAGGGCAGTTCGACAATCATATGCCGGTAATACCCTTCGGTCTGTTTCTGTATCTCGTAGGAAAATTTGCGGCTGCCCCAGTCCTCTTTTTTTTGAACTTTCCCTCCCACCTTGGTCAAAAGGTTTTCGATGGATTTTTCGAGTTTCGTGAGATCTGTGGAAGAGAGTTGCGCAGACAGGACAACCGTCAATTCGTAATTCCGCTTCATTGATTCAATCTACCCTTCACTCCCATGTATTATCTAATCGCTATTTCCTTACCCTATTCTCTCTATTCTTTTCTTTTACCCTTGTATTCTTAAACCTCAAATATGAAACCTTAAACATTGCTGAACAACCCGCGTAGTATAACACATCGGAATTTGTCTCAACAAGCCACCATAAAAATCTCTGCTCACCGTCTTTGGTCTTTTGTCTTCTCTTATTCTCCCCCCGTTGTGAAGCCCGCGCCGTATGAAAAGTATTGAAAACCCTTGGCGGAGTCGGTGCGGATGGACATGCAATTTCCCCTTTGAACGCATAATTCTAGAAAATATTTCTATCCCGTTGTGAAGCCCACGCCGTGTTGCATCAAGTAGAGCTCGAGTGGGATACGGAAACTGACCGTAGGGAATTTCCGAGAGTTCCCACCAAGCGAAGCGAAGATGCACCGGCAGGGTTTCACAGGGCTCCCTTTCTTGGTTACTTCTTTAGGTGAGTAAAGAAGTAACGAGCAGTGCTTGGCGCAAGCAACCCTCTTACAACCTAATAAGCTACAACCTAATAAGCTAATAAGCTAACTAGTTTTCTTCCTATCTTAAATTCCACAACATTTCCATCTTGCATCTGGTAATCTTTTCCCTCCGTCCTCACTTTCCCCTTCTCCTTGGCTTGCCTCCATCCGCCGAGGGCAATCAGTTCCTCCACCCCGATCACTTCCGCGCTGATGAACCCCTTGGAAAAATCGCTATGCACACGCCCAGCCGCCTCAACAGCCGTCGATCCCTCGGGCAGCGCCCAAGCACGAATTTCGCCCTGCCTCGCCGTAGCTCCCTGCGAAGGCGGGCCCCCGCTATCGGCGCCTTTTACCGTATAAAATGTGATGAGGTTGAGGATCCGATACGCGGTGCCGATAATCCGGTCAAGGAGCGCCTCCGAGATACCGACCATTTGTCTGTACTCCAACCGCTCTGTCTCCGGCAACTCTGTCAGTTCCTGCTCGACCTTGGCGCTGACCACAACCACATCCCCCAACGCCTGCTTCCAAGCGTTAACGTTCTCCGATTCCTTAGTCAGTTGGTCTTCGGAGACATTGAGAACCGCGAAATAAGGCTTGGCGCAGAGAAGCGAAATGCTTCGGGCAGCCTCTTCCTCTTCGTGTGGAAGATGCACGGAAGCGATTGCCTCTCCCCTGTTGATAGCCTCCTCATATTTCTGGATGACGGATTTGAGGTTCTGGTCCTGTTTCTTGGCCTCTTTCAGACGTCCGAGGATTTCCAGATCCTTGAGCTTCAATTCTGTCTTCACCGTCTCAAGGTCCCGCGTGGGATTAAGCTTACCCGCGACATGTGTGACATTGGGGTCCTCGAATGCCCGCAGGAGGTGGCAGATGGCGTCAACGCCGAAGATGTGGGAGAGGAAGGCGTTCCCCAACCCCTCCCCCTGATGGGCACCAGCGACCAGTCCCGCGATATCGACAAAGGTGATGCTTGCCGGAGTCGTTTTGCCCGGATGAAGGAGCGCGCTCAATTTCTCAAGTCTCGCATCGGGAATCGGCACGACACCGGTATTCGGTTCGATGGTCGTGAACGGATGCGCCGCGACCGCTGCGAGCTGCCTCGCCACCAGCGCATTGAAGAGCGTACTTTTGCCAGCGTTTGGTAACCCCACGATACCGACTGAAAGCGACATACTAGCCTGATTGTACCCCAGACCCCTACCAGGCACAAATTGGTAGTGGGCACCTGAGATGATCATATAACATCCTATAGTTTGATACAGGCCTTCACCTCAGGTATAATATCCGCTCTATGATGGAAGAAAGTATTCAACCACAAGGCCCGAATGATCCACCCGACCGCGAGCTCCAAGACCTGTGGTCGCAAAGTTCTGAAGTGCTTGGTGAACAATCGCTATCTAGAGTAGTCCAGGCACTGCAAAGATTCAACACTCGCTTTATTGTAATCGAAAAAGACGGAAGCGAAAGGGAAGAAGAAAACTTGATTGTGAAAGAGGCATTACGGGAAATACCAGGTTACGCGGATTCCGCATATCGAGTTGGGCTAGCTCCGGAACAGGCTGAAGAATTACTGATCCATTTACTTGATTCTAATCCATATGACTTCGAACAGAATGATGTGAGCATCTTGCTGCTGAAACGCTCTCTTGATCAAGAAGCGGAGCTCCACCAAAGACTTACAACAAACGACATCAGTAGATTGAAAGGAATGATTACTTTGGCAGGTAAATATGGCGTACTCCCGAGTAGTCTATATAGCTATACCACGTTACGCAGGATCGGACTCTCTAAAGAGGACAGTACAGCGCTAGTCATGTACTTGCCCGATACCGATGGCCACCTGGCCGGATATTCGTTTGGCCCGTTTGAAGAAGCACTCTCTTCCCTGGCCATTGCTCCAATTGTTCCAAAAATCGTAAAAGAAATATTTGAGTGTGTTGGCGGTGCAAGACCGTATTACAGACAACATGTATACAGAGCGCTTGAAGAACTCATTATCTTTGCAAGCCCATCGAACAGAACAACCCCTCAAGAGCTACTGCAAGGATTACTGACCAACGGAGAAGGCGGGGGGGATATTGCGGATGCGATTGATAAATATCTGAGCGAGGACCAAACAAATCTACTCGGTGAGAATGGAATGGTTATCTACAAAGTTGGAGAAGAAAGAGAAAAGTATTTTATACCGAGATCGGGGCGCCTGGAGCATGCAGCTTTACCCTATCGGATTCAGCGCGGCTTGGACGCGGGAGTGCAAGATTTAGAAGAGCTTGTACGAGCTCGTTCTCATCGATGGGAAGCTGTTGGTGAGGGTATGTGGATATTTGATCCTAAGACGAAGACGTGGTATTCACTGGGAGGAAAAACAGAAATTCATCCAGGCAAGGTTACACACAACTTTATTCATTTCGACGCCTCAAAATTAACGGAGAGGCCATATATGTTCCATCTTCACCCCGAAGATTTGGAAATCATGCTAAGAAACCCATTCGATGATTTCCCTTCCAGAGAATACAGAGATCACGTAACTAAATTCTTATCTTCTACCCCAAGTGGAGCTGACTATTCTGTCGTTGCGGACACATTAGAAAGAGCGACTTCTGAGATTCACCCAAGATCTTTTATCGTCCATGCGTTGGGCATCACAGAATTTACATACCCTCATGACTTGGACAAAATCAGAAAGATGTCAATATTGTCAAGAGATGTCAGAGACCAAGCCTTGCTGAACTTCGACTGGAATGAGTTCTTGTGGAGGAGAGAAATTGCCGATGAAGCAAAGGTCACAAGAATGCTCGTAGATGATCTGAATAAAGTGCTGCCAGAAGGGTTTGCGATTACACTGTATGAACATGGAACAAATCTCGAAGAAGCTATTTAATCTCTACACTTAAGATGGTTCTCTAATTGATGTTGTTTCTCGAATTTTACTCCCCTCAAGAAGCACACATCCCTGCTGACTGAAATATCCAAAGCTCCCTGGTAAAATACATATCCGGATGCTCGCCTTTCTTGTTCGCTATAAATTCATAGTCCTTGCCCTGCTTTTGCTGCTCCTCGCCGGAGGCGCTTTTGTCGCTTACACTTCCATCTTTGGCGCCCCTCAAAAGGCGGCGGAGACTGAACTCTTTACCACTCCGGTGACTGAGATCGATACCCAAAATCTCACCCAAAAACTCAATGACAATGGCTTTATCCGAAATACTTGGGCATTCAACCTGGCGCTCTCAAGAACAAGAAAAGCCATCGAGCCTGGCGGTTACGAAATCAGCAAGAGCATGAACGCTTGGCAGTTGGCCCATACGCTCACCGCTTCTCCTTCCCTCAAGTGGGTCGTCATTCCCGAGGGCCTGCGCAAAGAGGAAATCGGTGAACGTCTCACCCAAACCTTCGGCTGGGATGAAAAAGAGTTGAACAAATGGACGCACACCTACACGGCGATGGACTTCGATCACCTGGAAGGTGTCTACTTCCCCGACACCTATCTCATTCCCGTCGACGAGAGCGGGTTGGACACCGCCGACCGCATGCGCCGCCGCTTTGACGAAAAGTTCACCCCCTTTCAAAGCGAGTTTCTTAAACAAAATATCAAGTGGACAACGTCCTTGAAGATCGCCTCGATCGTCCAGCGGGAGGCCGCGGGAAAAGTAGACATGCCCCTGATCGCCGGAATCCTTTGGAATCGCCTCCTCAAAAACATGAAGCTCGAAGTCGACGCTACCGTTCAGTACGCCAGGGACGACCGGGACAAACTGACCACGGGGTTCTGGAAGCCGATCAAGCCGGAGGACAAAGAGATTGACTCAAAATACAATACCTACAAGTACGCGGGTCTGCCGCCCTTCCCCATCTCAAATCCGGGGTTAGATGCCATCGTCGCGGTGCTCAATCCAGAAGAAACGGACTGCCTCTACTACCTCCACGACCCAAACCGGCAAATCCACTGCGCCACGACCTATGAAGAACACCAAGCAAACATCGAGAAGTATTTAAAAGAATAAAAGCAAACCGACGGAAGAAGATATCTACGACCGGATGCGTTTGACGATAGCCCCTGTTGCACCCGTCAGCGCGGTCAATCCCAGCTGAATTTCAGAGACCCCTCGTTCAACAATCTGCATGGTATAGGTAAAGGCTTCTTTATCTTTCAAAAGCCCGGGTAGTTTGAGAAAGAATTGCCCCCGTTGATAATCGTCACACCCCTCAACCAGCAGAAACAAGGCAACGCCACCCAATCCCATAGCCGCTATCTCAAACATTCCTTTTTGCGAATCGTCAATCTCTGGAGATTCCCCTTCAACAAACATCATAATCGTCAAATTTGGAGTAAGTATACTACAGGTTGCAAGGTGAAACCCAACCCAAGTTGATCTAAAAATTTAAGTTGAAATAATGAGATAGTTTGATTTCTACGATTGCTCAGGAGGTTGAGGAAAGTGCTCTTGGTACATTTGTTGAAGAATCTCCCAATTCTGATGAGATAGCTCATCTCCAGAAAAAAGATAACACTCCCCTCCTTCATGCTTGCTATGCAGATAAAACATCAGAAGCGTCGTTGTTCCCATAAGCGCCTCGAGGGAATTAAGATCGTGGAGCCGAACCTGATGCACTTCGAAAAAATCATCCTCTCCTTTCCGTATACTCGGAGGAAGGCTGTCTAGCATCTTTTGAACTTCTGGACCGGTAATCTCTGCTTTGACGGCAAGTGTCACAGGATTGCCGCCAATGAAGGAAGGGTGAACAAACGGAGGTATTACCCCATCAATAACCTGTTGGTTATGTAACTCTAGGCTGGTCTCAGTTGTTTTCGTGTTTAGCTTCATCATCATGTCAAGTAGGTCGCTCATCTTTCCCATCGGAGAATCATGAGCTGTTTCAACCCGTGCGAGCCAATCCGGATCAAAGAGTTCGCGTAAGCGCCGTGATGTTTCTGGATTAGTACTTGACATATTGCATGAAATAATTTTGATTGGAAGGAATTATACTACAGGACGCAACTCGGGACCCAATCAAAGCTGTTGTTCCAAGATGAGAGCTATTTTTCTTACCTTGTAATGAAGTTGAACCAGACCTTTACCCAGCCGTTTTTCTGTGAGGAGCTCAAGCTAGAGGTATGCGAGAAAATCTGTTTTCCAACTTATGTAAATCGTATCTCGAGTTTCTTGTTGAGTGCTTTCGCTACTTTTTCCAGAGTGCCGAGGCTCCTTCCCCTATACGTCGGACTCTCGAGCCGCGCAATCGCTTGCTGAGATGTACCAACCTTTTTGGCTAGAGCGCCTTGAGACATTCTCTTTTCTCTACGCGCTTGAATGATCTCCAAAGCAGTATCCAAGTAAACATCACCCGTAGGCTTTTCCCAAGCTTTCTTAAATTCAGGATCTTTAAGCCTTTTTTTCAGATCATCCTCAAAAAAAACTCCTAAGTTTTTTGCCTTTACAATTTGTTCAAAACTTTTCTTAGCCATGTTATTTGAATCTCCTCCCAAATTCCAGCTTATAAGTGATAGCTCGTTCTATTTCTGCCTTAGGAACTTTGCCGCTTTTCTTTATAAACCCGTGAGTTAAAACAATCCACTCTTTTACAACAAAAAAGTATAATACTCTGTACTCATTCGGACTAAACTTTATTCGTAATTCGTAGATTCCACTTCTCAAGTAATCTGCGTATGGTCTTCTTAATTTTTGTCCCTCTTGTGATAAAAGTGAAATCTGCTTTAAAATCTTCGTCTGGGCTTTTGCATTCAGCTTGTCGAGAAAATTTAAAACCGGAACCTCTTTACGCCTAGTTTCGAAATAAATGATCGTATACATAATAACATCAATAATGATGTATTGTCAAGACAACAAGCGTCAAGGATCACTCTCTTAACCCCAGCTGCCGGTCCAAGGGCGGATGGGAAAAATACGCCCGGACATCGAACGCCGGATCCATGAGCTCGATCATCTCGAACTCCTCCCGCTCGATGAGCTTGAAGCCAGGCTTTTTGAGCACTCGCACTTTGAATGCCGAATAGTCGGGAACGGTGAAATCAGCGTCTCCCCGCTCGGTACGTGTCTCGTCGGGTTTGCGCACTTTGACGAGTTGAAGCGGGCCGGAAACGGTCTCCAAAGGCTCAATCCGCAACAGCGGTCCGGTCGGTGTCTCCTTGATTACCGAACCGATCTTGGAGGTTACGTCAAGAAACGAATCATACTCTTCTTGGCTGTGAGCAAATATACAAGCATAATTCACGGGAGCATCCGCCTCCCCCGTATGCTTGTCTCTGAGCCTCGCCGCATCCCTCACAATTTCCAGAGTAGTCCTCTTGAGGTTCTCAATGTCCATAGAAAATTATTTTAACACCTTCTTACGAAGTTGCATCAACCCGTATGATTAAGCAAGCGATATAATGGCACAAAATATGAATTGGTTTGCCTGGGCAGCAGTAAGTGTCGTCACGACTTCAGTCGCCAATCTTCTCCAACGTGTCATCATGCGCGAGAAGGATAGCGACGCGTTTGGCACGGCCATTATTTTCCAATTCGCCATCGCCTTTCTCATCGGCATATTTGCCATCTGGAATGGCTTCGTCTTACCTCCGATTGGAGAGTATTTTTGGAACTTTCTTGCGGCTACCCTTCTCTGGGGTCTTGGTTCCCTTAGTTTGTTCAAGGCGAACCAGATGCTCGAATCATCGGAAATTGCCATTATTTCTTCCTTGGGAATAGTGATCACAATCGTTTCCTCTCTCCTCTTTCTTGGTGAGTCATTTAATATCGCGAAAACAATCGGAACAGTGTTAATTTTATCTTCCATATTCTTGGTGACCGAAAAGAAGGAGAAGTTCTCATTCAAGAAAGGCACGATGTATGCCCTGATCACGACGCTTTTCTATGGATTGGCTGTAACAAACGACGCGTTTATCCTGAGGACGTATGACGCGGTATCGTATACGTCAGTCATTTCATTTCTTCCCGGCGTTCTACTTTTAACTTTGCGCCCGAGAGCCATCGCGACGTTCCGCAGGTTGAGGGACATGAAATTCACGAAGAATATGGCATTTCTCACGATTTTTTATTCTGCCCAAGCCGTCGCATACTATTTGGCACTCCATGTCGGGGCCAACGCGTCACAGCTCGCGCCGATCTATAAATCCAGCATCATTCTCACGGTGCTCTTGGCTATCGTATTCCTCAAAGAAAAAGAAAGGATCACCTTAAAACTCTTCAGTGCAGCTCTCGTAACGGTGGGGGTGCTTCTGATTATCAGGTAAAGTCATAGCTCATTATTCTCCCGCGCGATGATCCCATTCACCGCCATCGCCATAAACGATAGTCGACGCATGAATTAGGCGAGTAATTCTGAAGGCTCTTTCCTCACGACTCCCAACTTGCCAAAATCTTTGTCGTAAGAGACTAACGTAACACCTTTCGGAATTTGCGAGGCGATGAGGCAATCACCGTATTTGACCTTGTATCTCGAAAGCATTCTCAAAGCCGTCGGGGTGTCTGTCTTTTCGATGAGCGTAAGATTCCGTAGTCGTAGTATTTTCTTGATCGCATCCAGTGTCTTCTTTTCAGGAAATCTGTAGAAACGCGTCAGGATAAAAAGGATCTCCATGACCACCACATTTGAGAGGTAGGGAAAAAGTTTGCCAAGTCCGACCTCCCGTAAAAGACTCCTGCATTCCTGATACTTCGCTTCGTGATCCCGGGAAAAAAAGCGGATAAAGAAACTTGTCTCAAGGAATATCTTCGCAGCCCTCACTATCGTTTCCCGTCAGAATAATCGATGTAGTCGCGTATCTTCTCTGCCGGAATGGGATGTTTCACGCGAAATTTTCCCCCCAGCGACAAAATCCCCTCTTCCGTCTTGAAAGGTTCAATGATAATCTTCCCTTTCCGAGCCGAAATCTTCGCTCTCCCGTGGTTCTTCAGTCCGATTATTTTCCTGATGGCAACGGGGATGTGAACCTGAAATTTCGGGGTGATCGTGGTTAATACCGGCATAGTAATACTAAATGTATAGTATTACAATGATTGTGTCAATAACTAGCATCGAGTGTTGATTCAAGGGAGAGGAAGGCCCCCTCATCATTCTCCCGCGCGATGATCCCATTCACCGCCATCGCCATGTATAGCGTGAATTTCATGAGTACCATTGTACCAAACGCTTAACGAATAGAAACTTAAATTCGACCTCTGGAGCAAGGGAAAAATGTGATGATCGAACTCGAAAACTTCAGCTTCGTGGAAGAATAAGTCTAAATATCCCTTCTTTTAGATAAGCATTTTGAAGAAATGAAGAGTAAGCGCTATTAAGCGCCAACTCCAGGAGCTTTGAAGTCCACCAAATCAACCCATTCTTCACGCGACATCATCCTGGCTGGACCGTCTACCACAATATATCTCCAGGCGGTAGGCGCAAACGTGCGATATTTTCTTGCTACATCCAATGGTTCAAGGACCTCCAGATGAGGCTTCCCTCGATATCCTTCAGCGATCTTTACCTTACTGATACTAACTGGTACGTGTGCAGTATTGCCATATTCATCTTGGGGTGCCTCTGTAATAAAAAATTCACCGTTGAAATCACTCTGAAAAAACATATCCAACATTTCAACCATTTCTTCCCGTGAATCACTATGACCACTCAACAGAAACACTGAGGCGTCCGCATCATTTCCGTATGAGCGTCGAAAGGATGCCATAAACTCGCCCGCTTCCTTCTCATCACGGCGACCAACGATATCGAGCATCTCTGTACGAATATCGCCGAGGTTTGTGAGATCTTTTCCACCCCAGGTAAATGGTACTTCAGGTTTTGATCGTCCCCGACTCTCGATTGGCATAATGCGGGAAATATAGCATTAATTTAGAGATTTGTCAAACATTATAGGACAATCTTATGCTCTCAAGGGAAAAATAGAAGCTCAACCCTAATACCCCTTCCCAAAACACTTCTCGGCTCGAATAGCTACAGAATATTTTCGAGCTGTTAAGGCTGGAGATGCTTTTCCAGGCAAATTCCGAAAGCCCGGAGTCTTCCACAGCTGTATGGATCATGATCCCCCGCTGAAGCTGTTCAAGCTTCCGTCTCCCCGAACAGGTCGGACCTGTACGTCAAAACCACCCGCTCTAGAGCAAGGGAAATATCGGGGTGTGTTAGAATACCAAGCCATGAGCTCAAAACCAGAGGTCTCTCAAGAGACGGAATCACCATCAGACCTGCCGGAACGCTACTCGCTCCCCTCACTGGCCACCCATCTCCTCAAGGTCGGAGACCTCCTCCTACGCTTGGATCGCCAGCCAAGAGAATCCGATGGAAGCAATCGAGTGCTATACCTGTTTAACTTCGGGGACAACGACCACCCCGACACATCTCAAGCTAAGCCAACAACAATCGAATCCTCTGTCTTAGTCACGGTTCAACGAGGTGAGGACGGGAGCGTAGTCATTAATCGCGAAGCGAGGCGGATAGGCCTGGGCTATAAAGTACCCGTCGTTCCTCGCAGAGACATCGCACAACGAGTGCAGGCGGCTATAGACTACCAACAGAACCTGTCACCAGAAGAAGCCCGCACCGAACGAGTCAGGCAAGTCTTTGAGCAAACGCTCCTTGAGGGTGATCTGACCAGATATGTTTTTAGAGAAGAACTCAGCCAACAAGGAGTCGTGCCTGTCACCCGAATCGACCTCCTCTCGGGGGAAACAGAAGAAACTGTGCTGGAGAAGAACAGTGTCTCAAATGAAGGGCTCAAGAGACTTGTTTTCGAGCTATTCTTCAACTGCACGACTCAGTTAATGTCTCAAATTCAGCAACTATCGGATGATCATCCCCTCAAAGCGGAGGGCAAGCGTCTGATCAAACCGTATCTGCCGTCAGGATCCAAATTATAACGTACAGGTTTGACCCGTACGTTAGAAAACAAACCTCTGGAGCAAGGGAAAAATGTGATAATCAAAAACGAAAACTTCAGCTTCGTGGAATACCTGTCTGCCAGCGCTACCTGTAACAAAGGAATTACATACCGCTACTTCCTGGCCTTCAGAATGTAACTCAGGACGAAGAACATGATGCTCACCAATACCACCGCCGGGCCGGAAGGCACACTGAACATTCTGGCGATGGAGATGCCCAGCAAAACCGAGAGAATCCCGATGCTTGCAGCCATGATGTAATACAGATTGATGCTTTTCGCCGCATTCTTTGCCGCAACCGCCGGCACAATCACCAACGCTCCCATGAGAAGCGTGCCGACAAACTTCACTCCCAAGGCAACCACCACCCCCACCAACAGGAGGTAGACGAAATTCACCGACGAGATGTTGGCTCCGGTCGAACTCGCCAGATCTTCGGAAATCACCCCGAGGAGCAACTTACTGGAGATCCGCCGCGCTACTACAAAGACCACCAGCGCCAAAATCATCGTCACCAGGCCATCCCAATAACCGATCCTGTCCAAATCACCAAACAACGTCTCGAGAAGTTCCGGTTCCGGCGTCACCAAAATTCCGATCGCCAAACTTGCCGTAAAAAAGACTCCCACTAAGGCTTCCGGGTAGATCTCCGAACGTTCGCCCAAATACCAGATCCCGATGACGGCCAAGGTCAATGCGAGAAGGGCGCCGGCCAATGGATCAAATCCCAGAGCAAGGGCAATCGCCATACCCGGAAGCGCCACATGGCTCAGCGCATCACCGACTAGGGACATGCGCCTGAGCACCATAAACGATCCCAGGTATCCCGATGCAGCCCCGACGACCGCTCCGGTAGCGAGCAATAACAGAAGACTAGTGTCCATGGTGATGATGTCCTCTATCACTCGTGTGCCGATAAACCTGAGCGTCTTTTCCGTAGAGTGCATCCAAACTCGCTTTATCGATCACTTTCCTCGGCGGACCGTAACACACTTGCTCTTTGTTAAGACACAAGACGGTATCGGCATACTGAAACACGACCTCAAGTTCGTGGCTGATAAAGATGATGGTTAAATCCTTTTCCTTCTTAAGCTTATTAATGAGGGAATACACCGTCTCCTCCCCGGAAATATCGATCCCGCTCGTCGGTTCGTCAAACAAGAGGACATTCGGTTTTCCCAGCAAGGCAAACGCGATCAAGACACGCTGGAGTTCCCCGCCCGACAACGCGCCCAATCGGGTCCCAAGCAGCCTGCGGCCTCGATGAGAATCCGAAGATTCGCTCTCTCCCAACCCCACGCTCGTCAATCCGGTAGCAATCTGGTGTGGATCGTTCTCTTTTAAATGCAGGAATTCGGAGACGGTGAGCGGAATATCTTTGGCCACAAATAACTTCTGCGGCACATATCCGATTCGTAGATCCGCCGCCCATTCAACCTCTCCCTCAAACGGGATAAGCCCAAGTATGGCTCGGAACATAACGGTCTTCCCTGCCCCATTGGGTCCGATGACGGCGAAGGTTCCGTCCCTCCGTACCGAGAAGCTGATGCCATCCAAAATGACGTGGTCGTCGAAAGATACCTTAAGCTGTGAAACCGAAAGGATATCGCCCCTTTCCATGCGTCCATTGTAAACGGTTTTTCAAAAAATGAACACCCACCTTGCGTTCTGTATAATCAACATTATGACAAAATATAAAAAGATGTTTCAGGAAATGTTATCGGCTCACGCCGAAATGTTTAAAGCCTTTGATGAAATTCACGCCCTCTACGTGCTCGATCCGGATGCCAACCAAAAACGCTTCAACGAGGAAGGAGTGAAGATCCTGGATGTCATCCGCGAGTACGAAAACCGCCTCTGCTCGCGCTCGCAAACCACGGGGTATGCCGCTTTCACCACCAGGCTTGCCGAAAAGTTCCAGGAACTGGTCAAATCCCGCTACCCGCAGATCGACCACGTGGGAGTTATGATTCGTGAAGCGGAAGCGAAAGAGTTCACGCTCAAGAAGATCAACTTCTCCTGAAAGGTTTACCTCGCTGAAAGCCCATCCAACGACGTTCGCGCCGGTTCAAAGTGCGAGTTATATTTGATGGCCAGCTCAAATTGTTCCCTCGCTTTCTCCCTATCTCCCCGCTCAAGATACATTTCCCCGCGGATTTGATAGAGCTCCGAAAACGCCCGGTTCCCGTTCTCCAGAATCTTATCGGTAACCAAGATGACCCGCTCAAATTCTCCTAATTTCTGGTAGGCAAGCACAGGTTCGATCTGGTACCAAAGCATCCGTCTGGGTAAACGCTCCTCTACCCGTACAAAATCGGCGACACTCTCCTCATCTTCTCCCAGTTGAAAATGAGCGGTTGCTTGGTTGAACACGGGATAGATGTTTTGGGAATCAAGTTTTTCCTCCTCTTTCGCCCGCTCCAGAGCTCCCTTCCAGGCAACCGATTCATCCCCCTCTCCCCCCAGAATTGTCCGGACCAGCTCCTCCTTTTCTGCTGGATAGAGGATGATATAGGCGTAGTTAAACGGCTGCCACATCGAGAGAAAGTCATAGTAGGAAACCCGCCTATTCGGTCCGTGGTAGGAGTCATCGACAATCACCACCTGCTTTGCTTCGTCAAAACCCCTGAAGAAGCGGAAGTGGCCGATATCCTCGCCTGGCTTGAGCCAAGTTTTTACCACCACGGGAATCTCATTGGCCGTGAACAACTTGAGGAGATCTATGGTCCCGTTCACCCTGCTGACAGACTTCAATCCGTACGTCTCCGCCCAACCGGAAAATTCGGAAGTAAAAATGGTCTTGTCATCATTATCTCCGCCTTCCACTTGATACGGTCGCATCTTCAGCGCCAACTCGTCCTGGGAGACGGAAATCCCATACCAGGAAAGCGCCATCGACAGCGTCGCCGGTCCGCAGTTGTTGAACGTCTGAAAGACCTGCCTGGGTGCCGCGAGCATTGCAGAAACTCCCGGCTGCCGCAAGCGGATGTTGGTATTTTCCGAGTCTGAAATCTCCTCAAATCCGGCCGAATCCGAGGCCTCCGGAGCTTCAACGATATCAGGCTGGACGAACTTGGTCTCCAAAGACGGTGTTCTTCTTAAAAAGAGAAAAACTCCACCTGCGAAAACAACAAGCAAACTAAACAGAAGTATGAGGATCTTTTTCATCCCCCGAATTATACAGGAAGAAACCTATGGAGCTGCGGTTATCCGGCTACGGGAGCGTCTTTGTCGTCGTCATGTGTTTGATCTTTTACCTGATCCGGTCCCATGATGCCGACACCCCCGGGTTTTTCGACTCCATGTTGTTCCTGACCATCAGCCAAATCCTCAGAAAACTCCGCTGCAACTTTCTCAAGCCGTTTTACCGTTGCTTCATCAGTCGTCTGAAAAATCCTTTTTCCGGCAAACGCAACAGTTGCATCCGGTTTAGTTCTTCCCTTTGGTTGTTCTGTACCACCCTCATCCATAATGTTTATTCTACCAGTTGAATTTTAGTTCGTGAAGCCTTTGTACAGGTTACACACCTTTTGGACTTTTGATTTCCCTTCCTAGTACAGCGGCTGGGGTTTGATCTCCCAACCCTTCATGGATTCTATCATTGTGGTAA
>Ga0209542_10007027_pt1 | contig 21591 bp, 27 predicted proteins | sample RifCSPhighO2_01_FD_184028 | JGI IMG/M metagenome (GOLD analysis project Ga0209542, IMG submission 184028) | Soil microbial communities from Rifle, Colorado - Rifle CSP2_plank highO2_0.1 (SPAdes) (version 2) | ecosystem: Environmental > Terrestrial > Deep subsurface > Rock core/Sediment ... | reverse complement strand
GGGGGTTTGTTTTAAATTTAATTATTCCACCTTCAGCAACTCAATTTCAAACACTAGAGTTGAATTTGCAGGAATTGGTCCTCTCGGCTCACTACCGTACCCAAGAAATGGAGGAACAACTATAATCCTTCTTCCTCCAACTTTCATTCCAACTACCCCTTGGTCCCACCCCTTTATGACTTCACCCGCCCCAAGTGTAAATTGGAAAGGCACGCCTCTATCTAATGAGCTATCAAATTTTTGTCCATTTTCAAATACACCTACATAATGCACAGAAACCCTTGATCCAGTAGTCGCGACTGCGCCTGTACCCACAATTCTGTCCTCATAAACAACCTCCGTCGCTATTCTTGAATTATTGCTCATTTCTGTGCCTGTTGCTGAATTTTTAAACATGCTCATTGCTTTCCCGCCATACAGGAAAAAGCCAACTACTAAAATCCCCGCCGCTACTGCAATCCATTGATTTCTAGTCATCTGATTTACTTGCTATAGATTACTAATGTTACCTGAAGTTATTATATCCTCTGTCTGGGCAGGAAACAACAATTCAAACCTGCTACAATAGACACATATGGACGAGAGAAAGAGAGTCAACCTTCCTGACAAAAATCTGGATAGAGACCCAATTACCCTTGCTGAGATGCAAAGGGCTACTCAAGAACGTGTATATGAGATCTCAAGGGAATTTACGCAAGGTTTCAAATTCCTAAGCGGTTATCCACAATCTGTCACTTTTTTTGGCTCAGCGCGCTTTACTGAGGAGAATCCTTACTACAAAAAAGCCAGAGCTCTGGCCGTCAGAATTGTTAAGGAGCTGGACTATTCAATCGTAACAGGTGGAGGTCCGGGAATTATGGAGGCTGCAAGTCGCGGCGCGCAGGAGTCCGGCGGAAACTCTGTGGGGTTAACTATTCGATTGCCCAGAGAGCAGGTCATGAATAATTATCTTACTAGCCATGTTGATTTTTATTATTTCTTTAGCAGAAAAGTGTGTCTTGCGTTTTCTTCTGAAGCGTTCGTATTCTTTCCAGGAGGGTACGGAACCTTAGACGAATTTTTTGAACTGGTGACTCTCCTTCAGACAAGAAAAATTCCCAGAGTGCCTGTGATTTTAGTCGGTTCAGAGTATTGGAACGAGATAAAAGACTTTCTTGTCAAGAGTCTGAGAGCCAGAGGAACAATTGATAATGATGACTTGGAGTTATTTAGCATCATTGATGATGATGATGAAATTATAAGAACAATCAGAACTTCCCCTGTTAGGGAATATCTTCCGTATAACGGCCTCAAGGTAAATCCTATAGAATAGCTCTTTCATATGAATTCACCATTAAGCCATAAACACTGTGTTCCCTGTGAAGCGGGCGTGCCACCTCTCACGAAACCTCAAAATCTTGAATACCTTAAAAGGATCAATGAGTGGCAACTTATTGAGGACAAATCAATTGGGAAAATACTTCTGTTTAAGAATTTTAAAGAAGCAATCATCTTTATAAATAAAGTCGCAGAAATTGCCGAAGTAGAAGGACACCATCCAGATATCCTTCTTTTTGGATGGAATAAAGTTAGATTAATGCTTTCTACACATGCAATAAAAGGACTTTCAGATAATGATTTTATCCTAGCCGCTAAGATAGATGAGATTCGCTCCATCTAGTAACAATGAATAAAATTGAATGGCAAGTAAAATTGCTAAAATGCAGTTAGCGCTATTGGATCTGTCCAAATAATCTTGCTTGACGGAGTAAAGATATAAAAACTATCCCCATCACTTTCGTGATGGGGATAAAGGGTGGGTGCGGTTCGTGCCTGCTTCTCACTTCCGCTGGCTAGCGGTCATTCCCTCTCCGCAGAGGTCGATCGCCCCTGGTTCAACTTCTTTGGCGCTTGCGGCTACCTAGAAGCCCGGTCGAGGGCAGATTGGCAAAGGTGTCACGGTCCACCACAACACTCCCCGCACCAAATTCAGAATCTATCTTCATGCTACTCTCATCCATTCGAGTGTCAAGACACACTTAATTTGAAGACGTTGAAGCGTCAATCCCAGTGCGAAGCCAGTTTACCGCTTGCTCTTTGGTATCAAAAGCTTGCAAATTATTTCTGCCGGAGAGAGCTATGACCACATCTTCCGCCATTGTGATTGACTTGCTCCCGCCAAATGTGGCTGTACGCAAAACGTAAGGTTCATTTTCTTTCATGAGTCCTGCTAGAGTCAGAAGAACATCGGGGTGGTATGTCTTGAGCTCTTTAATATCCACAAGACAGAGCACTTGCTCCCCTTTTTTATCGTAAAGATCTTTAATCACTTTCTTCACATCGGTCATCCATAGCTCAATTTTTTCCTTTGCCTCGCTATTTAAATCACCGCCGATCGTAAGATGAGCAATGTCTCCGGCCCCTACAGATACGCCGAGTTTTACTTCATTTATCATACAAACATTATAACAACAAAAAAGCCGCAAAGTGTATCACTACACTCTGCGGCTTCACTTCACAAAAAAGGACTGTGCCTATTTCTCATCTCCCCTGACTGCGTCCTGAGGAGTGCGATATAAGGCGTCTGTCACTTCAAGAACTAACTCATTGAATCTGCCTTCCCGCATGGTATCGCGATTGCGACCAAAGGTTGGCAGATCCACCGGTATATGCTCCACAATCCTGCCTGGACTGGGAGCCATGATGTAGATGTCGTCTCCGAGAAACACGGCCTGAATTGGATCGTGCGTCACGAAGATAATCGTGGGTTGATATTCTTCCCACAGCTTCGTTAGAAGCTCCATCATGTGATACCTTGTAACGACATCTAAACCAGAGAAGGGCTCGTCCATGAGAATGATGTCCGGTTGGAACACCAAACTTCTGGCAATTGCCACTCTCTGAAGCTGGCCACCAGACAAAAGTGGATGCTGGGCGTACTTACTCTCGTGCCCAAGCAAACCAACTCTGTCAATCATGGCCATCGCGAGCTCCTTGGCCTCCTTCTGAGGGACTCCACGGAGTTCAAGCGGTAGCATGACATTTCCAAGCACTGTCCTCCACTCGAGTGACGAATACTTCTGAAACACCATGCTAACAGGCGGCTGAGTGTGTCGAGGCTCACCGCGAAGGAAAACCTCGCCACTGGTCGGAGTCTGCAGACCTGCAATGTATCGCATGAATGTAGACTTGCCACAGCCTGAAAGCCCAAGAATTGTTACAAACTGTCCTTGATTAGGCTTGTCTTCAATCAAGAAATTCAGGTCCTGGATGACCGTTACTGGACCGTCTTTGCTACCGTAGACTTGGGAAACGCTCCGCAGTTCTACGATATTGGACAGTTCAGGAGAATCCAGAAACTTGATGTTGTTTCTCATTCGGCACTCCCGCGCTTAACGGCGTGCTTGAACGGAAAGAGCTTCTTGTCCAAAAACTTGAAGACTCGATCCTGAGCAACACCAATGAGTACGATCACTATGAGACAGGCGAACACTTTGTCCATCCTGCTCTGTCTCGCGACAGTAAATATCAGCGCTCCGATTCCGCCTTCCTGACGATTCACCACCTCAGCGATGATGATATACGTCCAAGAGATTGCAACCAGAATCCTGATATCCTCAAACACTCTCGACGTAACGTCGGGAATGAAAACACTTTTCACCAACTGCCACTTGGTCGCCCCAAGTGTCGAAACCGTGTTGACGCTGGTCTGGTTGACCTCGTCAATGCGTTGAACGACCGTTGGCAGCAGGTAAACAACAATCCCCAATGCCAGAAACTGGATCTTCATGTTGGATCCGATTCCGAACCACAAAATGAAGGGCCCTAGCACTGCGGATAAAGGTAGATACCTCATGGCTATTACTGGTCGTTCAAACAGCGCTCTGAAAAGAGGCAGAAGACCGACAATAAAACCAAGAGGAAGCGATATTGCCACCGCCTCAGCGTAGCCGAGAAAGTTAAGCTTTATCGAGTGAAACGAATGCCGCACTAACTCATCCTGAAAGTGCAACTCCGGAAAAGAAGTTATGACTCTTGCAGGGGACGGAAGAATGCTCGGTGGAATACTCCACCAAATCGTGACCAACCACCACAGAGAGATTAGTGTGACCAATCCCCCAATTTCAATGGTTGTCTGCATTTTCCCGGACAGTTCGCCTCGAAGTTCGAGTAACTGTTTCATTGGTCCTCCGTAGGGTTAAGTGAGGCGGGCATCTCACGATGCCCGCCTCCACCCCAACCACTACTTGTTAGAGGAAAGCAACTGGAATTCAGTCCGGCGATTGCGCCCCTGACACTCGCTCAGAGAGCGAGCGTCAATCTGGGAGCCCTCGTCGCAGACGGGCCTATCCGGCCCATTGCCGACAGCGACGAACCGATTCCTGTCGAACTTCCAGACCGTGACCAGATAATCGACCACGGCCTGAGCCCGACGCCGAGACAACCCTACATTCACTTCTCTCGAACCCGTGCCGTCAGTATTACCTTCGACACGAATGCGATTTCCGGCGAAACTCTGTGCCGTCGGCACGAAGCGATCATCGATGATCGTCTTCATGTTGTCGTCAAGAGCCGCCGAACCTGTTACGAAGGTAATACTAATAGGCTTGGAAGCAAGAGCTTCCACGCTCTCCAGCTCCTTCGTGGGAGCGGTGAACGTAACGCCGCCTTCAGCCGCATGCTCCGAACCCGAAAGGGTAATCGATCGCAGTACGGCTCCATCTGTCACCTCCCGCCATGTCGGAATGTTACCCTTCACGAGATCGGTGTACTGTTGGTACAGTCGTCCGGTCTCGTTATAGATACGTTCCCCCATGACGGTGGAGGAAGCGTTGCCCTCCAAATTGAAGAAAGCAACGTTATCTCCGTAGGTGGTCCAGCGCGCGTTGTTGATAGTGCTCTCAAAGAAACTTCTCGGCAGATTGAGCCCGGCCATCAAGATATCAATGACCTGCTCCTTTGCCGCTGAGTTTGAGTTGAGCTCTGCAGCGCCGCGCATCCATCCCTCGACCAATGCCTTAGCCTGATCCGCGTGGGAGTCAAGCCATTCAGCCTTGGCAAAGAAGATATCCGGAATAATGAACCGCGCTTCCTTAGTGCTTGTAAGCACCTTGGAACCCGGAATAGATGCGAGCGCGTCAGCGTCATCTGGAGACCAGACTACCGCCGCGTCAACCTGCCGGCCGGTAAAAGCCTTGGCCGCATCAGGTGCGCTTCCCATCTCCACCGGCACAACATCGCGAATCGTCATGCTGGCGGCCTCAAGAGCCCTCAGCAGAAACGTATGCGACGGTGTTCCGTAGGCTACTGCAATCCGCTTGCCCCGAAGGTCCCTCATTGAGTTGATCCCTCGAGTAACAACGATAGCATCGCCCCCTCGCGACCAGTCGGCCTGGAAGAAAATCCTCGGGTCGAAACCCGCAGCCGTGAGGTCGTCGAAGAGAGTCGGAGCTGCATCAGCCGTAAACCAATGAACCTGGCATTCGCCGGACTTCCACGCTTCGAGCGACGCATTGAAGTCGTCGATGACGCGGAAATTGACGAGAATGCCGTAATCCTTGAAATAGCGGGAGTCGCGGGAAGCCTTGAAGCCTCCGTTGAAATACTGCCCGCCGGCATAGCCCACCCATGTGACGACGCACACGTTGACCGTGTTGTCGCCCTTTGATGTGGCAACCTGCGATCCTCCCTTGCTGGGAGCGATGATGTTGCCAACAGAGGTGTTGTTCACAACCCAACGACCGCCGAAGAATACGGCAGCCGCCGCCATGAGAACCAACAGGAACTTGACTGGAGCCTTGATCGGCCGAGCCATTTTGCTATCCTCGCTGATTTCTGGTTTCTGATTGAATCGCGCGAATACGCGATTTCTCTGAACTGCTGGAACTGCTACTTGTCCGTGTCGTCAAAGACACGTCCATACTTCTCTCGTCCACCCCTCTTCTCTTGCGAGACAGGGATAGCATCGAGTCGAGAAAGGTCGAGGGCCTGCCGGGGATCCGCAGAAGCAGCTTTGATCTGCTTCATCTCTGATCCTTTCGGCATAATCGCCGTATCAACCTTAGTCTCCATCGAAGAGAGCATGGCGTCGATTCTGGCATTCACCTTCTCGACGGCCACAGCATCTCTCAGATTCACCATTGTCGCGATGTCACGGGTTTCATCGACGAACAAGTCGATTTCACCCATGGCGCGAGCATAGCGATCCCGCGTTGCTTCCAGAGCCTCATCGTAAAGCTCCTTCGCGGCATCGTTACCTTGGAGGATTGACTGCGCAGCCCGAAGAGCAGACTTGCCGCTCGTCATAGCCTTGCGCTTGCGTTCCTCCACCTTTACTTCCTGCGCCAGGTCGTTCAGGACGAATTCCGCCTGACGTTCCATGTCAGCCGTTACCCGAAGGAGGGCTTCCATGTTGTCGCGAAGAGGCTTGAGTTCTGTGTTCATGCTCTCCAGACGATCAATCTGTCTGGCGGCCAAACTGATGACTCTTTCAGCATCCTCGGCGGTAATCTTCTTCCCCACAGCTTCCCTCGCAGCCTTGGCTTCCGCCAGAGACTGGGTGATGTCTTGCGTATTGCGAGACATCTCATCATCGAGAGAACGGAGTCCTCCAGCCAGGCTGCTCTTCTGCTCGCGAATTTTCTCGAGCTTGTCGCTGCCTTCGCTGATGTAGCTCTTCATTATCCCGATTGGATCAATCTCAATGAAGATTCCAGTCACAGCCCGCATCGCGCTCTTGAAGAGATACGACACAAGCGTTCTGAATCGACGATTGAAACCGATGTAGAGCAGACCTGCCACACCCGTTGCCAAGAAGATGGCCGTCAGAGTGTTCTGCAACATCTGTACTACCCAAGGCAGGATAGCGCCCCAGAACATGACAACTGGAATTCCCAGAAGAAGAGTGAGGAAAATCATCCCCGCTGTTCCCTCTGGACGCTCCCAGAATGACTTGAGCTGGAAATTGGAATTCTCCATGTTACGCCCCCTTCAGAAACTGGTTGATTTTCTCACGAGACTCTTCCAGAGTTTTCTGAAGAGTATCGGCTGCCAGTGAGAATACCTTGCGGCCATTCTCAATCCTGGAATTCTCCTCGTCGATCGCCCTGCTCTGTTCAGACAGAGTCTCACGAAGAGCTCTCTGTCTTTCCTGAAGCTGCGCTATCTGCGCATCCATCGATGCGATCTCAGACTGAGTCCCCTCCTGCTTTGCGCGAAGAGAGGCCACCTTTTCTGAGACACGACGATCAGTCTCCCGAGCAAACTCTTCACGCTCCTGTGCAAGGAGCTGAAGGTGTCTGCCTACAGCCGAGACGAGCTTCGCCTTGGAACTGCCGGAAGTCTTCGCCGCTGCTGCGAACAAAGTCGCTTCATCAGGAATGACATCCCTCAGTTGCTCCATCTTTTCGTGAAAAATCGTAAAGTCTGTGTGTTCAGACAGTACGACTTCCTGATGGAGCGCTTCAAGAGTGTCTGCATCAACTTCATCGTGTACTCGGGACACCATGTCCCTTTGCGCAACACGATCCATGACAGCAGTCCTGGCTCCAGCTGATTTTGCAGCTGAGGCGGACTTACCTGCCGTCGGGGTCTCCTCCTCAAGAATGAGGTTGGCGAATATCTCGCCACCCCTTCGAAGGAAGCTTTTCCTCTGTGGTTCGGGCATCTGTGTGCCCTCCTGGTTGCTGGTTGCTTTTGAGTGGGATCAGAGAAGGCTGGATTCTGCTCGATCAGCTCTCCATCCTTGTCGTCGTTCTCGTACGTCATACAAGAGAACAACATCTCCTGGTTCTGGTATTCTTGATTTTCGCCAGACCTTGTCTGCCTTTTCCAGCGAAAATGTGATACCAGTTTTACCGACTTTCCTTTTCAATTCCTCATCTTCAGGTGTCGCAACAGCGTATAAGCCGTGTGAACCTGTGAGAACCTTGTCTACAACTGCCCTTGTGGGGCTAGCCCGCGATCTTGACATGCATCTGTCTCCTCCTAAGTTAGAGTGAAACACTCTACTGCCGATCAAATCATAGGCATCCTCCATGTAGCTGAGTTTATTATGCCAATTCACTCACACTGAAAACACAAATTGACAACGAACCGGAGGCAAAAACTGTTTTAGCCCTTGCAGAAATCTATACGACAACTTAGCACAGACTTGACCAAAAGTCAGGGACGTGGCAAGGCTACATAGAGCCATATTTTGACACAAAAATGAAAGCCTGTTAAGAGTAGAGGTTACTTTACCTTTCTGCCATCAAGACCTTTATACTTCCCCGCATCAGCTGCTATAAAGAGCCAGAAGACGAATGCGTATATAACATGCTCATCTACAATAAATGAATGATCGCCAGCGTATGGGAAATTGAGAATTGGAAAGTAATAGAGTGCCATGAGAATAATCCCAGCAATTGATGCCCATCTTACCCAAAGTCCGATCAGGAGACATACACCGATCAAAAGAAGCCCCCACTCATTTACAAAATTAACCCAACCGATATTGGCAGGAGATGCAAACCAAGAGAATAAACTGCTGAAAGTCTCGGAATTATTCAAATATCCCGCCGCACTCCAACTTGTGTCAGCAATTTTGGTTAAACCCGCATATGTAAAGAGCCAGCCAAGAGAAAGACGCAGCGCGAAAATAGCTTTTTTCATAAAAATCTTTGTATAAATGTACTAATACAAATATTTTAACGTATTAGCGACAAAAAGTTATCCACTTTTAAAAGAAACGCGCCTCCGACCCTACTTACGGGTCGGGGCGCGTTGAATTGGAGACATGACACAAAACATCTCGTCTTTGACGCATCGCATCCTGTACTTTCGACGCACGCTGTCTTCCTTCGCCTCGGCAAGATTCGTGACAAAATCCTTTGTGCATGTGTCTCGCACCAACTGAAGAAGCCAAGGTTTTGTGGCAATATCGCTCGCCTGATCATACACAGAGTTCCCGTGATTAGGAGCAAGCCAAGCGCTCTTGAGAGCGCTGTCATAGCTCTCTCCCCTCACCGAAACCGCAAATGAGATATTTGCGCATGCAGCAGGAAGCTCAAACTTGAATGCTGGAGACACATCTCGCTCACTTTCCCAGCCCAAGCATCCTCCTTTGTGCGAAAGCGCGTCAGAGACATGCTTAAACTCATGTTCAATCAAGAAGCGAGTTACACTCTTTCCGATTGAATCTCTGCGAATAAGCACGACAGGTTCGCCCGTTTGCTTGTCACAAATCGTCTGCGAAAGAGCGTTTGGACGGATGCTTATTTGCGAAACAGCTGAATCGGAAATGCAGAGAGAAAGCATTGCCGCAACGAAAAATCGCATATCTCCTCCAAATAACAGGTCTGCTACAATCCTACTCCTTAATCAAGAAATTTAAAGTATGAAAATATTAGACAAAGGTGAGAGCCTTGCCTTTTTTGTCGGCTCTGCCGGTACGCCCTATGCGGTGAATGTAGTCGTCATATGTGGCGGGAATATCAAAGTTAATCACGTGACTTACATTTGCAATATCAAGACCACGAGCCGCGACATCTGTCGCTACTAGCGCCTGCACCTTTCCCTCCTTAAACATAGAAAGCGCTCTCTGTCTTTGACTATGCGATTTATTTCCATGAATTGACTCCGCTTTAAAGCCGCGCTTGTTTAAATTCATTGCAAGTTTCTGCACACCGTGTTTTGTACGACCGAAGATTAGTACTTTTTCAAAGCCGGACTGAATTAAGAGGTTGTGCAAAGCGTCGAGTTTATCTTCTCCCGCTTTAAGTCGAATAACATCTTGATCAATATTTTTAGAAGTATCGCGAGTTTTTACAGAAATGGAAACAGGCTCATGCAGAAATTCTCCAATCAGCTTTTCAATATCTTTTGAAAGTGTGGCGGAGAAGAACAGGGTGTGCCTTGGCTTTGGCATAAGCGCCATGAGAAATCTCATATCACCGATGAACCCCATATCGAGCATTCTGTCCGCTTCATCAAGAACTACTGTCCTTATTTGAGAGAGATTAAGAATCTTTCTTTCAATCAAATCCTTTAGTCGTCCTGGAGTCCCTATTACAAACTGATTGAGATGCTTAAGCGCTCTTATTTGGGGAACAATATTCGCTCCTCCCACGCACGTCACGGCAAATATTCCCATCAGAGGAGTGAACCCCCGCAATTCAGATTCAATCTGAATCGCAAGCTCTCTTGTGGGTACGACGATGAGAACACTTTCTTTTTTGTTGCTTTTTAAAACCTTGTCTATGAGGGGAATGAGAAAGGCTGCGGTTTTGCCTGTGCCTGTATTTGCTATGCCAACCACATCCTTACCCTGAAGTACGTGCGGAATCGCTCTGTCTTGAATAGGAGTAGGAGCGATGTACCCTTTTGAAATTATATTTTTCTTGAGCTTTTCATCAATACGAAAATCCGCGAATTTATGCTCGGGCATAAAATGCGCTTCTTTCTCCTCCACAACCACTGATTTGTTTACAAAGAGGCTTATATCCAAGCGCTCTCCGTTATTTCTATGCGCTCCTCCTCGCCCACCTCTATGCGCGCCAAACCTGCCTCGTCCTCCTCTAAACGGAGTACGACTTCCACGACTTGGCTTAGATGATGAAAAAGGCTTATGCCTTGAACCAGAATTTCTTGGTCCTTTAAAATTAGACTTTGGATACATATTGTCGGACAGTCTCTCGCGTTCCTAGTTACTTGTCCGTTTGAATAATTCAAAAAGAGTCAAGACGAGTGAGATTGTTCTTATGCCCTATATTATAGCAAACTGTATAAAAATTGTCAATTAATAGTGATTTGAACCTTGAATTAGCCGAGGCTCGCCCGGCTGAACGATAAGATCCGGCAAGGAATCCCAATCCACGTAGCCCTGTTCCACTACGTCAGGTATCACTTCTGCTGAACTCGCTTCTAGCGCCGCCAATTGTTCAACTATCACCGCAAGCGCCTCCTCCAAAGCTTGAAGCTGTGCTTCCGCGTTTGCCACGACTTGTTGCTGTGTTGTGATCTGCTCTACAGCCACTACCACTTCATTTGCGCTGGTATTCGCGTTTGCGGGCGCGGTTGCAACAGTCTGCGCGTTCTCCAACGCAATAACTGTGCTATCAATGACTGCTGTCACTCCGCCTAAAACATCTTCGTAATAGTTAATCGTTTCCTGAGAAAGACCCGAGTTACTTGTCGTGAGATTGTCCACAATCAAATTTAGCTCATCCACATAGGCTGCCACTATCTGTGCTTCATTTATTATTTCTTGCAGAGCCTTATTATCTAAATTTTTTGCGAGCGCTATGTCTGCTTTTTCTTTCCAAGCAATAAGCGCGAGACTGACTTGGGATCGCTTGTCATTTATGCTTTTTTCAAGCGCGGCCAAGATCTGGAGCTTAATCTTAGGCGTAGCAGAGTCAGGATTCTCAAACAAGAAATCTGTCTTGTGAACTGCTTCGGACACATCCCGAAAGCCATCATCAGCAATTCCATAAAAGGGAAAAGCAGTCCTGAAAGCCCTCTCAAAACCATTTAACTTATCTTTTTCTTTTGTTACTTTTTCCTTCGCTTTGGTGATTTCTTTCTGCAATCTTTGCTCTTGCCCAGCAAGAGTCTTGTTGTCCGTGCTTTTATTAGACGAGAAATATACACCTAGTCCAGCAATCAATATGACAACAACGATTGCCACAGGCACAATATATCCTCTCTCAAAACTTTTCATTATAAAATTATACCTTACTCCGCCGCCTCGGCTTCAGCTTTGGTCTTGTGAATTGTCCCTTCCGGATGATTTGGCGGAGCATACAGGGTGTAGAGCTTCATAGCAGTCGCACCGGTATTTATAATGTTGTGCCGAGTGCCAGTTGGAATGATGACTACTGATCCGTCTGATAATGCGGTCTCAACACCATCAAGCACGGCTTTACCTTCCCCACTTTCCACACGAATAAACTGATCTAGCTCGTGCACTTCCTCGCCTATATCTTCACCTAACTTCAAACTCATCACCACCAGCTGTAAGTTCTTGTCAGTATAAAGAACCTTTCTAAAAAACTCGTTTTCAAGTGAAAGCTTTTCAATATTTTCAACGTATCCTTTCATATAAAAATCTTGGCGGGTGCATTCCTACTTACCTCTCTTTTGCTTTCTCTTAGGATTCATCTTTGCATTTTTGACCACGCCCTCAAGACGAGGAGGACTCGTTTTGCGAAGTTCGTTCGATCTCTGGATTCCCAGATCTCGTCTAGTTTTCATTTCTTTATCTGTTTCCAGAGCCACATACCAAGAAGAATCAGGTCAGCTATAACCACAAGCCATGTGATTAAGCATAAAATATCCGATCCTCCTCCCACGCCTCCGTAATAATATCTCATCATAATACCTTCATTATAACACTTCCATAAAAGAAAAGCGGCGGGACAATGAATGTCCCGCCACTACCACAAAATGTGGCCTACATCCTACATGCAACTGTCCACGTATGTGAACAACACCGTGAAGATCCCGTCCTTATACCTGAGCCCGAGGATGACAGTCACCCTTTGGTTGGCACTCGGACCTTTTGATACAACATGGTACTCAGTCCTACTGGTCACTTCGTAGGAGCCGTCCGCCATCTGCATCACCTGGACGTAACTGCTCTTCGCATGGAAGATGAACCCATGCCCTACCACGTCCGCGAGAGCGCCGTGCTGAATCTGGTGCTCGCGCACGACTTCCACTCCATCACTGTTTCGCGTCTGGGTTTTGGTGCGGATCGTCACCAATCCGGTCAAGTCGCCCCATCCACAAACATTTGCCCACACGATAGGCAGAGTCTGCGTGGTGTGAGAATTGTCCACCACAGCCTGCTCTACCGTGCTCACGAACTTCGTGGGTATCGCCGTTTCCGGCGAGGTGAGCTTGTCGCTCGAGCAAGCAAGGAACGACAGGGCGAAAATGAGATTAGTGTAGCGCTTCATGCTCCCTCCTAGGAGACAGGTTCAGAAAGACTTTACTATGCACGTCCGCGCGCATCATATCATCCCATAACCCATTTGTCGATAATGTGGCTATTTTACCAAAGCAGGTACATGGACATCATCCTTATGGAAACTATCCCTTCAAAAAAATCTCAAAATTCTCTAAATTCTCTCCCGCCGCGGTTGGAATAAGGTTTAACACTGCGGGTGCTCCATTCCATGTGGCAGTAATTTCTGCTTTTTCGGGCGCATTAAATTCTACTTTGAATCTGCGATTGGCTATTACCTGCACGCACGCTTCAGACTCATTTATTGTTTGAAATACGAGAGTTACCTGTGAAGAGTCAGTCCCTCCTACCACAGCCTTAACATCAAGCGACGTACAGGGAGTAGGCACTTGCACTTCACCTGCCACGATATGCTTACCACCCGCAAAGCTATGCTTTGCGGTAATCATCATGGCCTCCGGCTGTAGCTCGCTTCCCGTATTGTTATTATCCTCTGGCGCTTGATCACCCCCATTCTTTTTAGAGACCATGTACGTTCCTCCCGCAATTAAAATGAGGACAATTAGTATTCCAATCCAAACTTTCTTTGTGTTTTTTGTGTCTGGTTCCATGTTTTTGGGATTAAGTTGTCTATAGAAGACGTTTCTAAGTTATTTCTATTTCAATATTATTCTTTCTCTCCAAACCTGTGCAAAATGGAGCTGACAACAGAGAGAACGATAGCAAAGAGCACTGCCCACCAAAATCCAGCCACTGCAAACCCCGGCACCACGGCGCTTGCGAGCATCACTAGGAGAGCGTTGATAACAAGCAGGAAGAGGCCGAGAGTCACCACTGTAATAGGCAAAGTCAGAATTACAAGTATTGGCTTTATAAATGTGTTAATTGCTCCCAGAATCACGGCCAGGACCAACGCTGTAACAAAGCCGCTTACAGTAACCCCGGGAAGCACGTATGCCGCTATTAGTATTGCTATCGCTTGTAGTAGCCAATTTACTATTGTGTTCATACTTATATGTTAACACATTTGTAAAAGTTGAGATTTCAGCTAAAAAAGTGGAATGTATTCGCAACCTTACACAATGAGTTTTGAGAATAGTAAGACTACAAATATAACCACTATTACCGCAAAAGCTCCGAGTGTCTTAACAAAAAAAGATGCCGCCGCCTCCTTCTGATTGTTCATTAGTAGTCGTAGCGGCTCGTAGAAGAAAAGAAAGCCCATCAATGCGACAGATAGGACCAAGAGCGAGATCATTGTCATGGGAATAAAAATAGACTCTTCGGGGCCTCCCAGTGTGCTGAATAATTTAATCACTGAGACTATAAGCACAATATATGCCCCAGCAAGCACAGCGTTAATAAATGGATTTTTATTCATATTTCACATTTTATCATATATAGAAACCACTTGCGGAATACAATTCTGCAAGTGGTGCATCAAACTAGACTTTCAAGCCCAGTGTCTTAGTGCCTCTACATTCAAATCTTTGTCGTCGAACTTCATGGGAGGATACTCTAATTTGTGCGATTGTGGATGGATATGTATCCGTTTCAGAGCAACATTATGTCACCGAATCAATTTGACGACATTATTGTCGTCAAATTGATTTCATTTGCAAGCCTACAAATAAACATATATCAGGGTCATGGATTAGATAGATTTCAATTTATATTGATTTTTTATTTATGGCTATAAAATATTTGTATTCTTGATACCAATACTTATGACTATCGCCCAAAGAGAAAATTTGCAAAAAATATTGACAAGAGCCCATGAAGACTATTCAAAAGGGCTAATACTGTATGCATCATTCAAGATAGCCGATCCCGTAGCCTCCGAGGACCTAGTGCAAGACACTTTCCTGAAGACGTGGAACTACCTTGTTAGAGGCGGGAAAATCAGCGTGATGAAAGCGTTCCTATACCATGTCCTTAACCAGCTCATAATAGACCAATATAGAAAGCGCAAACCTGTTTCTTTAGATACGCTAGTTGAAAAAGGTTTTAATCCTTACACTGATCAGACTGAAAAACTAATCAATGAAATCGATGGGAGAAAATATTCCTCATACATAAATAAATTACCTGAAAAATACAGAACGGTGGTAGAGATGAAGTATATGCAGAGTCTATCGCTTAAAGAGATATCAACAAGAACCAAGCTGTCTAGAAACACAAGCGCAGTGCAGGCACACAGAGGAATTGAGAGACTTAAACAGTTAGTAATTGTAAGCCAGCTCTTGATGCTCGCTGTGTAGTAAAAAATGAATCACGAGAGCTCTACTATAGTTTTAAGAGTGAGTTTGGATGTATTGCAATGTATCTTTTCTTCCAAGCTTTCTTGAACTTGTCTATTGAAATAGATTCCCCGCCCGATTTATCTGCTGGGTCGCTGTAATAGACAGTATCACCTTCAACCCCGTTCACTACCACAAGGTGAGGAATTGGATTTGTAGGATCAAGCTTGTAATGCACGGAAGCTATAACTGGCCCATCTTGGAGAGATTCTTTAAAGTGAGCAAATGCTTTTTCAGGTCCTAATCCAGCAAAATCATAACTCTCACCTGTGAAGCCATATTTGCTTGCCACGCTTATAAGCCCCTTGTACGTCCAGCCAGCATTGGAAAGATACGCCCCCTTTTCAATACCTTCTGACAGAAGCGTATCCACAGATGGGATCTTTTCCTGCGTGTAGTAATCCATCACCATAGCGAGACTTGCAATACCGCAACCGACCTTCTGCCACTTAGAGGAAGTAATATCACGAAATTGCGAATAAAAGGGCAGACTTAAATCTCCTGAGAGTTTCTCTTTTGGTTCAACAAGAGTAAGCACTGGCTCCAGAATCTCTGGTGTGGGCGCAATCTGTGCAATTTTAACCACAGTGTCAACGTCAACTAAAACATCCTTTACATATGTGTCGGGAGAAGCTTCGGATGTAGTTCCCGAAGTGCTGAGAATGATTATGCCGATTAGAATTAAATGCAGGAATGGCAAGACCCGAATATATTACCCCGTCATGACCATACGACGCAACACTTTGCATAGTGCCCTATTCCTGCACAATAACGTCCATGCCCAAATCGGCCCAATCATATAGCTTTTTTGCCTCATCAGAGGGTAGGTTGACGCATCCGTGTGAATATTGGCTCCCAAAGCTATTATGCCAGTACGCTCCATGAATAACTGCTCCATCATAGGAAAAATATAGATTCCAGGGCACCCCCGGCAGATCATAGAACTGGTCTGCAATACCTGGGAGAGGACCTTGCATGTAGCGACTTGGTGTCTTTTTATAGACTGTAAATGTGCCACATGGTGTGGGAGTTAATTCAAGGCCAGTAGAAATTGGTGTTTCCATATATAAAGTATCACCATCATATGCAGTGAGCTTCTGATCACTTCTGTCTATCACGATCCGTTTTGTTGTCGTAGCCACATCATCCTCCCAGACCGTCTTTTCCCCTTCGTCAAGCACAACGTTCACAAAATCTGCCGCCACATACCAATCTCCTTCAGCTCGTTCAGGGTAGCGAAGTGTTTCATCGAAAATAATTTTAAACCACGTATGCCCATCCCGCTCTACTTTACCATCTACCTTAAGGATGACATCGTTTCGTAATCGCGCGACCACAGGAAAGTCAGTCCCCGGACCCGAGCGCACGTTTAAGCACTCCCCTTCAAAATGCACCCCGCACCCATCAATGACCTCCACATATTCAAAAAGTACTTTTTTTACTATAAGTATTTCTGATTCTTCTTCGTTAGGTGATTCAATGATGACTGATTCTTCATCGCCAACCAGAAGAGATTCTGGAGCTTCCCAATAAGAAGATTCTGGAGCTTGCGCGTGTTGTCTGTCATTTTTGATGTAAACTGCAGTGAATTCAAGAGTATTTATGAGCACTAGTAACATTACGAGGAGAGCCACTCCCAACATCATCTTCCGATAGTGTATGGGTTCATTCACAATTGCACTATACAACTTTTTTAGATTTGGGCAAAAAAAGCGGCCCGGATGTTCTCGGGCCGCTGTCCTCCATTTCACTTGAGCACCACAATCCTCATACTTGCCTTCTTCCCACCTTGAGTGGGATGCACGGCCATCATCAAAGCCTCGATGTTCACCGTGGCGCTAGTCGCAGGAGGATTCACGTAAATACCGGTAACTTCACAGGTATTCGGATTCACCGTCGCGACCGCCGCATTTGATGAGGAGCATCTGAATGCCGAAGTGTAGCCTGACGCCACAGTGACTTTGACCGTTGGAGTCATCTTCTCTCCAACTTGAATCGTATCAACTGTTGGAGAAATGCTGATGCCCCATGACCACACCGTTACAAGCGCAGTATCCACTAGCGTTCTCACGGGTGCTCCGAAGGTGAAGGTCGCAATGATACGCGCAGTACCAGGCGCGACACCCGTAACCTTGCCATTTTCATCCACCGTGGCCCTGGCAGGAGACGTGGTCGTGAATGAAACCGTACTTCCCGCGACCTGTGGTGTCAGCCTCGCAACAAGATCCAAACTCTCTGCGACAAGGATCGTGTCGTTCTCAGGCGTCAGACTTGTTGTGGGATTTACCACACTTCCCCCGCCATCATCAGGAGGAGGATTGGTAATGTAGTAATTGTTCTCCTCACAAGAAGCGGCGATGAAAAGCGCCAGAGCGGCCGCGATGCGGATTGCTCGTTTGGCGCCAAGCGCAAAGATACGCATATCTCTACCTCCCTAAAGAAGTCAATTGTGGAACGCCGTATTTCCGCCCTACTTCTATCATTAAATGGAGAGTACGTCAACCGAAAATTCTCTATGAGAAGCCCTTTAGGTTCGGCAAAAAGTGTGCAAGTAAGTCCCCGACAATATCAAGGAGTCTTTGATATTGTCGTTCAATAACCTACGTGCTTTTAATCACAATGTTTTTGAAAAAGATAGCTAGAGAGTACTTTTATTTATGCTCTCTTTTTCTTATTCTTCTTATCCTTTAACATCTTTGCCTTAATAGCTAAACGCTTTTTTGTCTTCTTTGAGCGCGATGTTTTATTCTTAGTGTTAACGCTTTTTCTTTTTGCCATACACCTACAATATACTACTTGCCCTCTATAAGATACGCACAAACCTTGCTCTCCGAGAGATTATTCAATGGGAGTGTTAGAATAGAGCTATAAAACAAAAAGAAAAATGCCAATCACCAAGATAGCGCACAGAGTGCCCACTGATTTACGAAAAGTCCTCACCTCTACTCCAAAAGCTCTTGCAACATGGGAGAATATTACTCCCCTCGCTCGTAACGAATGGATATGCTGGATAATATCTGTCCAAAAACAGGAAACAAGAAACAAGCACATTGATAGAGCCAGCCGAGATCTCATAGCTGGCAAGCGCCGGCCTTGCTGTTGGGCAGGCTGTCCTCATCGCTGAAAAAATTTATGAACGTATATCGCGCTCGCTAACCTCTACCCAGCCGCCACGAACCTGTGGCGGTTTCTTTTTTACAAAATCATTCCCCAGACTTGTCCCCCCTCGCCGTTGGGGGATAAGGCTTTGCCCATTCTTTTGAACTCGGAATCGTCGTGAAAATTCCAAGAATCTTTGTGAGATTCCGCGCTGAAGAAAACTGCCTCAGTAAATCCGAGTCTCCTTGCCTCTTTTATCCTCTCCTCCCTAAGAGCGAAGCCGATTCCTTTTTCTTTATATTTTACTGCCGCAATATAGAATTCAGCAGGATTGCTTGTGGTTGTAAACTGCGACATAAATTGTGGAGCTTTTCTTAGAGCCGCCATACCGACTACTTCCCCGCCTTCTTCCGCAACAACATATTTATATTTCTGTTCAATTGACTCCTCTGTCTGCGCGACAAAATCCCGCATTCTTTTTACAAATCGGTCTTTAAGCTCGCCAGACCAATATAGAGCAAGAATTGCTTCCGCTCTAGGCAAATCTTCTTGCTTCATTTGTCTAACCTCCCCTTTAAACATACAAATAGAATATCACGTGCTGTCTCTCCTAAACAGAATCCGAACTTTCTAGGTATGCTTTATTAATTCAACGATTTTATCCACCACGTCATCAAGGTTACTACTTGTGTCTACTGGGGTTGCCCCTAACGAAATCAGCAGCGAATCAAATTCTTTCTGCCATTTAATATTATCTTCCTGTTCTGCTTTTGTTTTCCCATATCCAGATTTATTATTCCTATTTTTCATTCTATAAACGATAGTGTCAGCATCACACTGTAGGAGTATTATTTTATCAAAAAACAAAATAAATTCTTTTTGTTCTTCGCTTGTTGTCCCAGCGGCAACAACATCATCATATTGACTTAATATTTCTTTCAGTTTCTCAATATCGCAAAAGCGACAATTTTCCTCAAACCATTCTTTAGATTGGACTGGCGAATATTCAACCAAATCACCTGTTTTAATATTTTTCCAACAGAATAAATCCTGTACATCGTGTAAATCTATGGCCGCAACACCTCTGCCTTTGAGTGCGTTAACTATCGTAGACTTTCCTGTACCAGCTATGCCAGTAATTAACACTTTCATATTTTATATTATATCTCTGTTCCAAAATTCTCACTCTATACAGACTATTGAGTCCATAATCTGGACACGTCTCGAGCGTCGTACGAGTTTGCTGTGTACCCCGGTCTCGGAGTACCACGCTCCAAGCACCGTAAAGGTTTTCTGACGATTTAAATTGTACCAAACTGACGCACTCTGGTCGCAATATAATTACACGAATTACACGTTTTGCAGGCTAAAACACTATCGAAATTACACGTTCTCCTCGTTCTCGTCATCATCCTTCTTTTCCTCTTTTTCTTCCTCTTCTGCCTCATCCCCATCCTTATCCTCATCTTCGGACCAAGGCATATTTTCCCACTTTTTCCACTGATCGGGTTCATTTTTGGGAGGGACAGTAGTCCTTTTACCCATATAACTAGGATGGCATGTTTTCAAAAAATATCGTATAAAGGTACCCTTACCTTTAGCTATTTGAGCCATAAGCAGATCCTGCACATAGTCTTTTCTCATCTCAAGGGTTTTATCGGCAGCTTCCTTAAAATCACGATCTGTCTCACACCAGTTATAGAAAGTCTTGGTGCTTTTTATACCGGCGTAGTAACAGGCGGCCGTGATATTTCCCATGGTCTTTTGGTATGCATGGAGGAATTTACTCTTTTTCTCGATTGTCCTGGCTTGTTGAGTAGCAATACGGTGTAATCTCCAGTCTTTTTTAGACATATCCGCAAGAGTAGAATCAAAAGGTTTTTTAACGACTCTTCTGACCATAATGCCTTTCGCCAAGTCACACAATCGCCCTATGCATCCATCAATACTGAATATTTGAGCCAGGTCAAATAGCCTAGGAACATCCTGTTTCTTGAGAAGAAGGATGGTAATTCCATTGGTTTCGTACACCTGAGATATTCTAACTTTCATCTCCAAAGGTACATAACCGTCAGTGTAAAGAATCAGCAACTTTTTCTCATTACCTATCAGACTCATGATGTTGTCCTCCAAGTCCAGTGCTGTTATTTCCTGATTTGAATCATCTTTTATCCTGATTTCCATATCTGTGGTTTTGGCTCCTTGTCTCCTCATGAATCGCATCAGTGGAAAATATGCAGCATCTTCGAAATTGATGGTGTGGTAACTTGCGACCGTTAGATTTTTTATCGATAAAGACACCTCTTTCTGTATATAACTGGTATACATTCGCTCGGAGATGTATTTTAGAGACTCAACTGCGGTGTTCGTTTTTTCTCTGTAGCTGATCATACCCACATTGTAGCTCTCTGTGCATAATTAAAAAGTGGCTGGTGTGGACAACTAATTCAATATGTTGCATAAATTATAAATGATTTATAATTTTAAGTCTAAGCAAATACTATCTTTGGTCTAAAGAATTTCTTCTTAAATATTTCCAAGAGAATAATTTCAACAGTGCTTATCAACAAGATCATTGCCCATTCTGTAGCCACTAAGGACTGCGTAGAAAGTAGTTTCTGAAGTGGTGTGAAGTATACCGCAGAGGCAAGGAGAAATAGACCAATTAACACAGCCCCGTTAAGGAAGTAATTGGAAAATATATCCTTTCTCCAGAGTGGTCTTTTGAATGATCTAACCGCAAAAGCGAAGATAAGTGAATCAAGACACATAAGAGCAAAGATCATAGCTCGAGCTTTCTCTAGGTCTCCTGTCATGTTCCAGAAACCAACAAAGGATAGAAAGGCCGCAGAACCTGTGACAAAGAATATCGAGATCATCCATTTACGCATTGGCTTGCTGAGTATTGATTCATTCGGATCTCTTGGTTTCTCATCCATAACGCCTGCTGTTTCTTGTTCAGTAGTGAGGGCAATATCAGGGAAACCATCCTCAACTAGATTAATCCAAAGTATTTGAGCCGCGACAAGTGGAAGTGGTAATCCGAATATCATAGCGGCGAGAAATAAGAATAACTCGGAGAAGTCATCAGCGATTAAATACACAAACACCTTTCGTATATTTTCATACACCACTCGCCCTTGCTCTATCGCCTTTACAATTGTTTTGAAATTATTATCAAGCAAAATAACGTCAGCTACTTCTTTAGCAACATCCGTGCCTGATCCAACAGCCACTCCCACATCAGCGGCCTTAAGTGCAGGG
>Ga0209542_10007026_pt1 | contig 21591 bp, 28 predicted proteins | sample RifCSPhighO2_01_FD_184028 | JGI IMG/M metagenome (GOLD analysis project Ga0209542, IMG submission 184028) | Soil microbial communities from Rifle, Colorado - Rifle CSP2_plank highO2_0.1 (SPAdes) (version 2) | ecosystem: Environmental > Terrestrial > Deep subsurface > Rock core/Sediment ... | reverse complement strand
ATTAGATTTTCTGCAACCTCCTCATTTGGATTTTCAAATTGGATCCTAGGAGCTCCTTCATAGTCTTTTTCACAAGTATTACAATAAAATTTTGAAATTTTCTCTGAATCTATTCGGCCAACTGGTGCCAAAAATAAATCTGGCCCTCCCAAATTCCCCTTTCTTTGTAGATCGTCATTGATTGAGGCCATAATATAACCGCCAGAACCCCTTAATTTCTTAGTCCTTGATTCGAAGCTCATATCTGAGATTTCCTAAAAGGTCATTTAAGTATATATTCATCAAATTTGAAAACACCCTAAATTTTTTGAGAACAATTTGAGTTTTCAGTTGGCTTCAAAATAGTGTGAACATATTTAGGGACGTTTGGATGAATTATGTTTACAATGGCAGTCAAGCAAGTGTCAGACACAAAGAGTTGGGAAACTGATGTAATGAGATCTTCAATGCCAGTTTTTGTTGACTTTTGGGCAGAATGGTGTGGTCCCTGCAGAATGGTCAGTCCAGTTGTAGAAGAACTATCAGAAGAATACGACGGCAAGGTAGATTTTGTCAAAGTAAATGTAGATCATGCCAATGAACTGGCATCAAAATACAACGTGTTTAGTATTCCTACTCTAGCAATTTTCAGTAAAGGTCAGATTATTGCCCAGCAAGTTGGTGCTGCATCAAAAGAATCATACAAAAATATGATTGAAAGAGCACTAGAAAAAGTCTAGACTTGTACTGTTTTTTCGTTTTTAATCTAAAGTAATTAATATTCGAAATGTCAGATTAAAATCACATGTCGCTTGGTGAAATAGATACATTAAATCTTCTAACAGATAAATTAAATGCGTTGTTTGATCAGTCACAAGGATACTATGAATCATTTCTTGATGCAAATAATCTTTACAAAAATGGAAAACTTACTGATAAGCAATTTTTTCAAAAGCTAGGTGATTATGTTGTTGCGTACTCTGCACTTGAGTTTCTTTCAATCAAAGTTATTTTTGAAATGAAAAAAGCACTCGATAAAATTTCTGGGGGTGTAGCACTAGGTGGGACTCATTCACCTGGATTAATGCCTGGTATGGGCTCTCCAGGAATGATGGGTGGAATGGGAATGCAACCCTCTGCTGCACGTGTTGGAACTAATCAAAATCCTGTAGGTGCACCACCTTCAGTAATTTCAGCCCAACAAGGTTTTAGTCAACCTGGTACACTTCCAACTCCAGATCCTTCATTAATATTACGATCTACAGGTAGTGGAATACATTGTACAGGTTGTGGTGCAGAACTTAGACCACACGCAAAGTTTTGTACAAAGTGCGGAAACAAAGTTTAGAAAAATTTTAAATAAAAATTATACTTGGGTTACCCCACATTCAGTACAAAATCTTGCTACTGAAGCAATTTTACCTCCACATTCAGAACAAAATTTTGTATTAGAACTGGTTTGAGGAGCAGTATTGCCATACATCCCAGAACCCCTCACCGCACCTGTTGGTTCATATTTTTCATCATCAATAATTTGAACAGGTTCAAAATCTTTTTCTTCAACAAATATCAGTAATCTTGGTATACTATTTTCTTTCTTAGTTGGATCAGGAACCATATCTCCTAACCAAAATGAAAATCTCATCAGGGTCAACTCTGGAGTAGAAAATGCAAGTGTATGACTTGACATATAGTCTTCTGCAGCTTGTTTTCCATTGAAAACCTTCATGAAAATCAATATTCTTGGTTTATGTATAATAGTTTCTAGGTGGTGGACCGGGAGGGAATTGAACCCTCGACATCCGCGTTGCGAACGCGGCGTTATACCACTAAACCACCGGCCCTTCCCTTACCACAAAAGAATCTGTTTTTATTCATTTACTCAACGAATAAAACCCAGAGAAGTCTTTTCACAAAAATAGATGACATATGATACTGTAATTGTTGATTCGCACGTAATTCTTCCTCAAGGAATGGTTAACAAGAACATCGTCATCAATGAGGAAAAGATAGTTGATTTTACTAGCGATGTTCCATCTTGTGACAATAAAATAAATGGAAATGGATTGATTTCGATTCCCGGAGTCATTGATCCCCACGTACATTATGGTGTTTATTCTTCAATAGAAAAGGCAGCTGGAACAGAGTCTCATGCAGCAGCAATTGGTGGAATCACCACAATGATGAGAATGCTTAGACTGGGGGGATCATACAAAAATTCATTGATACCACAACTTATTGCAAGCTCCCAAAGTCATTATATTGATTATTCCATTCATGCTTCGATTTTTAATAATCAACAGATTGATGAAATGAAATTTTGTATTGATAAATGGATAACCTCATTCAAACTATACATGAATCTAGGTGGAGATGTTGGCCATGTTTACATGGATATGGAACCTGGTACAAATTCTCTACGTGAGATCAAAGTTGAGATAACATCTGAAATAATTCAGAAAGTTGTTAAAAACGCTGCATCACTTGGATGTCCAGTTTTAGTTCATGCAGAAGATTATGAGATGTGCGCATGTGGTATCAAAACTGCCAAGGAAAAAAACAAAGATGGTCTTGCTGCATGGTCTCAAAGTAGATCTACTCAGTCTGAAGTCAAATCAATAAAAACAATTTCTAAATTTGCAAGAGAATGCGGTTGTACATTATACTTTGTTCATATTGGTTCAGCTGACGCACTAAATCAGATACAAGAAGAGAAAAAAAATGGCACAAAGATCTTTGTAGAAACTTGTCCTCATTACATGACTTTATCCTATGAAAAGCAAGCTGGATATCTTGCAAAGGTGATGCCTCCAATTAGGACATCAAAGGATATAGAAAGTGTTTGGAATGCAATTCATGATGGCCAAATCAATACAATTGGAACTGATCATGTTGCAAACCAACTGAAGCTAAAGCTAGACGGAGATAATGTTTGGGATGCCCTTGCCGGTTTTCCTGGAATAGGAACACTTTTGCCTTTATTATTGAGTGAGGGAGTAAATAAGAATAGGATTACCCTTGAACAATTGATACGGATTACAAGTACGAACGCTGCTAAAATTTTTGGAATGTATCCAAACAAGGGTTCAATAGAAAAAGATTCAGATGCAGATATCACAATGATTGATTTGAAAAAAGAAAAAAAAGTCACAAGTGAGCTATTTGGAGGATTTTCTGACTACATTGTATATGCTGGATGGAATCTCAAAGGTTGGCCAGTAAAGACCATTGTACGTGGAACAGTTGTTGCAGAAAATTTTGAAGTTATTGGAAAACGTGGATATGGAAAAATGGTTGTAAGGAAGCCCACATCCTTAGTAGCATTATAATCTGATAGAAAATTATTTCAAATGTTCTTCTAAGAATATAATTGTCTTTTCCCATGCATCCTTTGTTTCTTCGGGAGCATAGCTCATGCCAGATGGATTAGCAAAAGCATGATTGACTTCAGGATAAATGTAAATTTCATTTTCTATTCCCAAATTATTAAGAGAAGTTTCAAATTTATTAACAGATTCAATAGGAATTCCTTGATCAAGCCCTGCAAATATGCCTAAAACTGGCCAATTAATTGATGAAAGTTGAGATTCGTCTGTAGTTAACTGTCCGTAATAAATTACGGTAGCATCCAAATCATCATTATTTAATGCAAGGTTTAATGACTGACCTCCACCAAAGCACCACCCAATAGATCCAATATTGTTAACTTGATAGTTTTCTAAAAGGAAATTTGAAGCATCATTCATGTTAGCAATCCCTCTTTCCAAATCATATGATGCCATTAACTGTCGTGCCTCATCGGTAGTAGTTGCAGGTTCTTTTCCATACAAATCAATTGCAAGAACTATGTAACCATGAGAAGCCAAGTGTTTGGACATTTGTTTTATGTTATCATTGAGACCCCACCATTCATGAATCATAACTATTCCCGGATATGATCCTGGAGCTTTAGGCTGTGCAAGAAATCCCACAAAGTCACCTGAATAGTTTACATTTTCAGTCGTGATACTATAGGATCCATCATCAAAAATCTCTGAATTATTGTTTTCATCTTTGATATAATCAGGTAAAACATGAATTCCCCATCCTCGTTCAATAAGAGAGGCTACACTACCAGGTTTTACACACGCGGGCATTCCACTTGATTTTTTTATGATAATTTGTAGACCTTCGGCACATGTCACATTTTCTGGTGCTGTTCCACTTGCTATCTGTTTTAACGGTGGAGGAAAGTAGGCCATTGAATTGGCAGTGTTTTCACTAATATGACCAATAAATCCTAATCCAATTAATAAAAGCAGAAAAATGATGTTCAATAATTTTTAAGAATTATTATCTAAATATAACTGTGCAGAATCTTTTAAAATTCTATTCAACAAGATAACAGATAATTTGACTAAGTTATTATCTCAAACTTTCCGTTTGTTTTGGCCTTGTAAATCACGTCAGGCTTTCTAGTGAATATACCTACTTCCATAACTCCTGGAATAAGTTTAACCTTTTGTGCAAGCGATTTTGGATTTTTTATAACTCCAAAATCACAATCTAAAATTACATTACCGTTTTCTGTTATGAAAGGATACCCTCGTTCTATTGTACGTATTTTTGGTTTTCCACCAAGAGTGTGAATAGATTTTACAACCGTATTTCTTGCAAGTGGATGAACTTCAACAGGTACTGTTCTGTTAAAATATTTTACAAACTTTGATTTATCTGCCATAATAACGACTTTTTTTGCTGCGTTAATGAGAATATTTTCTCTAAGAAGAGCCCCACCTCCACCCTTGATTAGATTTTTCTGTTCATCAATCTGGTCAGCTCCATCAAAAACTACATCAATTTTCTCCACTTGATCTGCTTCAATTAAATGAATTCCACCCTCTTCTGCAATTATTTTTATTTGTAGTGAAGTAGGAACCCCTCGAACTTTGATATTTTTTTTACGTAATAATATTGCAAGTGATTTGACGAATGCAGTTGCTGCCCTACCACTACCTAAACCAATAACATATCCATCTTTAACAAATTTTAATGCATCTGTTGACAATGCCGAAATGGCATCATCAAATGACAATTACTCTACCTCTGCTTGCTCAAGTTTGGAGAGAGTTTTCATTATCTCCCCTTTAATTCTATCAAGATCATCCTCATCATCGTCTTCGATATTTTCTTCATCTGGAAGCTTTATTGTGGACTTTGGTTTGTGTTCTGGTACGACAGGAAGAGTTTTCTGTCCTGGAATCTCTTTCATTATTTCAGATTTTTCTAAATCAATAGAATTTAAACTTGTTTGAAGAATCTCAATTTTTTCACCTGCTTTTGGTTGAGGTTTTTCAATCTGTTCTTGTATTATTTCCATTTGTATCTCACGTGGTTTTTGTTCTATTAACGGAAATTCTAATACATTTGATGGTAATTCTGTTAGAGTTGTAATTTCAAATGCTCTTGGTTTTGGTTGTACTAGTACTTGAGGAATCTCCTTTACTATTTGTATTTGTGGAGTAACCTCGATCTTTTTGATTTCTTCTTTTGGTTTCTTTATAGGTTCTTCAATCTTTGGTTTTGTTTCTTCTATCTGCATGTTTACTACGTTAATTTTTGATGTGAGCTCGTATAACCTCTTGTCAAGCTGTGATAGCTTTTGGTCCATTAGGGTAATCAACCCATCTCCTAGAGGACCCAAATCAGGATGTTTGCTTGCAGCTTCTAATTTCTCAATTTTAGCTAAAACTATGCCTAACTGGTGTTGGTACCTAATTAGTAGCCTGTCGCGCTGAACTTTTGATAAATCTACATCTTGTTGGTAAAGTCTTGAGATAGTCTTAGTTAGAATATCTCTTTCTATATTCAATGAATTTAACTGGCTTTTAATGTGAGAATTGGCCCCTATTGATATAACTTTGGACTTTGAAAATAGTAAATTCATGTATCTATGTGTACCATTTGATCCAAGAGTATTTTCTTAGTTTCGAGTCGGGAAATCCACAACTAGCACATTGGTGGTGACGCCTATGAAATGAGTTCTTTCCACATCTTCTACATCTGATGTGAACCTTCTTTCGAGTAAAATTACCCATTGAAGTAGTGCCTCTTACCATATCAAATCACTCCTAGGAAGGTGGTGGTGAAATCATTACCACATTGTCTCCTCGTACAACTATGGTTCCAAGACTCTTTGAATCGCCTTCAGAAGGGATCTCTTCTGACTGGTCGAGTAGCAGGTTCATGTGTTGGTCAAAACCGAGTAGATTGCCTCGAATCGTCTTTCCGCCTTTTAGCTTTATCAATACGATTTTGTTGATACTCTCATCCAGTACTTTTACTGCCATGTCAACTGACATTTAATTCACTTATTAGATCTGATATTGGGGGATTATATTAAAATTTCAATGGTGTAACTTTCGACTTTTATCTGTAAGGCATGTTTGACTCTTTTTTGTTAAATTACGTACAATTTCTGCTAGAAACTTCTTGCCGTCTTTTGCAGTTGATTTCATTGGGTTCCCCCATATGCCATTCCTAGTCGCAGATGGAAATGATTTTGAAGCCAGTTTTGCTATTCTTGATTTTTCTTTTTTTGACAAATTCTTTGTAATCAACCCCATCTGAGCACGCTTCATTTTGACTTTTTTAGATATAGCAAGCATTAGTGATGTTTCAACAAATCCTGCATGGTCAAATTCATGTTTCATAAAATGCCAATATGAAAAGACAAAAACTCTAACCTTTTTCTTTGAAAGTCTATTGATTTTCTTACTTAGATTTTCTACGGCCTTTTGATTTCCATGATGCCCATTTAGTATGAATATTGAGTTTATATCATTGCTTGAAAGGGAAAGACAGATATCAATTAACAATTGTTCTAGGGTTTGTCGTTTCAGACTAAGATTGAAAAAAGGTGCATGCTCAAATGAAACACCATATGATATAGTAGGTAACAACAAAAAGTTGCATTTTTCTGATACACGCCTTGCTACCTCATAGACAATATCAGAATCTGTTGATACTGGTAAGTGAGGACCATGTTGCTCAATAGAACCCACCGGAATTATTACGGCTTTTTGTTTTTTTATAATTTTTCTTAGGTCTGGATCAAGTTGATCTTTTACAACAACCATTCAATTCACTTTGTGTGAACCTTTCTCCAACGCACTTCTAATTTGTTTGTAAGATGCATCTTAACGGCTCTAAGAAGAGTATCAGCTTCCAGTTTTTGTCCCTTCTTTTTGATAGATTCAAGACTATCTTCTGGGTTTACATTAAAAGAATCTTGGAAAATAATTGGTCCCTGATCCAAATTCTCTGTAACATAGTGTGCAGTAACCCCTACAATCTTGGTTCCACGTTCATATGCTTGAGCATATGCCAGTGCGCCAGGAAATGCAGGTAGCAGTGATGGATGAATGTTAATAATTCTGTTTGGATAACGCCACACAAAGTTTGGCGTTAGAATTTTCATATAACGCGCTAAAACAATTAGATCAACATCATATTTTTTACAGATATCAATAAGTTTTGATTCAGCCTTTGGCTGCTCTTTCTCATCTACTAACACAAATGGAATCTTCGCTTTTTTTGCCATTAATGATAAAGTCTTCTCCGTTCCAACGATGACAGAAATTTTTCCTGTAATTGCACTTTTAGAATCAAGTAATGTTTTAAGACAATGAGATTCCTTTGTTACAAAAACTGCAATATTTTTTTCTGAGTCAATTTCATGATGTGTACTTACATCCATTTTATGCTTTTTTGCAACTTTTTGCAACTCTATTTCAAATTTTTTAATATCAATTTTTTTAATAAATGATACTTCAAGATACATTCCAAATAATCCTTTGATGACGTTTTGGTTTACCTTCTCAACATTTCCTTTCTTTTGAAACACAAAGTTGGTAAATGCAGCAACTATTCCCTCTCTGTCTTTTCCAACAACTGTAATCCCAACTATTGTCTTTTTCATGAACGTTGTTGAAATGTGGTACTTATAATTTTTAGAATTGATGCGGGAGGTGGGATTCGAACCCACGAACCCCTAAGAGACAGGGTCCTAAGCCCTGCGCCGTTGACCAGGCTTGGCAACTCCCGCACCCCCATTGCCTTTAAACACAAATTTATCTATTATTGAGAGATGATAGTATGGCAAAATTATTTGGAACAAATGGAATTCGTGGAGTCTTTGGACAAGATTTCACATTAGAATTCATTCATGATATTACATTGTGTATTGCAGAATATTTCAAAGAAGGTCCAATACTTGTTGGATACGATGGTAGGGATACTAGTCCTTTAATTGCTAAAATTATTTGTTCTACATTAAACTATGCAGGACTTGATTGTAAAAATGCTGGCCTTATCCCAACTCCATGTCTTGAATTTGCAACAAAAAAACTTGGTTATACCGGTGGAATCATGATTACTGCATCACATAATCCTCCACCATACAATGGAATTAAGCCTGTGGCAGATGATGGGGTGGAGATATCGAGAGAAGATGAGATAATTATCGAAGAGATTTACTTTGGTAAGAAATGGAATAGCAATTCATCCAAATTTGGATCTACACAAAAGGAGGACTCTGCAATTAAGGTATATCTTAATGGTATAAAATCTCAAATAGATTCACCTAAGATCACACAAAAAAAGTTTAAGGTAGTGTTAGATCTTGGAAACGGAGCACAGGTAGTTACTGCACCAAAACTCTGTGAGGACTTGGGATGTCAAGTTATTTTAATTAATGAAAGAATAGATGGCACATTTCCAGGTCGTGGTTCAGAGCCTACGCCTGAAAATCTTTCAGAACTTTCTGATACCGTAAAAAAAACTGAATCTGATTTTGGTATCGCATTTGATGGTGATGGTGATCGAAGTCTTTTTTGTGACAATAATGGGACAATCTTAACTGGTGACAAGTCGGCTCTTTTGTTTTCAAAGTACATTTTAGAAAAAAATCCTAAATCTACTGTTGTCACTTGTCTTAACTCTGGTTCTAGTATAGAAAAAATTGCTGATAATTCAAACGCAACTGTGGTTCGAACAAAGGTTGGAAGTGTTGAAGTATCAAGGAAAATGGTTCCAATAAACGCAATCATTGGATTTGAAGAAAATGGGGGATTTATGTATGGAAAACACAACCAAGTCAGAGATGGTGGAATGACTTTGGCATTGGCACTTGACTTACTTGCAAAAACTGGCAACACCATGTCAAAGATGGTTGATCTTTTGCCACCCTCTTTTACTACAAAAACTAAGATTTCATGTTCCAAGGAAAACGCACAAAAGATAATTACTAAACTAAAAGAGGAAAACCCAGATTCTGATACCACAGATGGCATTAAAACCACTTTTAATACACAAAACTGGATTATGGTAAGACCTAGTGGAACAGAACCAATCATTAGAGTTTATGCAGAGGCTAGCTCCAAGGAAAAGCTTGATAATCTAATTGCAGAGTATGTACAAAAGATAAAATCAATGTTGGGCAGATAACACTTTTAAAACGAATCGGATGGTTGATGAGAATGGCTAAAGGTTACTACGTAAAATTTGAGACACCACCTGACCTCGTAAATCCTATTTTAGAGGCACTTAGAGTGGCTTCTCAAAGTGGTAAAGTAAGAAAAGGAACTAACGAGGCTACAAAGGCTATTGAGCGTGGTATTAGTAAACTTATAGTAATTGCTGAAGACGTTGAGCCACCAGAAGTAGTTGCACATCTTCCAATAATTTGTGACGAACAAGGAGCTGCTTATGCATTTGTTCCAAGCAAACAAGAACTAGGAAAAGCACTTGGTATAGATGTTACATCAGCTGCTGCAGCCATTTTAGATTCAGGTGACGCCCAACACATCGTTGATCAAGTGATTGAATCAATTGCAAAAGTAAAGGGTGGCAAGTCAGATAAATGAGCGTTCCACAAGAAGTCTTAATCCCAGCAGAAATTATTCAAATTGTTGGTAGGACAGGAATTGCTGGTGAAGTTATTCAAGTTAGAGTAAAAGTTTTGGAAGGAAAAGATCAAGGACGAGTTCTTACAAGAAACGTAAAGGGTTCAGTAAGAATGTCCGATATTTTAATTCTCAGAGAAACAGAACGAGAAGCAAAGAAAATTAGGTGATTTGAAAATTGAGTCTTTTAGTAAAGCCTTGCAGTTTTTGTGATAGACCTGTCGCCAAGGGCTCAGGTACAATGCTTGCAAAAAATGATGGAACAGTATTGTGGTTTTGTTCAGCAAAATGTAGAAAAAACATGCTTGAGCTAAAGCGTGATCCTAGAAAATTAAAGTGGACTAAAAAATACGTCAAAGGCGGAATAAAAGTCAAGAAGTAAATTGACTGAACAATCACTTTTCATAATAAAGCCCGATGCTGTTAGTAGGGGATTAATCGGCGAAGTTGTTTCTCGCTTTGAGAAAAAAGGATTTAAAATTATTAAATTAAAAATGTACACTTTTACAAAGGAGAAGGCGGAAAAATTTTACTCTGATCATAGCTCAAAACCATTCTTTAACGAACTTGTTTCATTTATCACATCAGGAAGAGTAGTTGTAGCAGTCATTGAGGGAAATAATGCTATTGCTACAACAAGAATCATGATTGGTTCTACAAAGTCTTTTGAGGCAGCACCAGGTTCAATCCGTGGTGATTTCGGACTTGGACTAACTGACAACATTGTCCATGCATCTGATTCCACAGAAAGCTTTGAAAAGGAAGTGAAGGTAGTATTCGAGTGAGCTGGGTTGCGTATAAGACAACCAATTGTGGTCGTATTAGGTCATGTAGATTCTGGTAAGACATCTATTTTAGATAAGATTCGTGGAACTGGAGTCCAAGGAAGAGAAGCAGGAGGAATTACTCAGCATATTGGTGCAAGTTTTCTTCCAACTGAAACAATCAAAAAATTGACTGGACCTTTGTACGAAAAGCTCAGCAAAGGAGAACATACTATACCAGGCCTCCTTGTAATTGATACTCCAGGACACGAGATTTTTACTAATCTTAGAGCACGTGGTGGTTCTGCAGCAGACATTGCCATTCTAGTAGTGGATGCTAATCGTGGATTTCAACCTCAAACTACTGAGAGTCTAAAAATTTTAGAAAGCCGTAAAGTGCCTTTTGTTGTTGCTCTAAACAAAACAGATATGGTCTCTGGATGGAAAAAAAGCGATACTCCATTCATATCAATGGCCATCAAAGAACAGGATCCATTTGTACAGACATCTATTGATGAGAAAATCTACAATGTAGTCGCTGCACTTTCTGTTCTTGGTTATCAATCCGAAGCATTTTACCGCGTACAGGACTTTAAAAAAGAAATTTCAATTGTACCAGTAAGCGCCAGAACCGGAGTAGGAATTCCAGAACTTTTGGCAGTTCTAGTTGGATTGGCACAACAATTTCTCCAGAAAAGACTAGCGCAGGAAGAAAAATCAACTAGAGGCATTGTTCTTGAGGTCAACGATGAGGTTGGATTGGGACCCACTGCAAATATCATACTAATTGATGGGCATTTGAAAAAAGAAGACAATATAATAATTGCAAAAAGGGATTCTGTTGTTATTACAAAACCAAAAGCCATGTTATTGCCAAAACCGTTAGACGAAATGCGAGATCCTCGTGACAAATTCAAACCAATTAACGAGGTATATGCTGCTGCAGGAGTAAAAATTGCCTCGCCTGACTTAGATGGTGTGTTGCCAGGTAGTACCGTTTATGCCACTGATGATGATGAAGAATCTAAGAATCTAAAAAAATTAATAGAATCTGAGATGAAATCCGTTTTTATAAAGACTGAAACAAAGGGAATTATTCTAAAATGTGATACAATTGGTTCGCTTGAAGCCCTAACTGAAATGCTGAGACGGCAAAACATTCCAATTTCTCTTGCTGATATTGGACCAGTAACTCGCCGTGATATAATGGAGGCAAGGGCTGTAAAGGAAAACAATAGACATCTAGGAGTCATTCTTGCATTTAATGTTAAGATAACACCTGAAGCGCAAACCGAATCTGATAACTATCATGTTAAGATTTTTGATGATAAAATTATCTACAGTTTGATTGATACATATACTCAATGGGTCGATGATGACAGCGCAGATCTTGAAAACTCAATGTTTTCTGAACTTACCCCAATTAGCAAGTTTACATTTCTTAAAGGATATATTTTTAGAAATAGTAATCCTGCAGTTTTTGGAATTAGAGTAGATGTAGGAACGTTACGTCAAAAAATTTCTTTTATGAACAAGACAGGCAAGAAAATTGGTATTATTCACCAACTTCAACATGAGAATAAAACTGTAGAAACGGCAAAGACTGGACAAGAAGTTGCATGTTCTGTACAAAATATTACAATTGGACGACAAATACAAGAAGAAGATGTTTTCTATACCCTTCCGCCACCTGATGACGCAAAACAATATCTCAACAAATTCAAAAATAAACTAAGCTCTGAAGAACTTCATATACTAAATGAAATAGTTGAGATTATCCGTGTAACAAATCCTATCTATGGTTACTAGGAATTTCCTTTTAATTTAACATTAAATTATTAGTTTTCTAACAACATTTCTTTGAAATACTGTACTTAAGACAATCATTCAAAACCTTTGAGAAACTAACGGATTTGTTTGATTTTTTCAACAAATCTGCCTCATCTTCTAATAATAATCTAATGATATTTTCATTTTTTATGTTGGCACTAGTTGATTGAAATGTAATAAAAAAATGGGGCTAATTTAAGTAAACAAAAATTGTGCTCTTAAATTATAAAATATTTCTTACCTAATCTGCTTTTTTGACGTTAGTAGCATTAGGTCCTTTTTGTCCTTGACCTACCTCAAACTCGACTTTGTCTCCTTCGTTAAGAGTTCCCTCAGCAACGTCTGATTTGTGAACAAACAAATCGTCGCCAGATTCTCTTTCGATAAAACCAAAGCCCTTAGTTCGGTTGAACCACTTTACGGTACCTGTTTCCATTTAATTATAATCGATAATTATCCGTATATTAAGATATCAAGAATATTTTTGTGCAATCAGGTTAATTCCTGGCTCGCCAACTGCACCAACTACCTTGTCTACCGGATTTCCATCTTTAAACATGATAAAAATTGGAATGGATTGAATTCCTAGTCTTGTTGCAATCTCTTGGTTTTGGTCAATGTTTAACCTTGCAAATCTAATTTTTTTGAATTTTCTTGCCATTCTAGTAAAAACCGGATGCATAGCCCTACATGGTACACACCACTCTGCCCAAAAATCCACTAGGGTTGGAGTTTCACTTGATACCATTTGCTCAAAGTTTGCTGAATCAAGATCAACTACACCAATTTCTTTCTGATCATTAAACTCTTGTTGTTTTTTAATCATCTCAAACAACTTTTTTTGTTTTATTCGTTCAAGCTCTTCATCAGACATGTGCAAAAATGTTATTCAAGTATTATTTAATAGGTTATTATCTAAGAATAGTCACCTGAACCATGCATCCATTATTTCAGCTAAGCACTAGGAAATACAAAGACGAAATTGAGCTCATAAAAAAAGCAATGATGGATCTTGAAGGTATTTGCAACATAAAAAATGGATGCATAATTAGTGAACCATTTACTAGGGCTGGATGGACTTTTTTTAATATTCAACTAAGCTCAGATCTGTCTTCTAGAATTGAAAAGTCAGGAATGATGGAAGGTGCAGGTGGCTATAGAATTGCCGAACAACTGAAGAATTTTTTAGGTCACTTTTTAGAAGCAAGGGGAATTCAAGCTAGAATTGAAAAAATTGATTATTAATTCAGAGAGATCTATCGATTCTGATCACTGATCATCTAATTATTTTTCAGTTTTTTAATTTCAAAACCTGTTGTAAAAATTCACAAACAACATGTTATGTAGAATAATTGTAGTATTTTTCAAAGGAATGGTAGAATGGATATCAAGATAAAGGCATTTCAAATTATTTATGATGTAATCGGTATTGTATTAAGATGGGATAAGAATCAACTTTCAGATAAAGAAGCTATGAAAGAAATTGTTGAAATCTTAGCTTCACAAGCAGACAATGACGAATTTAATAATACAAAAAAGAAGAAAAAATTTAATTCTTTTCAAAAAAAATTAGTTGCTCCCTTGACTATTAGTGTAATATTTAGTGTAATTTTATTTGTAGCTATAATCCCATTAGGAGTTTTTACAAATATTGAAACTCAATTACCTGCTGAAGATAGTAAGATTGGATTTGAACAACTCGAAGAAAATCCGTATGACGTCACTGAAAAAATTCAAAACAATACAACTGTAGAGGAATTTAGTAATATAACGAACTTTAATAGAGGTTGAATCAAAAGACTAGCACGACGTAATACTCTCTAGAACAAGCATTTCTATTTTCCTGTTCACAAATCCTGCAATTTTTTATTTAAATGAGATTAATCTGAATGCATAAGACGATATTTCTGTGTGATATGGATATACATCACATTATGTAGATTCTGAGAAATTATACGCATCCTTTAAGTGTAAAAATATGATCAATTGTTTATGAAACAACAAGAATTCAAGGCAGAGATAAAAGATGTACAAAAGATAGTATCTTTTATCAATCTTCCAGAAAATGCTCTCAAATGGGCTTTAATTCTAAGATAAAAATTAAAAATTATTAAGCAAAATTGAATTAATAATTAATTTGCTATTTTCTTGATCTCTTCTACTATTTCAGCTATTTCATATGGCTTGGAGAAAACTGCCGAAACTTGATTGGCTTGAAAGTGCTTATCTAAATAAGCAGAGATTGCAATAATTTTTGCATTTGGGTCTTTCTGCTTTATTTTTTCGATAGCGTAATGGCCATCATAGTTTGGCATATTCAAATCCAATAATATGACGTCAGGTTTGTGAAGAAAAAATAACTCCGACGCCTCTTCTCCATCATAAGCCTTTCCTATCACGTTTATTCCGTTTTGTTCTAATAGATAAGATAAAGTATCAACTACATCATGTTCATCATCTGCTACTATTACACTAGTCAACTAGACGCATCAAAGGCATCCACTAATGAACTTTACCTATTAAATTAACTTACTAACAAAACATTATCAACTCTAATGTATTGCACTGCAATACAAGGCATATACCATGTAAATGTAAAATAGTAAAATCATATAGATAATCTATGGAAAAATCAGCTAACGCCATCATCAAGGATATAGTGAATAGTCCAATTGGAATTAAAAGCGGTACTAATCTTACAGATACAATAAACAAACTTTTGACTCATAAAATTAGTAGACTGATAATTACTGATTACCAAAAACCAATTGGTATTGTCTCAGAAAAGGACATTCTTACTTATTTGTACAAAGAAAAACTGCATAAAAGCATCAGTGAAGTATCAGTTAATGAAATTATGCATGATATTTTTTTCATTAATGGTACTTCAACAATAGCAGAAGCTTCTCAGTTTATGATTGATAATCGATGTAGCTCAGTTGCAATAGATTCTTCAGATAATTTTGTTGGAATTGTTACTAAGACTGATCTTACAAAATTCTACTGGAAAAATCATCTTGGAAAAAACAAAGTATCCAATCACATGTCAGTTAACTATTTTTCTGCTTTTAATAACGATGCTCTCTATGATGTGATAAAAACTATGCTAGGATTTGGAATTTCTAGAATGATAATTACAGACAGGAAGAGAAAACCTCTTGGAATCATTTCAACTGGTAATATCTTTAGAACAGTTCTGGATATGGAGTGTATTGAAAGCACCAAGAAATCTTTGGAGTTAGGGAATTACCAAGAATTTTGGTCAAGATATGGAGAATTTTGTGCACAGCCAGCTGAAAAGGTAATGAGTAGAGGAATCATAACAGTCAGAGCAAATGAGGATTTGGCAAATGCATGTCAGATAATAATTGAAAAAGAAATTAATGCATTAGGAGTGGAAGATTCTGATGGACAACTTGCAGGAATTCTTGGAAAAAGAGATGTGCTTTTAGCATTAGCTAGTATGCATTAGAACATGTTAATTTTAAAATGGAAAAATGAGTTTTCGAAATTATTTCTTACCAAGTGAGCTGAGATAAACCAAACCACCCTTCACGCCACAGGTTTCACATATGGCATTTTTTCTTACTTCATCTTCTGAGACCATTTTAATTATCTCAAAAACGTTAATTCGGTGACAATTCTTACAAATTACTTTAACATTATATTGTCTCATTGGTAGTCAGTTTACAGTGTCTAAGATAATGCTAATAGGTCATTGGTGTTTGATCTGAACATACGATAATAGCTTGAATAAAAATTTAGAATTTCCTTCTAACTAAAGCCAGCTCCAAACTGATCTCCTTCTTTGATAGGATCTGCATCTTGTGCATTTCTTAATTTTAAATACAAAAAGGCTTCATTGACAAATTCTTTTGCAGATTCGCCTTCCATCTTGAAGTTAGTTTTTACATATTGATAGTATTTTTTCAATTTTTGTGGATCTTGCTCATCTAGCGAGGTTTGGTCTTTAATTATTCGAGATGCCACGTTTTCTATTCTAGAATTGTATTCATTTTCTGCTTGCTCGTCATTGCTTTTACTCATTAATTCTAATACTCTGGTATAGTATACAAACTTTAGAAATTGATTCTATCAAACTAAAAACTAATCCTCAATTCAGGTCTGTTTCTAACGTACAAACTATATGCTAAATCAAAATGTTTGCCTCATTAAACTGTATGATAAATCTAAGATTTATTTCATTTGGGAACAAAAAATGAACCTTATTCAAAAAGGGCATAAGAACAATTCCCACCGAGCTCTCATTGGACTTGAATCTGCTATAATTATAATTGCATTTGTAATTGTAGTTGCAGGTTTGGCTTTTGTAGTTATCAATATGGGTTTATCCACATCGCAAACAGCAAAAACAGCAATACGTTCTACTATGACATCAGCAAGTAGTAGTTTAGAGCCAGAAGGTAAAGTCATAGCTTCATCATATAGGCCACCAGTAGGAGAACCTTCACTTAATGTAACTTCCATTCCAATTAGAATTGCCGCAGGTGGAGAATCTGTTAATTTAGATCCATCTGTTACTGCAGTAAAATACCTAAGCAACCAAATTACATATGATAATATTTATTCAGGAACACTGATGGCATCAGGCATCTTCTCTTCATTAAAAACAGCTACAGCTCAAGCTCTTGTTCTCGGTTACATCGATAGAGATCCATTCACAGGAGCAGGTCCTGGTAATGATGACTGGCCCAGCGAAACAGCAGCATTCATCTATTGGACTGTTGCTTCTAACACAAATAATATTTTAGAGGTTGGAGAACATGCGGTTCTTGCAATTGTTTTTGCTTCAGGCGACAGACCAGAGTATGTAGATAAAATTAGAATTGAGTTAATACTTCCAGATGGTGCAACATTAACAGTTGAACGAATAATACCTCCAATTACTAACGAGCTTGTTGATCTAGGTTAAATGAGATTTACTCTTAATACTTCATAACAAATTTCTGTCAAACCTAAAAATGATTTGTTATAATTGTAAGGGAAGAATGGTAAATGCCGTTTGAACGGGAGTTTATCGTTCTGAATTTTAGCACGTTACCCCTTACAGAATTCTACAAAAGTCAGTCCAATATATTTAATGCGGAAAAAACCCTAGGATCTAGCAAAATTGAACTATTTCTTTTTCTTTTTATCTACAATATTTGAATGAACTTCCAGATGATCATATAGCTTTTCTTTAGAATCAAAAATTTGTTCACAATAATAGCACTGATGACTCAATCTGGACCCTCTTTCATTATTTCTTATACGTAGAACTAGAAATTAAGATTTTTATGAAAAAGTCACATATCTGTGTTTATTAAGATAATATTTTCTGTGAATTAAAACGGATAGACAAAAACTTTTTGTAGTTATTCACGAGGGCCTTTTTGAGGTATCTGACTTACAGGTAATATTAGCTTCCAGTATATTATACGTCATTGTACATAAGTTATTACTATTGCCAAACAGTTTAGGTTTGTAAAGTCTAGGAGCATGTTTATTTTTCAATTATTGCTAAATCAAATTCTCTATCCATCATTTCTTTGATTTTAAAGCGTTGTTTTCTTACAACGTCGATTAATTTAGCCTCTTCTTCAGCATCTGGCTCTCTATCAAAAGTTTGCATAAAATAAGTATGACATGCTCCTTGTAAAAATCCTACAAACCATCCATGAGAGAAATTTTTCTGATCCGACCAACCCCAAGTAGAGCTTTGTTGACTTTGGGCGTTTTTCTTAGAAGCTTTTCCCATAAAGCCTTCTAGAAAATTATCCAATCCAGAAAAAAAATCTTCGTTAATCTGCATTGTTTTTGTAATATTCAAAATAGGATAAAACTGGATGTGTGTTTAAAATACGCAATTTGAATATCTAGCCGTAATTGAAATTATAAATTGGTTCTCTAGGCATGTATGTGTTTTTTGAACAAGCGTGACCATATGTGTAAAAACTATATTCTGTTCTCTTGGGTGGGAATGTCATTTTAACACTACCAAACGGGCGTGCAGATGATGTTCTCACCCTCTAGTAATGTTTTATGCATATTAGTAATTATGAAATTCCTAATCTAGATTAGATCGTTCTAGATTTATTTAAAATCAGTTTTGATAATCATATTTCCTCCTTATATTAAATCTAAAAAAGTAAAGATGTCCTTGGTTCAAGTAAGAGGTTTTGTAGGAACTAGTGATGCTATCGAAACTGATATCAACAAATGGATAGATTCTGAATCACCAGATAAGATTTTGGACATTAAACTAGTAGAAATTACCAAAACCATTCTCAAAGAACCAGAGTTTTTTGCTTTGGTATTGTACCAAAATCCATAAACCTTTGATTTTTTTGATTGTAAAGTGATTTTAGCGAAATTAGAATGGATTTATCAAAGACTTCACTATTTAATACAATTTGAAAAAATCCATTCTATCTGCAATTGTTGCTTTATCTTTTCTGATGGGTTCTGCTCTAATTGGGTTTTGGTTGCAATCTGACTTCCAAGACAAGCCTGAACTATGTCAGGGAACTGCTGCATGCTATATGGGTAAAGTTACTGCAATTACAGACGGTGATACAATCAAAGTTGAAGGTAATGCAATTAGATTGGCACTAAGCTCAGCTCCTGAGCTACATGAGAGTGGTGGAATCAATGCACGAGAGTTTACTATACAGTTTTGTCCTGTTGGAAGTATTGCTATTGTGGATGAGGATGATGGACAAAGGCAAGGTAGCTTTGGGAGAACTATTGCTGCAGTATATTGTAATGATATGTTGCTAAATGCTGCAATCTTGGATGCAAAAAAGGCAACTATTAGTGAGGAGTTTTGTGGAGTCAGTGAGTTTAGGAATGAAGATTGGGCAAAAAGAAATGGGTGTTGAAATTATTATAAATCCAATAGAAACCGCATTACAACTTTTTTTCCTTCTGAAATTTCCATCAAATGAAATGTTGGTGCTTTAATTTCTACCTTAAAATGATGTTTTTGAAGATCTATTGGTTCACCATATACAGTAGCTATAAGCTCGTATTCTGATTTTTTCTCAATATCAATCTTGAATCTATGAATTGCAAATCCCTCAGTAATTAGCTGAAAAATTACTTCCTCAAGCCAATTAAATAAAAGATATCTTAGATCTTTTCCTGTAACTGAAATTGTTCGTTCTTCCTTCTCTTCTATAGCATCTCTATCTAGAGTAGTTTCTACTACAGAATTTCCAGCTAGAGTAAATGCCTCTTTTAGGTCAGAAGCAGTTATCTCAATGAAAGCATCTGTGGCATGTTCTAATAATTTGAAGCTCAATTTAGATTCTGAAGTAAGTTTCTCGTATTAATAGATAGAATGAACTTGTAAACATCGTAAAGCCTAAATCACAAGATCGTAATCACACAGTGAAATGGATCTTCCACGAGGAATGAAAGATTTTGATGGCGAAGAGATGTTCAAAATCAAATACGTCAGAGAAAACTTCGTCCAAACTGCTAATATATTCGGATTTCGTTTCATGAACCCTTCTCCAATTGAGCTACTCTCAACTTTAGAGACAAAAAGTGGACCAGGTATCAAAGACGATATCTACTATTTCAAAGACAAGCACGATAGAGAAGTCGGATTAAGATTTGACTTTACAATGGGGCTAACCAGATACGTCGTTTCGCAAAAATCACTAAAACTGCCTGCAAAGCTAGCAAGCTTTGGCGGAGTATATCGATATGACGAGCCCCAAAAAGGCAGATACAGATTTTTCCATCAATGGAACATCGAAATTTTTGGAAAACCAAGCTTGGCAGCTGACGCAGAATTAATCGAGTTTACCTCAAGGCTTTTTGAAAAACTACAGCTCAAAAACATAATTATCGATATCTCTCACAGAAAGCTAGTCGAATCCTTCGTAACTAGCCTATTTCAAATAGATGACCCAAAGATAACCTCTGAAATATTTAGAGCAATGGATAAGGTTCAAAAGAAAAGACCAGACGAAATTCTAGCTGAATATCAAAAAAAGGGCATTGATAAAGAAAAGATAGAAAAAATTCTAGCATTTTCATCTATCAAAGGAACGCCAGAAGAAATCCAAAACAGCTTTGATGTCTCATCACTAGACGGCTGGGATGAGCTAAAGCAGCTATATCTCTCACTTACTGACAGAGACGTCAAAAACATCCGCATTAACTTTGGTATCGTTCGAGGACTAGACTATTACTCTGGAATGGTCTTTGAAGCATTTGATACTAGTTCAGATCTTGGCGCACTAGTTGGAGGAGGCAGATACGATACACTACCAAAGGCATTTGGACGAGATGATCTAGGTGCAACTGGAGTAGCCGGTGGAGTAGAAAGAATAATTCTTTCATTAGAATCACAAGGTATCGCACCAAAAAAAGAGATTGTAATGACTTCTGTCTTATATGCAAATGACGAGATGCATGCAGAGGCTTTAGCAATTGCATCAAAGCTAAGACAAATTGGAGTACCAACTACAATTGACTATTATCCTAGCAAGGCTCTAAAAAAACAGATGGAGTCATCATCAGAATCAAAATTTGCAATTATTGTAGGACCAAAAGAGTTTGCAGAAAACAAAGTCGTTCTCAGAAACATGCAAGACCGTTCTGAAAAACAAATCTCAATTGATGAGCTAATACAAAACGCAGGCTCTATCCTGAAAAAGCCCTAGTTAACATCATTATTTCTGGACCAGTGGTGTGGCCACCAACTACCATACTGTGATTGTTAGCTAAAATACCTGAATGCAAATAAGGAATGCCACCATTAATTGTTGCAGGTTCTATATTTACCCCTAAAATATCTACAATGCTCTTAATTTCATCATCATCAGCTTCTGGATGAATCACGCCACCATGCATTGTTGCCACAACCATTACACCAATCTGATGATATCCAGCTACTTTTTTCTGAATTACCTCAACTCCCAAAGTATCCTCTATTTGTTTTATCTTCTCTTTTGGAATCATTGGAGAAACCACTGCACCTTTATCATTTGCACAAATCAAGTTCCCAAGTGCATTGTGTTTTGAATCTAATACATCAATATTAAGTCCAGTTGATTTTT
>Ga0209542_10007025_pt1 | contig 21594 bp, 21 predicted proteins | sample RifCSPhighO2_01_FD_184028 | JGI IMG/M metagenome (GOLD analysis project Ga0209542, IMG submission 184028) | Soil microbial communities from Rifle, Colorado - Rifle CSP2_plank highO2_0.1 (SPAdes) (version 2) | ecosystem: Environmental > Terrestrial > Deep subsurface > Rock core/Sediment ... | reverse complement strand
TTAAGCTACTATAACGGAGAAAGGTTCCACCTTGGCATCAATCTGCAAACACCCCTAGAATTAACTCAAAAGTGTTTCCAAGCTATTGGATAGAAAACGTCGTGTAAGGGGTTTAAAAATTAGTGATAATTTTCTAATTTTGATATTTAAAATTTCCGGTTTAGTATGTCATTAGCCCTAGAAACAAAATTTATTTCATTTTCGTCAGAGCGGTTCGCAGCCGGAATTTCTTCAGGGGTCGGAATCTCTTCAGCTTCAACTTCTCTATGCTTATGCGCCATTGGATGGCTTAAATTTTTAATAAGGTTTGCTGAAAAAATCATCCCGCCTGATAAATTCTTATCCAAAGGTACTTGCCAAGTTTCTTCTTCGCTTAAAACATTCTCGGGCTTAGTCATGGGTTTGGCCGGCTTTAAAGTTCCAAAACTTGGGAACAAAAGCAGTAAGGTAAGCGCAGCAACAAGGCCGAATAAAAATCCGACTGCGGAATTAAGCAATAAATTAGGCTTAGCCGGTTTATCACTGGTCGGAGCTGGAGGATTTAACTGTCTGATAAAAACATCTTCAGCCCGAGTTCCTAAATAACCGTAGCTTTGATCAATTAAAGTCATTTGTATAGTTTCGGCAAGTTTAGTGGCTTGTGAGGTTGTCGGCTGATAAACATCGACAATCAAAATACCGGTATCAGTAATATTTTTAGTCTTTACGATTTCGCGCCATTCCTTAGCCTGCTTCCAAGGCTGTTCCGGCAAATCCAGTTTTATATTTCTATCAGCCAAAACTGCGGAACGAAAAGAGCTGCTGTCTATAACGCGAGAAAGAATATCGGCCATCTGCTCGGCAGACTTTACGCCGGTCTGGGCATTTACCTCTTCAGTCTGTTTCTGCACAACCATAAGTGAGAGTGAGGACTTGTACAGATCTTGCTGAAAAAGACTGATGGCAAAAACCACCGCGGCCACTACAGCTGGGAAAAGAATGACAAAACGGATGTTTTTTCGGACTAATTCAGTGAATGTCATAAGTTTGGGCGTTGGTTCGGTAGTGTCCGCCCAGGGCAGACTACTACTGGACAACACCAAATCATACAGTATTTTTATAGATTTGGCAAGGGTTAATCAAGACATTAAAAAAACCCTTATTTAAAGGCTTTGTTCACAAAAATATAGCTTATTTTTTATTCTGGCCAAGAACGCGCTTTCGGGCTGCTTCGTTTGCCGCGAATAACTCCTCATAAGAGGTACCGGCATCAATCCACCAGTCGTCTTTGTCCAAAACTTCGCAATATAAATCACCGCGCTGGCGATAGCATTCGATAAGACCGCTGGTTATTTCTAACTCACCGCGGTCCGAAGGTTTAAGATTTTTTACAAAATCAAAGGCATCGGAATCGAACAAGTAAATACCGACAACAATATAATTACTCTTAGGCTGTTTGGGCTTTTCTTCAACCGATATAACCTTGCCGTCCTCGGCAATCTCAACAACGCCGTAATGTTCAGGGTGGTCGTGATGCATGGCGAAAATTCTGGCACCGCTTCCTTGGGCTTTGAATCTTTCAATGGCCGGCTTTAAATCAAAATCAAATAAATTATCTCCGGCTAAAACCAAAACTGAACTGCCTTCGGCAAATGATTCTGCCATACCCACAACCTGCGCCATACCTTTCGGTTCTTTCTGGATGGTGTACTGAAGTCTCATATCAAATTCCTCTCCGGTACTTAAAAGATTTATAAAATCACCGGCATGGTGAGGATTAGTGCTAATCAAAGCATCTCGAACGCCGGCCTTTTGCAAAGACTGTAAAGGATAATAAATCATTGGACGGTCATAAATCGGCAGAAGGTGTTTGTTGGTCACCCAGGTTAAGGGGCGAAGCCTGGTGGCATTGCCGCCGGCTAAAATTACACCCTTAACATTATCGAATTTTTTACTGTTTTCCGGCATAGGATAATTTGGCAGCTGTTTCCTTTTCCGTTTCGGCCATGGCTGCTTCCGACCCACCCTTGGCTAAATTTTCTTTAAGATCATTTATGATCTCGGGTAGCCTTTCGTTTAGGTCGCGTAAATGCACACCCGCCTTTTCCAGCTTGTCTGTCTTTAAAACCGTGTCGATACGTATGGCCAAAGTCATTTTATTAAGATCTTCTTTGCTAATCACTTCAAGCTGCATTTCGGGCTTAATAATTTCCTTAAGTTTTTGGGCAATTTTGTAGGGCGAGGTTATACCAGGGTTAGAAACATTATAAATGCCTGTAGCTTGCTGCTTAATTAGTTCGTCCGTAGCAAACATTAAATCTTCTACGACTGTACAGGAATTATCTGTATCAATAAATTTCGTATAGGTCAGCATTTTTGTTAAGGCGTTTCTCGGGCTTACCATGCTGGAAAGAAGCTGCCTTGGCCGTAAAATCAACACTTTAAGCCCGTGCCTGGTTGCCCGGTCCATAAGTAAATTATCACCCCAAACCTTAGTCCAGGCATAAAAACAAAGCGGATTTGGTAAATCCTCTTCGCTAAAACTTTGCTCCGCAGACTTGCTTTCAAAAATGCAACCGCTTGAAAGATGAATTAAGTACACGCCGAGTTTTTGGCAGGCTTGGGCAATATTATCCGCGCCTAAAACGTTGACCTCAAAACATTCAAGCTTATTTTGCTCACACCAATCAATGTTGGTTTTTCCGGCCGAATCAATAACAAATTTCGGATTAGTTTCTTTTATGGCCTGTTCGACGGCCTCATAGCTCCTAATATCGGCCTCCGGCTGAACGACCTCAAACCCTTTGGCGGAAAAATAATCGCGGTAAAAAGTGCCTACCTGACCCCTGCCGAAAATAACAATTTTTTTAGTATCTGAATTCATATGACTATTTTACAGAGTAATGTTGCCTTTTTCAATCTCGGCTTTTTCCAAAAGCGGACGCCACCAGACCTCGTTGTTTTTGTACCACTCAACCACTGACTTCAGATTATCTTCAAAATTGCCAATCGCCTGCCAACCGAGCTCGGTCTTAAGCTTTGTGCCGTCAATGGCGTAACGTAAATCATGACCCGGCCTATCTTTAACAAACTCGATTTTGCCCTGGCTAATTCCTAAATAGTCGCATATCAAGCGTGCCACATCAATATTGGCTCTTTCCGAATTCGAACCAACTAAATAAGTCTCACCCACTTTGCCCTTAGTCAAGATCAAATCAATCGCGCGGCAGTGGTCTTCGGTATAAAGCCAGTCCCGAATATTTTTGCCTTCGCCGTAGACTGGCAAAGTAAACCCAAGCAAACCGCGAATAATTAGACGGGGTATGAATTTCTCCGGAAACTGATAAGGGCCGTAATAATTGGAGGCGTTGCTGATGGTTATTGGCAAACCGTAGGTTTCATAAAAGGCGCGAACTAAGTGATCCGAACCCGCTTTGCTCGCTGAATAAGGACTGCGCGGTTGATAAGGGGTATTTTCGTTAAAACTTTCTTTCGTACCTAATTTTAAACTCCCAAAAACTTCGTCCGTAGAAATGTGATGAAACCTCTTAACTTTTACGGCCATAGCCTCGCTTAGTAAAACTTGGGTGCCGACCACATTTGTCGTAACAAATTCCGCCGGGCCCAAAATACTTCGATCCACATGAGTTTCTGCAGCAAAATGAACCACAACCTCAACACCAGCCATCGCAGACTGCACTGCATCCTTATCTCTTATATCGCCTTTTATAAACTTATATTTAGGACTATCCTCCGACCCTTTTAAATTATCCGGGTTTCCAGCATAAGTTAAAGCATCAAAATTAATAAGCTCATCCTCTGGATGATTATTTAACCAGTAATGAACAAAATTACTGCCCATGAATCCGGCCCCGCCGGTGACTAAAATTTTCATTCTCTTATTTTCTTCGCTAAGTTAGCTAATTTATCATCATCCTCACGTTTATAATCGTGGGAAGAAATATAACCTTCATACTTCTCAAAGTATTTAGGAACATCTGACTCTATTTTCCGCCATCTACTCATATCGGCCGTACCGTGCATAGGGAAGAGTTTGGCGTGGGCATGATCAACACCAAATCCTTCAAACACTAAAGCCGTACGCCCCACGTCAGTTAGCTTACGGTCAAGCAGTTTAGCGACATGTTTGGTTGCCAAAATTAAATCTGATAAAACATCATCCGGTAAATCAAAAATGTAGCTAGGATAATGTTTTTTAGGTATTACGACAGTCACGCCCTCTGTATTTGGAAAAATTGATAAAAAAGCTAAGTACGAATCAGTCTCCCAAACTTTATGACTGGGCATTTCACCATTTACAATTTTGCAAAAAATACAATCCATGGGTCGCTTCGCTCCAATTTCTAAATCCTAATTTCTAATTTCTAGAATTGGATTTGGAACATTTGGTAATTGTTTAGGAATTAGTAATTAAAAATTAGTAATTAATTTTACTTCACTTCTCCCAAAATCAAATCGACTTCTTGTTCGACGCCGCCGCGTAAAATAGTCAGCAACCATGTGTCCCCCGGTTTTGCTCTGTTCAAAAATATACTTAAACCCTGCTTAGCGTTGACATTTTCACCGTTTATCCTGACAATCACGTCGCCTTCTTCAAGGCCGGCCGCGGCCGCAGGGCTACCCGGTACTACGGCCGGCGTCCTACCCAAGCTTCGCAGCATTATACCTTCAATCTCACCCATGCCGAGCAACTTGCCGCGCGCTTTGGTCAAAATCGAATAATTGACGCCTAAACGCGGGCGAATTATCTTTTGAGCGGCAAAAAAACTTTCCTGCGCCGAACGGATAACTTCCGCCGGGATAATGCCCGACTCGCTGCCTAAGCCGATTAATTGCCCTTGCAAATTAAAAACTCCTTCGCCGGCTTGTAAATCGGCATCAAGGGCAAACGGTCGGAAGTAATCCTCCGAAGAATAAATTTCACCGAAAGACAAGTTGCCCGGTGCCGAGGAAATGAAAGATACGCGCAGGGCGGTAAGATTACTGGCCTCGGTACCCGAAAGCAATACGGTTTGCTGTCCGGTTTCCAGCTCTGAAGAAATCCCGAACTGAACCGGGCTAAGTGTACCGTCTTCAATTTTTACGAATACCAACTCGCTTTTCGGATCTTCAGCCAAAATAGTAATCGGATACACGGCTCCGTCCGAGGTAACCGCCCAATAAGAATTTTGCCGGTCAGCAAAAAAAGATTTATCGCTGGCAACTACTCCGTCGGAGGAAATTATCACACCACTACCTTTAACGTTTTCCGAAAAATCAACACCCGGCTCACCACGCCCACCGATGACGGCCACCACATTCGGCGTAAGCTGTTTGACCAAATCTATAAGCTTCACTCCTTCATTAACCCTCACTTGCTCGGTTCGGGTTATAACTAAAGGCGAGTCGGTGCGTAATAAACCAATGTTACGGAAGAGAGGTTTGGAGCTCAAATACGGCGCCAAATATTTCTGCATAAACAAACCGCCAAAACCACCTACTAGAAATATAACCAGTCCGTAGCTTAGAGGTCGTCTTATTTTACTCCACAGTTTATGCCAGGTCATTATTGCTCCTAATTTCCAATTTTCAATTTCTAATTTCTAATTAATCCCTCATTACGCAATTTTAGAAATTAGATATTAGTAATTAGTAATTCAAAAATTATATCGTCCATTGCGCGGTAAAAAGTAGAACGGACAGAACTAATACTACAAAAACGGAGTGGATAAGTAAACGGTTACGGCTTAATATACCCAGCATATAAAAATTGGCCATCATCCAAACCAAATAAAAAAGTAAAAAGAATACTGTGCTTGTTACCAAAAAATGAGTCGGCCAAAACAGGAGGGCCAAAGCGATTTCCGCCCCGGCCAATCCGGTAACCAGGCTCAAAAGTTTAGCCGAAGTGGTGATGTTGCCTATTTTCAAACGGAAGCCAAGCCAAAAAAGAACGGTTACCCAAATAAAGGTGACAACTAGGAGAGCCCAGGCCGGAATTCTAAAAAAGAAATGCAAGCCGAATTGCGCCGTGGATAAAACGTAGGCTGTAATCAAGGCCAAAATATTTATTTCAATTTTGCGTCCAGCGCGAAGGGTCCAGGCTAAAACCGCAAGGATGATTAAAATAAACAACAACCGCAAGGTGAAACTGGGAAGTATAAAAAGCACGCCTGCTCCACCCAGGATAAAAAAGAAAACCAGCCAGAATATCTTATTCAATTTCTCCTCGATATCTATTTCTCCTTAATAAAACCAGTAAACCGCTTATCAACAAAAGAGTAGCAGCAACCAGGCTTATCTTCAATCCGGCAAAATCAAGGGCATCAAGCCGCATATCCTCTATAAAAATGCGCAGACTGGCAGAAAAAATGGCATAAACCGCAAAAAGCAGGCCCGTGGTTTTAACGCGAAACTTCATTTTTTGCAGAAGCCAGAAAATTAAAAGAAGTCCAATGGCTTCATAAAGAAAAGTCGGGTGGAAAAAGCTCGAATTCTCATACCCGGCAGGCCGGCTATTAGGCGTTACAAACATTTTCCAAGGTAAATTGGTCGGACTGCCAAAAGCTTCCTGGTTAAAATAATTGCCCAGCCGGCCAATAGCCTGCCCCACCGGTAAACCTAAACTAAAGTAGTCTAAAACTCGAAACAAAGAAAATTTAAAAAATGAACGGACGAGAACTATGGCAACTAATCCGCCAATTAAAGCGCCATAGAACGAGAGTCCGCCGTTTGTCAGATTAAATATTTCATTTCCGTGGGCGCGATAATAATCAGGCCAGTGCCCGAGCACAAAAAATAGTCGTGCGCCGACAACTCCGCCAATCAGGCCTGCCAAAGTTATGGCATCAAACTTGCTGCCTGAAAAGTCACCGGCTAAGGCTGTGCGCCGGCTGACCGAATATGCCAGCAATAAGCCAACGGCCATGAATAAACTGTAAAGATGGATTTGCAGACCAAAAATAAAAATATCAGGGCCAAGTACTGCTTTACCGGGGAAAGCAAAAAGAAGAAAAAAAATAAAGACCGCTAATAACACCGCCACCAATGTAGAATTCCAAACTTTCTTCATACAATTTATTGACCGATGATGACAGCGTAGGCATCCGCCGTATCCAGCGCCCTGGTGCCGTACCAGCTAATATTTTTCAAAACTCCGGGGTCGCGCCAGCGCGAACCTGAAAAATAGGTCATGGCCGCCTCCCATTGCGCTCGCCTCTTTTCGGCAAACGTCGCCCCTCTGGTCGCTCCATTGGCGGCAAGCTTTAAGGCCACGGCCGTAAAAGCGTCTTCCGGATTCCAGGGCGAGGCCACGGCATGGCCGGTAAGTTCAGCCACTTTGTCGGCATAGGCCAGCCAGGTGCGGGGTAAAAATTGGGCGTAACCCATGGCCCCACCGCAACTCTGGTTTTTAGCCGGCTTCGAAACCGGCGTTGTTTCCGGATCAAGCCCCAATTCTTGGGTGATGAAAACAAAGGCCTCTATCTGTGATTGGCTGCACATGGCCGAAGAGTAATGACCCTTGCCCAAATAATTTCCAAAATTAGACTCATGCCGCACAATGCTTAGAAGAAAAGGCGCCGAAATTTCCTGGCCAGTATAATTTTTTAACCTCTCGGCCGCCAGCCTGGCGTAGCCAATGGCTTCTTCTAAAGATATGGCGCGGCTGTTGCTGTCTGCCGCTACGGCAAAAATCTGACTTCTTAGCGCGACCCTTTGCTGGGCGACGCCATTTAAAGCATTACGCGTAACTTTGACCAAATCTGTTTGTTCGGCGATATTCTGGGCCAAGGCCTGATGATGCACATCCAAACTTATCCGGGCGCTGGCTAAAGCCAGCTTCGTCAGTTCAAGTTGGTCTCGCGCATCATTGAGCTGCTCGGTCTGCGCGACTAGCAGGCCATAGCGCTGGCCGATATTTTCGGTGATGAGTTGTTTTTGCTCTGTTTCACGGAGCGCGCCGGACAGGCTGTCATTGTTCAGAATTAAAGCCAAAATATTTGCCCGCTCGGCCACCTCCAAATCGCGCACCAAGCTCGAAAGGTTTTGCTTTATTGTGAGAAGCTCTGCTTCTCTTTCGGCAATAGTCCGATTGAACTCAAAAATTCTTTTTTCGTTTGCTTCAAGTTCGAGAGTAATCCTTTCAATATTCAAAGCGACTTCAGTCGTCTCGGAAACAACAGTCTCTAAATCGGCCTGTTCTTTGGCCAAGGTTTTCTCAATAACATCTATTTGTTCGTTAACCGCCCGCTCATTTTCCCGTAAGGCGTCTAGTTCGAGGTTGGCGCCGGCTAAAATGGGAAAAATTAAGACAAGGACCAGAATCGCCGAAGTGATTTTAATCAAAAACCGGGACTTTGTTGAAGTCTTTGTTTTAAACAAATAATTATTTCGATTTCTTAAAACACCTATCAATTTATCAGAGTAATTATAACACAAACACAGGACAAAATGACAACACCAAGCAGTAGAACGTCAATAATCTTAAGCATGACATGTTGCATAGGAGCTTAATTTGTTAAATAACAAACTTTGCCTAAAAGCGTGTATGAAATAGGCAGGATTGACGGAAATAACGGGATTGAAGTTCATTGCTTGGCAAAACTTTTTGTTTTACAAAATTTATATTACAATTTAGGAGTTATAAATAAATTTCATGAATGACAGACAGAACACTAAATATTGATACAGTGAGTAAAGCGGGGCAGGAAGTAACGGTGGCCGGCTGGATAGCCAACCGCCGCGACCACGGAAAATTGATTTTCTTGGATTTGCGCGACCACACCGGACTGTTGCAGGTCGTAGTTAACCCCAAAGTTTCAGCTGATGCCCATTCCACGGCTGAAAAACTTCGCAGTGAATTTGTCGTTGTCATCAAAGGCAAGGTAAACGACCGTCCGGCCAACATGGTTAAGGCCGAGCTTTCCACCGGCACTGTCGAGCTTGAAGCAACCGAAATTAACATTTTAAGCGAGGCTCAAACGCCGCCTTTCGAACTGGATGAAACAAAAGACGTTAACGAAGAAACCAGGCTCAAGTACCGCTACCTTGATTTGCGCAGCCCGCGCATGCAAAATAATTTACGCATCAAGCATAAAACCACAAGCCTGGTACGCGAATATCTCGACAAAAAAGGCTTCATCGAAATTGAAACTCCTCTGCTCACCAAAACATCTCCGGAAGGGGCTCGCGATTTTTTGGTACCCTCCCGTTACAATCCCGGTAAATTCTATGCCTTACCTCAATCACCCCAACAATACAAACAATTGCTGATGCTCGCCGGCTTTGATCGCTATTATCAAATGGCAAGATGTCTTCGAGATGAAGATACGCGGCGCGACCGCGTTCTTGAACATACCCAAATAGATATGGAAATGTCGTTCGTCACCGAAGAGGAAGTCCGGGCTATTGTTGAGGGCATGATGATTTACGTGGTTGAATCTCTTGGCAAAAAAGTTTTGCAAAAGCCCTTCCCCGTTTATACGCATGAGCAAGCTGTACAAGAATTCGGAGCAGACAAATTTGATTTGAGAACTGAAAAAAATCCCGAGGTCTTTGCCTTTGCCTGGGTTGTTGATTTCCCCTTATTTGACTACGACCAGGAAGAAAAAAAATACACCTTTGCCCACAATCCTTTTTCGGCGCCCAAGGCCGAAGATGTCGACAAATTACTAAAAGGCGAGGACTTAGGCGATCTCCGTGCCCAGCAGTACGACCTTGTTTGCAACGGCCTGGAACTCGGCTCGGGCGGGGTAAGAATTTCCGATCCGCAGGTCCAAAGAAAAGTTTTTGAAATTATGGGCTTGAGCCCGGAACAAACCGAAGAGCGTTTTGGGCACTTAATTAAGGCCTACGAATACGGCGCCCCGCCCCATGCCGGCATCGCCCCGGGCTTGGACCGTTTGGTTATGCTGCTTACCAACGAAGAAGACATACGGGAAGTTATCGCTTTCCCGACCACCGCCAGCGGCCAAACCGCCGTCATGGATGCGCCCTCCCCCGCCACCGAGCAACAGCTAAAAGAACTACATCTTAAAATTGATAAACCCGAAATCCGAAATCCGAAATCCGAAACAAAATCCAATACTTAAATCCAAAAAAACAAAAATTTATTATTTTGAATTTAGTTATTGTTTCGAATCTCGCCTGCCCGCCTGGACTTTGTCCAGGCGAAGTCGGGCGGGTGCTTCGTGCTTATAATTTGTGCCACAGAACGCTCCACATTATAAAGTACACACTTTTGAAGGTCCCCTAGACCTTCTCTTGCAGTTGATTGAAGAAAAAAAGCTGCCAATAAACGAAATTGCCCTGGCTGAAGTTACCGAGCAGTTTTTGAAGCATTTGCGCCGGACAGAAAATATCCAACCGGAAATCCTGGCAGACTTTTTGGTTATTGCCGGGAAACTTCTGGTAATAAAATCGCGCTCGCTCCTGCCCAACCTGGAATTGCCGGACGGTGAGGAAGACGCCGGCACTGACCTTACCCGACAATTAATGCTGTTAAAAAGATACCGCGAGGCGGTTTGGCACTTGCGCGCTTTTGAGAATAAAAGACGACAGTCCTTTGCCCGCGAACCCTTCCTGGGCGAGCAAGTAATATTTTACCCCGACCCTTCTCTTGACCTAAAGGCCCTGTATGCCGCCGCCAAAAAACTTTCTACCACTTTGGCTGAAATTGTAAAACTGCCCCAGCATTCCGTGGCTGAAGTAATCTCCATCTCGGAAAAAATAGAGCATCTTCAAAAAACACTGACTAACCGGGTTCACATCGCCCTCAATGACCTCCTTAAAAATTCAAAATCAAAAACCGAGGTAATCGTTACCTTTTTAGCGCTTTTGGAACTTATCAAGCAAAGGGTTTTAAGCGTTGAACAGCAGGAGTTGTTTGCTGATATAATAATTAAGAAAAGTTAGTAGTAATAAGTAGTAAATAGTAAGTAGTAAATAGTAAGTAGTGTTATATGAAAAACGACGAAAAGCTTAAGAAAAATATGGAGGCTATTTTATTTATGGCCGGAAACCCGGTCAGTATTTCGGAAATTGCCAAGTCGCTGGAAATTGAGGAAACTCAAGCCCATACCCTGCTTGACCAACTGCAGGCCGAATGGCAGGAACGCGGCATAGTCATTAGCCATTCCGGCAATTCTTACCAAATGGTCACAAGTAGCGAGGCTTCGCCTGCCGTCAAAAATTTCATCCAAGCCCAACTGCGAGAAAAACTGACCGAAGCCGCCGTAGAAACTTTAAGCATAATTACCTACAAGCAGCCTGTCTCAAAAACCGAAATAGAATCTATCCGCGGCGTTAACAGCCAATATATACTCAAACTTTTGCTTCAGCGCGGCTTAATTGAAAAACTCGCAAGCGCCGCTGACGCCCGGGTTCAACTTTATCAAACAACCCACGAATTTCTGCACCATTTAGGCGTAAAAAGCCTGAAAGAACTCCCCGACTTTGAAGAAATCATAAAAAATATCACCCTGCCGGAAACAGAAATTGTCTAGCCACGGGTCAGGCCTCAACTATGGGAGGCCTGACCGGCAAGGCTTGTATATTTTAAGATGTATCGGTTTCTTCCGCCGCCTTATGCGGACGTTTTTGCATTATGGTGTCCATCCATTCCGTAAAATCTTCTTTGTGGTTCAGATACTGATCGCCCAGGAAATCATTAAACATATCACGCCTCACGAAAGTTTCGTTTGTCATAGCTTTCGATCCTTTCTTTTTGTTAATCGAAAAAACGAACCATTGTATTGCCTAAATAGGATACCAGGGGCTTAATTTTTGTAATTTGTGCCAACAGCACAATTTTTTAACCAAATTGCGGCATTAATCTTGTCTGTAAGTATTATATTTTTTAGCTTTGTTCAGAAAGGACAAAACGGTTTTCCAAAATAAAGATGTCACGAAAGCCGTCAAAACCATTCTGAAGCAGTAACAAGCCAATAACTAAAAAAACCGCTTTTCTGCGGTTTTTTTAATACTCATTTAATTCTAGAATTAATTCTAGAATTAAAAGACCCCACGTTCGTGGGGTCTTTGTGCTAGGCATTGGTAGTCGAGGCTGCGGACTTCTGCTCTTCAGCCTTTGCATCTGTAGCTGCCGGTGTAGCCGGTGTAGGATTAGGTTGATCAGACATATAAACATCCCTTTCGCTGCATTACCTTTATCCTTGGCAGGCAGTATTAACTTATCAATGGTTCCGCGGATAATAAACCGATAGCTAATTGTAATTGAAATTAGAACATAAGTCAATAGCTAATCGCTTATCAAATATCTTTTGCATAAAAAATTCTGTTAAGAAGATGTGTAAATTTTATAATTGGTAGCCCCAAGGGGGATATCACTGCTCGACTTGTCTTCGACAAAGTCTCCGCTCTAAAACCACTCGGTTTTAGTTTTTCCTCCACGGGAAAACTTCCGTTTTCCCGACCCCTTTCCCGTTCGATCCCCCGACAACAAAATAAAAACCCAATGTCAAAAGACATCAGATTTTTATTGGTAGCCCCAAGGGGGATCGAACCCCTGTTTGGTGGATGAGAACCACCTGTCCTAGCCACTAGACGATGGGGCCACTACTACGCTTTCAGTTTACCACCAAGCTACGAAGTGCAAGAGAGCGCAGTTCGAAGCACTACTTGTCCTGCGAAGCTCGAGGATTAACGAGAGCGAAGAAGGAGACGATGGGACCTAAACATAGGCTTTATTTTACTATTTTTCTAATTAGACAACAACCCCTAACCCTAATCAACTAATTGACGATCGTCAGCTAGTTAATTAATAATCTCATCCTGCAACTTTCTTTAACTTAGAGTCATCGCCCAGGTAATTGCCCTCAAATAAAGCTACGTAGTAGTCTATTTTATAATACTTCACTAAAAATGCTATCTCTTTACGACATTGGTGCTTCGTCACCCACAGACTCTTCTGCACCTGCACGAAACCCAAGCTCTTCAATTTTGCCCGAAAAATATTTCTTAATGGCCGCAGCCTTTCAGGTATATCGAACGAAACAGCCCGCCATAACCCATCCCATTTTTGTGACTTATCGAGTTCTAAATCATCAAGCTCGTGTTTTTTTAAAAAGTTTTGACCTTTACCGGTAATTCTTATCCTCACGGCCGGCCCAATAGGCTTCTCTCGAATCATGCCGCTCTTATCGATACGATGTAGTGTTTCTCGAAAATACTTATAACTAAAACCTTTATAACGCAAATTCCAAAGATTGTAATAAGGGTTATAAGTGGGATTGATGTAATCATTAACAATATTAATCACTCCTTTTTCCAACTCTTTAAGGATTTGTAAAGCAAGGCCAGTTTTTTTATTTTCCTTTAATTTTGTTCTTTTCATAATCAATCAAAAGACGATCGGCAGTTGGTTAATTATTACAAAATTTATCGTTGTTTGATTAATTTTCAGGTCTTCATTTACGCGTATAATCTCGCTGAATTAGTCGGGAATGATCTTCACTATACTGCAACAGCTCTTTCATCAAATCCTCAAAATATTCAGACTGGCTGGCCTTGAATAAAATTACGTCACCTGCCGTTAAAATATTCTTTAGTTCCGAAACCGCTTGGCCGTTAGACGAAAAGTAAATTAACTTTTCTTTATCAAAACCCTTGGCAACGGCTTCTTCGCCTATAAGTTTGGCTTCATTGTTCTTTACAAAAACATAATCCAAATTAAGGCCGACAACATACTCTCCTATTTCCTTGTGGGATTTTTCCGACTCCTCGCCGAGCTCGGCCATTTTGCCTAAAACGCAAATTTTGCGTTTCCCCGGAAAACTTTTTAGCACATCAAGCGCGGCCTTTAAAGACGCCGGCGCGGAATTATAAGTATCATCAATAATAACGCTGCCATTTGAACCGTCAAAAACTTGAAGCCTGCCGGCTAAACTTTTAAAATCTCGAAGCCCTTCGGCAATTTCCGGTAGCGGTATTTTAAATACCAAGGCCACGGCTGCTGCGGCTAACGCCGAGGAGGCCATGGGCTGGCCTAAGCCCTGCCTTAAAACTATTTTTTGCTCAGAATTATTTACAGATAACTCAAAACTCGTGCCGCCGAATTTTCCATCGTTTTCTTCTATAACCAATTCAGAGGCTTTAACATCAGCCCCGTCTGATAATCCGTAAGTTAAAACCCGGCCACGGCTTTCACTTTTTAAAGAAGAAGAGCCCTCATCATCGGCATTTAAAATTGCCATACCGTTTTCAGAAAGCGCTCTTATTAAAGCGCCTTTTTCGCGCCGTATGGCTTCACGCGTTTTAAAAAATTCCAAATGGCTTATGCCTACAGTTGTGACAACCGAAACATCTGGCTTGATCCATGACATTAATCTTTCAAGCTCGCCAACGCGGTCAGCGCCCATCTCAAGTACCAGGACTTCCGGATACTTGGCCCTGCCAAGAAGCAAACCAACGGCCTTCAAAAAAATAACAACCCATTTAAAAATATTCTTGCCGGCCGTATCTGAACCAATCATAGTCAGCGGCACGCCAATTTCAGTATTAAAATTCCCCTCATTTTTTCTTACAAAAAAATGCCCACGCAAAACCTGAAAAACGGCCTCCTTGGCTGAGGACTTGCCTACACTACCGGTGATAGCGACGATCTTCGGTCGGTATTTCTTAAGTATAAGCGCACTTACGATGCGCAATTTTAGGGTAAGAATTTTGCGAAACATAGTTAAATCACAAGAGACAAGAAACAATAACCAAACAAATCACAAATAATAAAACGCTTTAATCATTGAAATTGATTTTTGTTTGTATCTTGTGTCTTGGTTATTGGTTATTCAAATCAATCCAACGTCCTCGTTGGAGGGATTTGCTGGTAGTTTAGTATAAATTTCGCGATTTCACCAAAGGCCGGCGCCGCCGTGCTTTCAGCAAACTTTACCCCTTGAGGATTGTCAATTTTCACTAAAGCCAAAAAAGCCGGATTTTCCACCGGACCAAAACCGATAAACGAACCAATGGTTTTATCCGGGTCATACCCGCGGGCATCGGTCAGCGGCACCTGGGCCGTGCCGGTCTTGCCGGCGATATAATAGCCCGAGACTTTTGCCCTGCGGCCATGTCCGTTTTCAACCACATTTACAAGCATTGCTCCGACCTCGGCCGCGCTTATAACTGAAATAACCCGTCGCACGGTTTGCGGTTCAACCACTTCACGGCTCCCGTCGGCATGCTGTATTTCCGAAATAATGTTCAACTTTTTCATTTCTCCGCCCGAGGCTATGGCCGTATAAGCTTGGACCAGCTCGACGGGCGTTACCGAAACGCCTTGGCCGAAAGCGGCGGTGGCAAAAGCAATATCACTTTTTGTATTTAAATTGCGCAAATCCCCGACTATTTCCCCGGGCAAACTTATACCTGTTTTTTCATCCAGACCAAATTTCTTAAAATAGCGCTCCATGGTGTCCTTGCCCATCTGCTTTGAGACGTAGACCATGCCGGTGTTAAGCGACTTTTCTAAAACTTGATTCATGTTTTGCAGACCGTTGCTTTTGAGATCCGAATTTTGAATAACATGACCGTCAACCACAACCCTGCCAGTATCGGTGTAAGTGTCGTCCGGCCTAACCTTACCGGCATCAAGGGCCGAGGCCATGGTAATCGGCTTTAACACTGAACCCGGCTCATAACGGGCTTGCAGGGCCGAGTTTGAAAAAATGCTCACCTGCTCAACTTTGTTGAACTCATTAACGTTGAACGAAGGTTCATTGGCCATTGCCAAAACATTTCCGTTCTTGGGATCGACAACGATGGCGGTGCCGCCGTCTGCTGAAAACCTATCTACATAATCCTTAAGCACTCTCTGCACTTCATTCTGAATTGACCGGTCAATGGTCAAGACAAGGTTACTGCCATTTTTGGCCGGCACTAATTTTCTAAATCCGTCCAGGGTGCTGCCTCCGCGCGCGTCTTCAAGCTTGCCCGCGCTTCCAGCCAGCAATTCCTCGAAAAATTTTTCAAGCCCGTAACGGCCTTCGCGGTCATCGCCCGAAAAGGCCAAAAAACCCAAGGCGTGGCTTAAAAATTCACCTTCCGGATAATAGCGTTTTATTTCCGACTCAAGCCATACCCCGCTTGCCGGCAGACTTTTTCTCTTTTTGGCCTCGGCCACGGCCGTAATTTCAGCCTCGGTCAAATCTTTTTTTAAAAGAGTGTATTTTTTTTCCTTCTGCGCGAGGATCTCTTGTATTTTTGAGGCTTCTAGTCCTGAAATATTGGCTAAAATCCCGGCGACCTCGGCGTCGTCGGATACGTCATACGGGGAAACCGCCAAATTCTCAACCTTCTTATTTGCCGCCACCGGGTAATAGCCGCCGCTGGTTTTCTCTTCATCGCCCGAGTCGCGCACTAAAATGGAGCCGCGTTCAGGGGTTAGAATTGACGAAACGTCATGGCGAACCGAAGCAAGGGCGGCGTAGGAATCGTACTGTTGAACTTGAAGCGCGAAAAGACGCACCACTATTGCCACGGCGAATAGTGATAAAAATATGCGCAGCAGGCTTAAACGCCATTGCGCGTTTTGCTTGAGCTTATCGCCGTTATGCTTCATCTAAATTTAGCTAGGGATTGGTTCTAATGCCGGCGCGCTGCGTTGCTTCAGCTTCTTTGGCTGGTGTTATATGCCGTAAATCTTCAACTTTTACCATGCCGTTCTGACCGGCAAACGAGTTGCTAAGCATCTGTAAAGACTTTAAGTTTGTGGCCTGAAATTCGAGCTGCTCGTTTTCTTCGGCCAGCTGCTCTATTTTTTGCTGAATCTCGCGTGCCTGAAAACTGCTCGATGTGGTATGGTTGGCCGCTACGGTTATGGCCATCCCTAAAATGGCCAATGCAATCGTGAACTTTAGGCTTCGCGAATTATTTTTTCTTTTTGTTTTTGTTCGTCGCATAATGCTCTTGGAAATTAACCGAATTTTACTAACCCAATTTTTGTATTGCTCGCAGCTTTGCGCTTTTGCTTCTTGAGTTTTCTTTTTGTTCTTTCTCTCCCGGCACCACCGGCTTGCCTGTTATTGGCTTGGCTTCAGCCCGTCTGGCGCAAATACAAACCGGGAATTCTGGCGGACAAACACAATCGCGGCACAGTTCAGCAAAATAATTTTTAACCAAGCGATCCTCAAGCGAATGGAAAGAAATTACGGCCATCCTCCCGCCGGGGCGAAGCAGGCTAAAGGCTCCTTTCAAGCCTTGGGGTAGCGCCTCTAGCTCGCGATTAACGGCAATGCGCAAAGCCTGAAAGGTTCGCCTGGCCACGTCACCAGCCTTGAATCTGACTGCGCCGGGTAAGGCAAGCTTAATGAGTTCAAAGAGCTCGTCGGTCGTGCTTACCGGCTTTTGTTTTCTGGCCACGACTATCGCTCGCGCGATTTTTTTAGCATTCCTTTCCTCCCCGAATTCGCGGATGATGGCGCTAAGCTCATTCTCGTCCAGCCGGTTGATTAAGCCATGGGCCGACCTTTCTGCCGCGCGATCGAGCCGCATGTCCAGAGCACCGCTTTTCTGAAAGGAAAATCCCCTATCCGGATCGTCCAGCTGGTCGCTTGATATTCCTAAATCAAAGAGCACTGCATCTGTCTGATCAAAAGCGCTTTCCTCGGCCAGCCGTTTTATCTCTCGAAAATTTCCCTGCACCGCTTTTGCATTTTTATGCCCGATATGTTTGTTAAAATTTTCTACCGCCTGCGGGTCGGCGTCTATGCCCAGCAATTTTCCTTTTGGACCTATAAGTTTGAGAATTGCCTTGGCGTGTCCGCCGCCGCCTAAGGTTGCGTCAATAACCGTATCTCCAGCCTTGGGTTGCAATAAAGTGATTACCTCGTTTAAAAGAACGGGAATATGCGACATCAAAATTTAAAAAGTAAAAAATCAAAACTCAAAATTGAAATTCAAAAATGATAAACTTCTGAAGCAAATTTTAAATTTTTATTTGTAATTTTGACTTTTGCATTTTCCATTTTGAATTAAGCTAGACCCCCAGCTCTCCCAACGCTTCGGCAATTGCCCCGCTTTCTTTTTCAGTCGCTGTTTTATATTTTTGCCATTTCCTTACATCCCAAATTTCCAAGCGGTTCATCAATCCGGCCACCACCACGCTCTTGCCGATACCGGCAAACTGACGCAGATAATCGGGTAGAGTTACGCGCCCCTGCTTGTCGATTTCCAAATCCATGGCGCCGGCCAGCATCAAGCGCGAAAAAGCGCGGGTATTTGCACGGGCAATGGGCAAACTGGCAAGCTTTTGCGCCAACTTCTTCCATTCCGGCATAGTGTAAACAAAGAGCGAATTATCCAAGCCGCGGGTAACGACACAGCGTCCGTTCAATTCTGAACGGAACTTCGCCGGAACACTCACCCGGCCTTTATCGTCAACCGAACCTGTATATTCACCAATAAACACGTATAGTAAGGGAGTTTAAATAAATTAAATTTTCTTTTTGTTTCGCCCGCTCCGCCAACTGGCGGATTAGGGTACTAAATACCGGCAACTGCCCGCCCCGTTTAGAAAGGCTGATGTTAGAAAGTAGGAGCAATATGAGCTGTTAGGCCCATTTGCCCCGTACTTTCTAACGGGGCCCGTCCTGACCTCGCCAAATAGATGGTCTACCCATTAACCCTGTTCGGAGCTGCCAGATACGGGCAAATGCCGGGATTTATTTGATTTTTTAAAACTTCGTTGATTTACTTATCCACCATTTTCCCCACTTTTCCCCACTCTTATCCACAATCTACCACTTCTCTGCCATTATACCCCACTTCATATAGCGTCTGCAATACCGAGATATCAACATTTTCGATTAAAAAAAGCAAAGCCGCGTTATGGTTCAATAGCTTGGAAACACCTAGAATGGAAATAATTATTAATCAGGGTGTTTCTATGGCCTATACAACTAATCCAAAACTTCCTAAATTAAGAGCTAAAGCCTGCCAGATGGTTCAGGAGGGCAAGACCGTTTCTGAGGTGGCCAGGCACTTCGGGTTTAGCAAAGGAGCGGTGTCTAAGTGGCTAAAGAGGTATCCGGAGGGAGGAGCTTCAGAAATACCAACTAAATCATCTAGACCAAAGAGTCATCCCAGGAGTTTAAAGACAGAAATTATTGAAAGTATTGTTAGCAAAAGGTTAAAAAGAGGCAGATGTGCAGAATATATTCATAAGGAACTAAGCATAGAAGGTATTAAGGTTTCGGCTTCTTCGGTTAAAAGAATACTGTATCGCCGGAACCTGATTAACCGCAAGAAATACCGGTACCAAATAATTCCCGTACACAGGCCAGAAGTGGCTTATTCTGGGGATTTAGTGCAGATAGATACTATTCACCTGATCGGAGAGAAAGGCCGGAGATTGTATATTTATACTCTCTTGGATGTTTATTCCAGATGGGCTTATGCCTTAGCCTCCTATGCGGCCAATAACCGCATGAGTCTGGAGTTTATAAGAAAAGCCAGAGTTAAAATCCCTTTTAAAATAAGAATGCTTCAATCAGATAACGGTTCAGAGTTTTCAAGAAACTTTTCACAAAGAATAAGACTGGCTCACAGACATTCCAGAGTGAGAAGGCCTAATGATAATGCTCACTTAGAGAGATTTAATCGAACCTTAAAGGAGGAATTGCTTTATCGCCTGCCAAAAGATGTTCGAGCCATCAACAAAGCCCTGCCTAAATACTTAAAACATTATAACGAGGAACGATTTCATTTCGGTCTTGATTTTCTAACCCCCATCCAAAAGTGTTTCCAAGCTATTGACTAGAAAACGAGCCGCCATAATATTATGACGGCTGACTAAAAACTGTAGAAAAGGTTAAACTATTTTAAAAGTTTGTTTTGCTCGGGGTACTTGAGTGTTAAGGTCGTATTTATCTTTTAAAAAGTTGGCGAATTCCTTGGCCGGAAGCATTTCGCCATGGTTTAGAAAAATCGTTGTCGGCTTTTTCCTGATGGAAGTCACCCATTTTATGAGCTTATTATAGTCGGCGTGGGCCGAAAAAGAATCAGCTTTGATAATTTTAGCGTGGACCGGAATGAACCGCCCGTCTATTCTCACCGCTTTCTCGCCGTTAAGCAGCCGGCGCCCGGTAGAATTTACGCTTTGATAACCCACCACCAAAATTGTGGTGTTCGGCAGCGGCAAATATCTTTTTAAGTGGTGCATTATGCGGCCGCCATCCATCATGCCCGAACCGGCGATGATTACCTTGGGCGCAGGCGCACTGTTTATGGTTTTGCTCTCATCAGAGGTCAAGGTGATGTGCAAATTTGGAAATGATAAAAAATCGTGGTGCATTTTATAAGCCTTGACCGCTTCAGCATCAAACACATCCGGATGATGTCTAAACTCATCGGTAATTTTGATGGCCAGAGGACTGTCCAAATAAAACGGCATTCCTGGCAGTTTGTGCAAATCGGAAAGGCGGTGAAGATCCCAAAGCACTTCCTGGGTTCGTTCCAGGGCGAAGGCCGGAATCAGAAGCACGCCGCGGTGCTTGTGAGTGTAAAGCAGAGCCTGTTCAAGCTTGCTCACTCTTTCCGTCCGCGCCTCATGCTCGCGCATGGCATAAGTGGACTCCATAATTACCACGTCGGCTTTTTCCGGCATATTGGTGTCCCTCATGATCGGCGCGCCGTCATTGCCCAAATCGCCGGAAAAAAGTACGGTTTTATCTTCCAAGTACAGTTCGACCGAGGCCGAGCCCAAGACGTGGCCGGCTTCGCGCAAAGCAAAACTTACTCCGCCGCGCGAGTTAACCTTTTGTCCGTATTTAACCGGCTTTATTTGTTTCATTGCCAGAGCAAGGTGTTCCTCATTGAAAAACGGAAGTAAGCCCGATTTCTGGTAGTCATTTTCCATAACACGCAGGGAATCCTCAAGTATCAGTTTAACCAGATGCGCCGTAGCCTCGGTTGTAAAAATGGGGCCTTTAAACCCGGCCGCGACAAGCTTTGGAATGCGGCCGCAATGGTCATAGTGGGCATGGGTTAAAACTAGCGCATCGACTTTGGCGGCATCAAACGGAAATTTAGAGTTATTTTTAATTCTTTCCTTGTAACCGCCCTGAAAGGCGCCGCAATCGACCAAAACCCGGGTATCGCCGCTTTCAACAAGCGTACATGAACCCGTTACCTCCCCTGCCGCTCCGTAAAATGTAATTTGCATTTTACCCGTTAGAAATTTATTTTAACTTTTATTTAAAACTTTTTATTATAATACCAAATAAATCACCGTATGTCCGTTTGACTATTAGCCCGATTATTGCAAAAATATACAGTTCACGGACAGATCTCCGGCAAATCACCGAATCGGGGGACTTATGGGCTATAATTACGCGCCCGGTTCAATCGAGCCGGAAGAAAAATACGTGCAGGCGCTGCAGTATATAATAGACCACCCAATCGCCTGGAATATGCTTCATGCTATCATAGTCGCCGGCCACGGCACACATCTTGTCTCCTTTGGAAATATGTCGGATCCGGCGTACAGGACAATGCTTGGGGAAATGCGAAACCTCGAACTCCTGGCAGAAACCAGGGACGACGAAGATATCTATAACTGCGCCCTGGGGCGATACGGCCGGGCTGCCTATAATGACTATT
>Ga0209542_10007024_pt1 | contig 21596 bp, 23 predicted proteins | sample RifCSPhighO2_01_FD_184028 | JGI IMG/M metagenome (GOLD analysis project Ga0209542, IMG submission 184028) | Soil microbial communities from Rifle, Colorado - Rifle CSP2_plank highO2_0.1 (SPAdes) (version 2) | ecosystem: Environmental > Terrestrial > Deep subsurface > Rock core/Sediment ... | reverse complement strand
ACCAATATTCCTTTACTTAATTTGGAAATCCAACAGTACTTAAGATATTACAATACTGAGAGACTACACTTAGGTCTGGACTGTAAAACTCCGGCCGAAGTGTTGCAAAGCTTATGAGCTCAAGACGTTAAAAACACCCTCTGTCTGGGTGTTAAAGATTATTAATAATTACTACTTTTTTGAAGAAATTGGGCCTCTTTGAGCTGACAGATACCGTGACAAGTTCTCTATTTGGGCCGGAGTAAGAGTGTCCTGGAATGCCGGCATGGCACTTTCGGAATTGATACCCTCTGGGTTTTTTATGTAGCTTGCCAACCACCCCTGGTCGCGGTATTGGCTAACACTAGAAAGATTTGGACCAATCTCTCCGCCTGCATCGCCAATCTTATGACATATAGAACAATTTTCATTAAATAGCAGCGGCGCCTCAGGAGTAAAAGAACCTCCCCCCAAACTACTCATATACACGACAAGAGCCGCGACCTCTTTATCGATTAGTCCGAAATTAGGCATTCCGGTACCAGGAGAGGTTTTTTGAGGATTCCGAAAATGATTCGTAAGCCACTCGGCATTTTGACGAGAGCCGACCGTGTCTAAGGCGGGGCCAACCACGCCTCCTTGCCCTCCAATGCTATGACAATTTCGGCAACGAAACTGCTGATACAGCATCTGGCCTTCCAAAACTAATGGGTTTTTGGGCTCGGCGGAATTGGTTGGCGGCGAAAAATATGCCGCCAGACTCAGGTAAATTACCCCTGCAATTCCCAAGACACCAGACCCTGTAATCAGCGGCCGATCAAAAGGATGTCTCTTCGGCCCCTTATCCAAAAATGGCAGCAGTATTAAGAATCCAATTATAATCATTGGGACAACAACCGTTGCAACTGCCTCCAATGAGCCTGGAAAATATTTAAGAAGCTCGAAAAAGAAAAGGAAATACCATTCTGGTCGAGGATTATATCCAGTGTCAGTAGGATTCGCCGGCTCTTCCAAGCCAGCACCCTTCCATACGGCCAAACCGGCTACAGCCGCAAACACGAGAACGACGGCAATGACATCCTTAAATACAACGTAAGGAAAAAAAGACTTGCCTTCCGCCTTGAGCTCGGCATATCGGCGATTAACTTCTTCCTTCCATCCGCTACCGTCTCCATTCATCGTTTGCCTCCTTTTTACGTTCTGGCGGAGCAGAGATGCCGTGCCACACGACCAAGAAAAAATGAAACAGCAAGAATGCAAGGGCAATCGCCGGAAGAACCAGAACATGAATCGCAAAAAAACGCGCAAGCGTAACCGTGCCCATATCGCTCCCGCCTTTTATTATTTTCCCGATAAACTCTCCTATGAGCGGAGCCTGCGTGGAGATATTAGTACCGACCACGGTTGCCCAATAAGCTTTTTGGTCCCAAGGCAGAAGATATCCAGTAAAACTAAACCCAAAAGTTATCAGCAATAGGACTACGCCCGTCCACCAGATGACCTCTCGTGGATATTTGTAAGAACCCATAAAAAACACTCTGAGCATATGAAGTAATACCGACGCCACCATGGCGCTTGCACCCCAGGCGTGCAATCCGCGGAGAAAAGCTCCGGCTGGCACTTCGTGCGTGATATAGTTGACCGAATCATAGGCATGATCAGGCGACGCGGAATAATTCATCGCAAGGAATATGCCGGTTACGCCTTGCATGATAAACAGAAATGCAGTGATGCTGCCGAGCGTATACCACCAATTTATTTTGGGAATATTGCGATCAAGCAAAGTTTTTTTTAAAGTTTTCCATCCCGTGCGTTCGTCCAGCCAGTCATTTAAGTTCATTAATGTTACCCCCTGCTGATGCTGGAATTATCATTATCACGTCGCGCTCTATTCGAACAGGAAATCTGTCTAGCGGCCTGGGCGGGGGACCTGAAACTACTTTGCCAGCCCTATCAAACACGGCGGAATGGCATGGGCAAAGGAACTCGCCCCTCGCATCATCCCACCTGTAGGGGCATCCCAAATGCGTACATCTGGGATCAAATGCAATGACGCCGCTATCTTTTTCGCGCAAAAGCCAAACGGAACGTAAACCTTCGGTCGTTGTCCATCCATCTTGTTTCCGCTGTACGTAATTAACTTTCACGGGGCTTGATTCCTGCAGTTCGCTTAAGCGAGCAGTTTCAACCCAGCCCTCCCTTCTTAATTTCCATGCCGGCGAAAGAAAATATCTGCCTACGCTTCCTCCTAGCGCCACACCAATAAGCACGCCAAGGGCCGTGGTGATGCGCGCAAGAAGAGTCCGTCGAGTTAAGTCTGACGAAGGCATTGATCCGGATCTGTCCAGGCTAACCATAATAATCGCTCCTGTTGTAAAAGTACCCACTTGTCCCAGAGCGTATAGCATTTATTAGTTTTGTAAAGGGCAAATCTCAGGAGGCGCTCTGATTTTTAGCAAACAAAAACCGAGCTTACTCGGTATGTTTTTTACTTCTGCAAAGAGCGAACATATTTCACGACGGCGGCAGCCTCCTCTTGAGAAAGCTTATCTTTCAGACCCTTCATTTTGCCGTTACCATCAAGAACTATTTTTACCAGATCGGCATCAGACTTGGATTTGGCTTCGTTACCGACCAGGCTAAGCTTAGCCTGGTCAATTTTAAAAAGGGCGGCTATTTTATCATTTCCCTCACCCTCTGTGGCATGACAAGAAACACAATTCTTGGAATAAACCATCTTGCCGTCTGCGGCATTAAGATTGCCCTCTGCAAAAAATATGAAAGAATAGATAATAAAAAACAATGAAAATCTATGCGAGCCTGACATATTTTTAACTCCATTTTAATTTTAATGAACTTACGGCTAAGTTACTATACTCTGTAAAATTTTGCAATCCTTTGTTTTTTGGATATTATGGACGGGTATATTGTAATTTAACAAAAGAGAGCTGCCATGGATGAAGCAAGGCAACGAAGACTGTTTGAATTATTTGGACAAATTGGCGCTATTCTGGCGGAAGGCATTGGCGAGGCTATGGCTTCAGGCGAAATCCAACATTTAAGGAATCGGGCCGAAAAAGAGTGCGGCTGCCTAACTCCAGGCTGCGCGATAGAGGCTGATTTTTCTTCCCGCTCCTTAAAGTTTGTATTTTTTTTCAGGGAACTGAATGGAGGCAAGGACCTTACAAGACCGGCGGCTGATGCACCCAGGCCAGCAATTAGTGTCACTAACGAAGACAGAGCTTTGGCCCACGAGATGCATATTAGGTTGGATGACGACGATAAGAAGGAGATTGAATCTGCCTCGCCCGAGAATGTGTCGGCTGATTCAAGAGGCGTAGAGGAAATTATCCAGTCCATCAGGAAGTTTGCTCTGAGGCTAGAGCCGACGGCCAGGCGCATTATCTCTGATTTTTTAAATCAAGAAAAAGTGAACAAGGCTTTTGGTGTCCCGTTTCCGAAAGATGAAACGATTGAAAACGATGAAATCTTCCTTGGGAGTGTTCAAGAGATAATTAACAGAATACAGGAAAGCGCGCGTGGTGCTGAAAATATAAAAAACATGCTAATTTCTTTTGAAAACGTGGTGTTGGCCGGTTTTAGGCAAGAATAAAAACGTCGTATGGCGTTTTATTTTACCTTGACTTCGCCGAAGTATATTGTTATGGTATAACAAGTTACGGATTAAAAATTGGAGAAACGAGTGCCAGCAATTGCACCTAAACATGCCTCATTTACGAGAAATCTTTTATCTGCCTCTGCGTCTGATGATATGAGTGAGGCTGTCCGACAATGGACCTTCTTTAAGTCCTGCAAGCCAGGGCCAGACATTACGCGTTGCCAACTTTGCGGAGCAATCCCGGGCGAGTTCGCCGTCATTAAGAACGAAAAGAACGATGCAACCCTTGCGATAGGCCACGATTGCTACCAGAAGCTAATTAACTTCAGGCTTACTGGTGAGCTAAGCGCCTTACATCCTAAGTACGGACAGGCATCGCGAGGATTAGTACGCAAATTTCTACTGAACTCGGTGAGCAATAATATATTTATTTCCGCAAATAAAAAGAGAAGGAAATACCAGATGTTTTTAGACTGGTTTTATGGTCAAGATAATTTTTCCGGAAATATCCGTGAAATTCTGGCATACATGCGCAAGCGCAAGCTTCCGCCAAGTGTTGCCGCGGCAGAAGTTCTGGTCAAATATTACAATGCCGTGCGTGAGCTTCCTGCAGAAATGGTATTCAAAGAGTGGGAGCTCATGGCTGCAAGGCGTCTTGGCATTCAAATACCGGAGCAGTTGACAACTGACAGGTCGCAAACTATCCGTACCCAAATAGAGGAGCTGGATGCTGCGCGCCGGTTGCCGCCCCCTAGAACTCTATAAAAGTAAAAAATAAATCCTCGGCCAGTCATAGACTGGCCTTTATTTTAAAATAAAAACCGATATAGTTATCGGCTTATTTTTTTAAGTTCGGGGGCATAATAAAGTTCTTCGCGTGTTTGCCTGCAATGACCACATTTGAGTTTTACTTGATAATGAAATACGTGGCCATGAATTCTTTCGGGTACTGCTCCGAGCCACTTAACTTCATATTCATAATCTGACGCCATCGGACCGATTATTTTAACAATCTCACCCCTAAATATATAGCTCTTGTCGTGTATCTGACAGGTGCGCGGCTCTATATTAGAAACTCTATCACCCCTGGCGAATACCATTGCTTCGAGAACTCTCTTTTCGCATTTTTGAGCATCGCCAGCCGTATCGTATTCGGTTTTGCAAATACTGCACCGGAATGTAATTTTAGTAGTTTTTCTTACTATTTTTTTCATTCGCAGCCCCACAATTGTGTGTACTGGAAATTACTGTAGCAGACGGGCCCCATCATGTTCAATGTCTCTCCGATATTTGTGGCTTGCGCGGATTTATCAAGGCAATTAAGGCGACAGCCCCATGAAGAACCATTCCCAATATTGGATAGATGAAATCATTTCGGTTACTGTTCCGAATGCTGACCAGCACTATGTTTAGCACGAATGCCAAAGTCCAGATGACCCAAGGCCTTGCTTCTACTTCGCCATTTCTGGCATGTGTGAAATACGGGACGAATGAAATTATAAGTGGCAGCTGGGTGAATATATTGGCGTTGCCGGCAGAACTTACATTCCAAATTATGAGTGCGCCTATGGCCAGTCCTATCGGAATATAATCGCGTCGCGGCGGCAGCTGGAAGCGGCCCAAGAATAATGCCAGTATCCAGGTAACTAAGCAAAGTGCAGCATCGGTCAGCGGGAGAGAAAGCTTTATCAAGTCGCCATTCATCGAGAAGTAGCTAGAGGTATTTACGACAGTCAGCAAAACCCATAAGTTCCAGCTGGCCGTATTCGGCTTCTCGCCCCTGAACATGTTTCTATTGAATAGCACGAAGGCCCACAGAGTTAGGGCAACGATAACGAACGCTAGGATCGCGGACATGGGCGCCGTCCTTTGTTAAAGATAGAGACAAAATATCATTTATTTATTCTCTTGCCAAATTTAGAATTGAGACAACTGGAAAACTCCCAAAAACCACATTTTTAAGTAATACCAAAAATCCACTAAAAATCAGGGAAACCGTAATTTTTTAACCTCCACCCATTAAAAACAGCCCAAAGGGTCTGTTTTTAATGGGTGGAGGTTCATTGACGATGTTTGAATACATAAAAGACTGGGCAAATGCCAGAATTTCATCAAATACCGTCGCTTTATTGCGTACTGCGTATAATGTAATTTCCGTGTAAAAACAGAAAACCTCGCACCAGAGGAAGCATGAGGCTTCCTGTAGTACGAGGTCGTTAGTTGGGGCTTGGCGTTGGCTTCAGCCACAGTTTCCTAGCAGAGAGCAAGACAATCAGGAAACAGTAGACTGCTGCTGATGCTGGATAGAACCGCTCCTTGATTGACCAGTCACTACCACCCACCGTTGAAAGAACATTTGCGAGTAGGTAGGCGCTGAATGCCAGTAACGGCATGCTGTGAGGTTTCTTCCAGGCCTCAACCAGTTGCGGGATTCCAGCAATTACCATAGCGATTGTGCTCGCTACTGTAGCGACCTTCCCGCCAGAGAAGTACCAGATTACCATGCTCGCAAGCACCAAAGATAAGACAAGCGACTCGAACCATGTCCACGATGCCTTGCCTTTCGACTTGGCGATGAAGACCGCGGTTATCGAACTTCCGATGGTGTAAGCGATGGGAAGCAGGAAGCTACCACCTTGCACGATGATTGTTGCTGCGACAACTAAGTCCAGCACACCCCACAAAGCCCAGGTGAGGAGATTCTGCTCAACCTTGCCAGTTCTGATTCCCTTCCAGAGTGGGAAGTACGTCAGAATGGCTACTGCGCTTCCAGCCAAGATTAGGACGTTCATCCCACCCTCCTCCTACTATTTGAGGCATAGTTGCCAGATTTGAAGAACTATCTTATAAGTATACCATACTTTTTGAGTAATTACAAGGGCGACTACGGCATATTCAACTCCCGCTACCTCCCAACCAAAAACTGCCATTTCTAGCAGTTTTTGCCCGCATAATATCTGAAGGTTTTCAATCCAAATTTTGTGGAGGTTCGTTGACGATGTTTGAATACATAAAAAGCAGCGTAAGCTCGGACTTTTTCAAAAATCAGAGATTGTTTTTTGAGGTGTATAATAGAATTTTTGTATAAATCATTTGCATATTATTATAAACCGACTATGCTTTGTAGAGTATTTTCAAAAAGGAGACCATAAATGTTGGGAATTTGTCCGTCATTTATTCAATATCTCTCCGAAACTGCCCCGTCGCTTTTTTACCAAGTTCCACTAGATACGATTTCGTTCCGATGGAAAATTCCTAGTGAAGAATTTCTTAGCGGTTGGACTAGCCCCAAAAGTGGTGTTGATATTATAAAAGAGCTAAGAACTGATGAAATCTGTGGTTTTACCGGAATACATTTTCCAGGAAAGAGGTTTTTATATGGTTTGGTAAGTAAAAATCCGGGACCCTACGATGCTCTTAGAGTGGTCGATGCAATTAACAGTTTTCTATTAGAAAATAATGAAGGTTTTGGAGAGTGCCTTGAACTAATCCGCCAAAAATCGATTGAGGCGAGTCAAGTCGGATGCTTACTACAATATGCGACCGAAGAGACAGAACGGCCAGTAGTATTGACTAGACATGAATTTTTCAAACTTTTTCCTGGTAGGATAGTTCATTAGAAAATACACGGTTTGGCCGTGTATTTTGTTTTTAGTGGACGCTCGTTGACGATGTTTGAATACATAAAACAGTGGGCAGTAAGCGGAATACCAGCCGAAAAGCTGGTTTTGTTGCAAAATGCATACAATTCAATTTCGGTATAAAAACAGAAAACCTCGCACCAGACGAGGATTGAGGTCTCCTGTCTTGTTTGCGAGGTTCAGACTAGTGGCTAACCCTGCTGACTCAGACCCGATTGACCTTGACCAGCTCGTCGCGCAATTCGCTCTCAGCGACCTCTCGAATTTGGGCAAGCCAGTCCGACAACGACCTGCCGGAGGGAACTTTGTGCAAAATGACCTTCTGCCCCCAATGGTCATTCACCTCGAGCACATACATCACTCGGTTCAAAGAATAACCTAACCTTTGGATAGCCTCATATACGGTCTCGCCAGCAACATCCTGATGAAACCACGTGTGACGGTGCCAGAGACTGAACTTTGGCTTCACGACATCATAGGGCTTAACCTCACTCAACTCCTGACCGTTGGTTCCGATCAGGAAAAAGCGAGTGTAGCCCTGGTACCCAGGCCCACGGGCATGTTCATACGTACACCCGTAACGATCCAGGAGGTCGAGATCGATCCTCTGGACTGTTGGCCGCTCACGGAACTTGTCGGTCTTGACATACCGACATACGAATGCGAACTCTTTCAAAAATGCTTCGACTCTCGAGTGCAAGGCCTCTTTGTTCATGACTATCTCCTTTGTGGCATCCCGCCACAGCTGTGGGTCAACTAGCATCCCGCTAGCGCCCGGGTTGAGGTTTTGCCCTTACTAAGCCTACTAGGAATCCCTCCATTGCAGACTAATAAAGACGGATTCGGAACTACAAGCATAGTATAACATACTATTTTTATCTTTGCAAGTTTATTCAACTCCCGCCACCCCCCAAGCAAAAACTGCTATTCCTGGCAAAGGCAAGACTGGGTTCAGAGTTTTGTTTGCAAACTTTTTTGAAATTTTTCGACTAGCATTTCTTTTTTATCTCTACGCCATTTTTTAATCTGTATTTCTCTTTTTCTAGCTTCGGCGAGTGTATTATATTGCTCGCTTAATGCTAGATAAAATTTGCTTTTTGATTTTGTAAATTGAGCACCTTGTTTTGTATTGTGGTGACGTAATCGTTGTTTTATATTTTGCGTGATGCCGATGTATAACTTTTCGTATTGATTTTTTATTATGTAGACAAAATACATGGATGCAGTATGCCCGTTCGACTCGCTTTCGACAAGTCGAAACCTCGCTCAGGGCACTCTCCTCAAAATTAAATCCGTCCCGAACAATAGTCGAGGGACGGATTTAATTTTCGCTGTGGTTTACCACGAGCGAGCCACTTTGTGGCGAGTCGAGTGGTGTTAGTAGAGAACAATGGAAAACTATTTTGGGTGGAATATATGGATATTTTTTGCAGAATGAAATTAACCCGGCTTATTAAAACAGAAAAGCCCCGCACAGATGATGCGTCGTGCGACGCTCTCTGTGTCGGGGTCATGTTAGCAACTCCGGCGTTTGTAGTTTGCGTGGATATCTCAAAGCGATTACCGCAACGGCTCCATGAAGAACCGTCGCCAAGACCGGATAGACGAAATCGTGCCACCCACTGTTCCGAATACTTACTAGCAGTATGTTGAGCACGAATGACACGGTCCAGATAACCCACGGTTTGGCTTCTACCTCTCCATTCCTAGCGTGCGTGAAAGATGGGATGAACGAGATCAAGAATGGAACCTGGGTGAACATATTGGCATCACTGGCCGAACTGACCTTCCAAATGATTAACGCACCGATGGTCAGTCCTATCGGAAGGTAGTCGCGTCGTGGTGGCAGTTGGAACCGGCCTAAAAGCAGTGCCAATAACCAGGTAACCAAGCAAAGCACTGCATCAGTCAGTGGAAGCGAAAGCTTCATCCAGTCGCCGTTCATTGTGAAGTAGCTCGACGTATTTACGACCGTCAGCAATACCCACAAGTTCCAACTGGCCGTATTCGGCTTTTCGCCCTTGAACATGTTGCGGTTGAACAGCATGAAGGCCCATGTGGTTAGGGCCACGATAATGAGCACTAGAACCTTGGGCATTATAGCCCTCCTTTGTCAAAGATACTATAATTATAACATAATTTAAGCCAAAACGCAATAGCTTGGTGAGACAATCGGAAAACCCACAAAAACCATATTTTTAAAGGACATTTAATAATTAGTTATTTTAAGACATTATTCAGGAAAACCACTATTTAATAACTTCTGCATAACAAAAAACACCTCGTTTGAGATGTTTTTTGAAGTTGTGGAGGTTCGTTGACGATGTTTGAATACATAAAAGACTGGGCAAATGCTAAAATTTCATCAAATACCATCGCTTTATTGCGTAATGCGTATAATGTAATTTCCGTGTAAAAATAGAAAACCTCGCACCAGACGAGGATTGAGGTCTCCTGTCTTTTGTGCGAGGTCAGTCCTTGATGTTCCAGTTCTGCCAAAGGATTTCTCCCTTAGCATCCCCGATACACCGAATGAACTTATATCCCCACGAGAACGGCTTGTGGTCGGCGTAGAACTGGATACCGCCCATTACCTGCTGGACGGTGCCACGTGGCACCGAAACAGTGTTGCCGTTGATAGTGACCGAGACCGACGATAGATGGTCTTTCTCAGCATCTGGCTGCAACTCCACCGTGTAGGGTCCTTGGTAAAAAGACAACTTCGGATTTGCCATTTCTCTACTCCCTTACTTTGAATTTCAGGACACCTTAATTATACCATGCATCTATGGCATAAGTCAAATCTGTGTATGAGGCCACCTCATTCTGCACTCTTGAGGGTTATGTTCTAAATATAGCATATATTGAACAGGAGAAAATTGGTTTTTAAATGCATAATGAACTCGTCTAGTATTGTACCAGATCAGCCAGTCAATCAGCCCTTGATTAAATAGCTCTGGTTCCAGTAGCTCAAAAACATGGTAATCGATGTATTCTTCCTGAATCGTCCTATTGAATCGCTCGCAGTGAGCATTCATCTTAGGTGTCCTGGGATAGGTGTGATAATGGGTAAAGTGAAGTCGGTTTAACTCCTCATTAAAGTGCTTCTTAAATTCCGAGCCATTATCGGTTAAGATAAAGCTCATCGGGTAAGGAAAGATTACTCGGCATATATCAAAGAATTCCTTGGCCGCTAAAGAAGCATGACTCTTGGTAGCCCAGGCAAAACCGAATCTAGTATGTATATCTTCGAAGGTGATGACATATCTTCTCATGCCATGGACAAAGCGTTCTATGCTATCCAGAGCTACTAGGTGGCCGGGGTACTCTGTCTTGAAATCTTTGGGCTTTCTCAAGACTTTTCTCCTGTTAAGCGGCTTGATTCTGCCGAAATGAGAGAGTCTCTGGGGAGCAATCCTTAGGCCGCCTAGGTCTTTAATTAACCGGCCGATAGTCTTTGGTTTGGGACAGATAAACTGCCTTTCCTGGCAAAACAGCAGGATCTCAGGATAAAGCTTTTCCTTGCCCAGGTTAGGATGCTCCTGCCTTTGTCGTTTAATTTCGTTAAGAACCTCCGGTGGCCAGCTTCTCTTACGTATGGTCTTTGGGGTCCTTGATTTCTCATTGAGAGCTTCAGCTTTCTGGCCACCTTTCTTAAATTGTTGTTTCCATTCAAACAATGTCCGTCTTTTAACTCCAAAGGCATCGAGAGTAGAAGCTAGGCCATGCTTCTGCCAATGGGCCAGGACTCTGGCCTTGTGTTTGGCTTTTTCTGTTATCATATGTGCCCATCGTAGGGCATAGTCTGCCAGCTTCAAAAAACCTTTGGTTCCGGCAAATTTATTGAATTGTCTCACTCTTTAGTTTCTCTAAAGAGTGCAATATGTATGTGGCCTTATGCAATCTGTATTGAGTGAGTTCAACTCCCGCCAACTCCTAACCGAAAATCACCTAGACTAACCTTTTTCTAGCAAAAGCAAAGCCAGAGCCTTGTTTAAGATAATCAAAAACAGAAAGTCAGACTTTCTGTTTTTGAGATGAAAAATATATATTTAGGTGCCAAGTCAGACTTGGTCACCTTCATCTGCACTCGGTCGAAACCGAGTTTGACTCGGTGGAAGTGTGGGGAGTTGAACCCCAGTCTGGAAGATGATTTAAAAACGCACTACAAGTTTAGCCACACTTTTTAGTAACAGAGTAAGGCGTGGCAAAATAACCTGTTACCTGTTTTGTGTTTTTCGTATCCTATCCCTAAAACATTGAAAAGAGAATAGGACCTTATCCTGCTAATGACGCCCTGATTCGGCTAGCAGAAATCACCGAGAGGACGCGCCTTAAGCGTAAGCTAAAGCGTAATTGCTATTTTGATTGGCAATTATGATTTTGGATAAGGAAATTAAAGTGGTGATTATCCATCCACTACTTGCGCAAATTTTAAAAGAAATCCCATCGAAGCCGGTCACTCCCGTTGTTTCAAGGCGCGCTCTATATTTCTTGCCGTCTCGCGCTTAACTATTTTTTCTCTTTTGTCTGATTTTTTCTTGCCTCGGCCGATACCGATTTCCAATTTCACCAAACCATTCTTATTATACAACTTAATTGGCACCAAAGTCAACCCGCGCTCCTGTGATTTACCGGTCAGATATTTCAGCTCCCTGCGTTTCAAAAGCAATTTGTGATTCTGCTGAGAATCATAATCTGCCGGTGCATTGCCTGCCTGATAAGGCGGTATCGTTGCTCCCAGTAGCCACGCCTCATTGTTGAGAATTTTGACATAAGCGCCCTTGATTGATGCGCTACCACGCTTGACCGACTTGACTTCCTGACCACTTAAAACCACTCCCGCCTCAAGGGTCTCTAAAATTTCGTAGTCGAACCTAGCTTTTTCATTTGTCGAGTAGACCACCCTTAAAGTATATCACCCTGCCTAAATATAGCCCAAAAGATGCTTGCTCTAGGGATTAGTTTATGCTACGGAATTATATAGACAAGGACTGTTAAGGCTCATTGAAAATAAGGGGAGCGTCGTGTTTGAATTTACAGAAATGCAGCGCGTGATAAAAAAACTCACAAGGCAAATAGCGGAGGGCGAACTACTTCGTAAGGTTAAGGTGACCGTTGACGGTCACGAAGAAACCCTAGAACTGCGCAGGGCGCTTGATGAGAGCGACCAATACCCGCTTGATTTTATAAAAAAACTTGGCGCGGCTGGCATATTAAGCGTTTTCATTCAGGAAAATTATGGCGGAATGGGCGAGGGAATAACCGGACTGTGCCTTGCAACCGAAGAAGTTGCGCGCATTTGTCCAGCATCATCAACCGCCTATGCAGCCAATGGCCTGGGTGCAATGCCGATTGTATTATTCGGAACCGAGGAGCAGAAAACCAAGTATCTCCCGAAAATTGCGGCGGGAGAGAATCTTGCTGCTTTTGGACTCACTGAGTCAAGTGCCGGATCAGATGCGTTGGCGCTTAAAACCACAGCTATCGCCAATGGAAAATTTTTTGTTTTGAATGGTGAGAAGATATTCATTAGCAACGGACAGCAAGCCGGCATTTACGTGGTTTTTGCGGTGACAAATCCCCAGAGGGGATCCAGAGGCATATCGGGTTTTATAGTTGAAAAGGGGACCGCAGGATTCACCTTTGGGAAAAACGAGATAAAGATGGGTCTGCATGCATCTGCAACTTGCAGTCTTATTTTCTCAGAATGCGTTATTCCTCAATCTAATCTTCTCGGCGAGCGGGAAGGTACTGGTGCAATTGCCATTCTTAATACTCTACACAGAAGCCGAATCGGAGTTGGCGCACAAGCGGTCGGTGCGGCTCAGGGTGCTTTTGAGGCGGCACTTGATTTTGCTCAGCAACGCAAGCAATTCGGCAGGCCCATTTATGAGTTCCAGGCAGTCGCGCACAAACTTACTAATATGCTAATGAAAATTGAAGCGGCGAGAGCCTTAGTTTACAAGGCGGCCTGGTATGCCGACCACGGTGCAGATAAGGACATTATAGCGAAATTTGGCGCTATGGCCAAGTGCTTTTCTTCAGATATCGCCCAGGAAGCAGCCTCGGAAGCCGTACAGATTTTTGGTGGTTGCGGCTATATGCGCGAATATCCGGTAGAAAAATTCATGAGGGACGTGAAAGTTTTTCAGATTTACGAGGGAACTAATGAGGTGCAACGCAATGAAATTATAAATATTTTAATAAAAGAGGCCATAAACCTGAGGCCTGCTGAAAATCTTATCGAAGCCGGCACACTGCATGCCGTAGAAAGATTATTTTACCGAGTTCTTTTGGAAGAGAAAGAAATTAGCGGGCACTTTAACCAGTGCATGCAACATCGTTTTGCCGACCTGGCGATGAAGTTAGAATCGGCCCGCGCCTTAGACGAAAAGTCGCATGAGCTGGTTGATGATAAGCTACTTATGCTGTCGGAATCTTACAGCGGCCAGATTATTAGAGAAACATCTGTCACGCTAGGGCTTTTTAGAAAAGGATTCTATTCAAAAATTGACGAGGAACATGATAATATAGCCAAGTTTTTGAAGGAAGCCCGCTTCAAGTGAATCGGGTTTTTTAATTTGGGTAATTATAATATTGACGCAGATAATGCCGTAGTGCTATACCAAAGCTAGAACCTAAACAACTAAATATAGCGAGGAGTTCTAGGATGACGGATAAACAAAAAAGTAAGGCTGTTATTGGAGCGGGCACAATGGGTACGGGCATCGCAGTTTCTTTGGCTAGAGCGGGTTGTGACGTGCTGCTTTTTGATAAATTTAACTCAAATCCGGAAATTAAATACAGAGCCGAAGCAAATATTCTACGATTTTTAGCCGGCATGAGAAATATTTCAAGAAACGAGATCGCAAGTCGGATAAAGCTTTGGGACATAGATGAGTCAGAATATTTGCATCAAATAATTGCTTGCGATGCCATAGTTGAGGCAATTTACGAAAACCTAGACCATAAGAAAAAACTTTACAATCAAATTAGAGCTATAAGTAATTTCCATGACAGCGCGCCCATCCCCATCTATTCCAATACCTCGACTATCCAGTGTTCGCGATTGGTAGAGGGCTTGCAAGATCACGAATATTTCATGGTGCTTCATTTTTTCAGTCCAGTTCCTATGAGCAGGGTTGTGGAGTTTGTTACCCATGGTGGCACAAATGAAGAAACGATAAGGCTCGGCCGCGAGATGATTGAGAAGATGAATAAAAAAGTTGCAACCGCGCCTGACATTCCTGGGTTTATAGTTAATCGTATGCTTTTGCCGATGCTCCAGACTCTAGGAGGACAGCTGGATCAATTATTTCAAGCAGGAGAGGGATCTGATTGGGTTGGCTTCTTAGATGATATTGATAAAGCTTTCAAAGAGGGCACGTGGTCAGAAAATGAACGCGCCCGCGCAATTGTAGGATCAATGATTAAAAGCGCATCGCGCTTGCTTGCCAGTGATAATTCCAACGATAGACTTCCGCCAGAACTAGAAGCGTTGGCTTTTGCTGCTGGAGAAAAACCGGATGACCTTTATAGCCAGCCCGGGGTCAAGCTTAGCGAAAAAGAGGTTGACGAAATGGTAGTTTTGGCGACTGGTTTTCCGGCTGGACCCTTTGAGCTCAAAAGAGCCCTAAAAGAAAAAGATCTTTCTGGGCACCAGCTCAAATTCAGGATGGGACCCGGCAATCTGGCAGATTTTGTGGGTATAGATGTGGCAAAAGATTGCTTACAAATGCTCAAGGATCAAGAGCCCGAGCTCTGGAGAGTACCCGTTATTTTCCAAAAAATGGTCGCTAACCGTCAGCTGGGAATTAAGTCCGGCCAGGGATTTTATTCTTATGAGGTTATGAAGGAATTTTGCGGCAATCATGCCACCATCACAATTGAGGGCTCGGTTCTTTCCCGGTCTGTGATTCAAAGGCTCAAAAAAGAATTTGAAAATCTACAAATACGAGGCGCCGCTGGGGTTATTCTGCGATTAGAAAAAATAAGAGGCGCGGATATTTGTGAATTTCCTTCAGTTTTCGGCGATCATCGTCATCTAAAAAACTTAATTCAAGAATGGCACGAACTTATGACAACAATTCATAATTTCCCAAAGCCGGTTATTGCTGTTATACGCAATTCTGCTCTGGGCGGAGGCTACGAATTAGCCCTAGCCTGTGATTACATAGTTGCCGAAAAAAGAACTAAGGTTGGCCTTCCCGAATTACGTCTGGGAATTCTCCCGGGCGGTGGTGGAACCCAAAATTTGGCCAGAAGAGTCGGATTACCAAAATCTCTTTGGATGATCCTTGGCGGAGAAATCGTTGAGGCATCGACTCCGTGGGTTGATGAGGTTGTAGATTCTGCGACTCCTGATTATCTTCAAAATCTCTTAGAAAAAATAGGAAAGAAGCCCCGTCAAGCGATGAGACTCACGGGCAATGAATGGGCCGAGGTATCAGAAGCTCAATGCGTTTGTCGTGATAAGTGGCAAGGTAATGAACCAAACTCATTCAACCTTGCCCTAGATGCTATTTGTATCGGAACGCAAGAAGATATGGCTGTTGGCCTAAAGCGTGAGATGGAAGCCGTTCTTAGCGCCTTTGAAACCGATGATGCTAAGCAGGGCATTCTATATTTCCTTGAGCACGGAAAGCACAAATTTCAAATCCTAGCTTCTCAAGAATAAATAAAATTAAAACCGCCCTTCGATAAACTCAGGGCGGGTTTTTTATACTCTTTCAACTACGCAGCAGATTCCTTCACCGATGGCGCTACATAGCGCAACAACGCCATAGCGCTTATTGTACTTTTCAAGCATGGCAAGGTTCTTTACGACAAGCGCTGCGCCGGTTGCACCAATGGGGTGTCCATGCGCAATCGCTCCGCCCCACAAATTAACCTTTTCAGAAGGGATATTCAGCCCGGCCATGGTTGCGAGAACGGTTGATGAGAAGGCTTCATTAATCTCGAATAAATCCACATCTTCTGTTCGTAGACTCGCTCTCTCGAGAGCTTTTTTTATTGCACCGATGGGAGCTATGATGAAATCTTCAGGTTCAAGTTCACTGTGCCGAGCGAAGCCAATGATTTTTCCGAGCGGTTTAAGCTGGTATATGGCGACTGCGCCGGACGATGCCAATGCGACAAATGCCGCTGCATCGCCGTATTTAGATGCTGACGCCGGAGAGGTTATCTGGCATCCTGGAATCAAGCCCAGCCTTTTAATCATATCCAGCGTAGGAATTTTCATAGGTCCTTCATCTTGGGCCAAGGCCGGATTCTCTTTGTCAGATGGAAGATAAATTTTTACCAGCCCGTGATCGCCAATGTGATCGTGCGCTTTTTGATAAGACGACAGGGCATAGCTCTCCTGATCTTCTCTGGAGAAGCCAAGCCGCAACGCCTTATTGTCCGAAAGTACTGCCATATTCTTGCCAGTAGAAACATCTAAAAATATCTTAGAAATGACTTCGTCCGAATGTCGGCTCATCATTTCAACTCCTCCGGCCACCACTAATTCGGCGTCGTTAAGTAGTATGTCTTTGACACCAGCCTGGATTGCCAGTAAACCTGTTGCGCAGGCCTCGCCTATTAGGGAGGCATCAACGCAGTTGGCGCCGTTCCAAAGCGTCCCATTAATAAAATGTTTAGCCGGGGCATGAAACATACTACGTTTTTCAAGTAATTTTGAAATCGCCGAGCCTAATTTAAAGGAGAATTCCATGCCTCGAGTTGCCTTAACCTCACTAAATAATGCATTTAAAACTTGAGCTGCAAGGTTTTTTGGCTCAAGCTGTGAGATTGAGCTTGTATTCGGGTTGCCCCTTCTAACTTTGGCGATCGGCGAGCGTTGCGCACCTACGATATAAACTGGTTTCGTATAAAATAGTTTAGTCATATTTCACCCCCAACACGTTCGATCACCATTGCTGTCGCCTCGTCAATGGCGTTACACACCGAAATTACAGCACGATTATGTCCTTCTTCTTTCAAAATGGTAACAGCTTTAGTGAGTAGCCCCGCGCCGGTCGCTCCAATCGGATGTCCGTGGGCGATCGCTCCACCCCAGGGATTCATTTTTTCTCTGGCAATGCCCAGTCTTTGCATAAGGTAAACACAAGTTGTCGGGAAGGCCTCGTTTACTTCAAAGAAATCTATTCCCCCAGGATCAAGACCAGCCAACTTGATCGCCCTGGTTATCGCCTCATAAGGTTGCAAGACGAAGTTTTTTGGTTCATTCCCACCGCAAGCGGCATATGAAACAATGCGCGCTAACGGCTTGAGTGAGTGCGCAACAATAGCTTCTTCGCTTGCCAATGCGACAAAGGCCGCTGCATCGCCGTATTTAGAGCAATTTAGGGGAGTCATGATCTCGCAATCAGGGAACAAAAGCGATCCTCTTTTTGTCTGAAGCCTATCAAACCTGTCAGGAGTGAGAATTGACACCTCTTCATCAAAGCAGACAGTCGATTTTTCCGATGCATCAATCTTTATTGGTATAATTGAAGTCTGCTGCCTGTGACTACTTGCGAAAACAATAGATTCGCGGGCATATCTATCATGATCTTCAGCTGAGAATCCTAACTCTTTTGCTTTTTGATCTGCCAGCTCTGCCATAAATTTTCTGGTCGTTGGATCAGTCAGACCCTCTATAATGATTTCGTTGGGTTGCCGACTCATCATGTCCACGCCGCCGGCGATCGCAATCTCAGCATGACAAAGCATGATTTCTCCTGCCGCATGCCAGATCGCTGCCAGGCCAGTAGAACATGCTTTCTCAATATCAGTGCCTATCGCCCGCGTATTATTTTTGGAAGCCTCTCGTATTATATATTTCGCCGGCGCCTGGAACATAGAATCCAGCTCAACTTTTTGTGATATGGCTGAGCCGAGAACAAAGCTGTCCAGATCAATTGGTTTTATGCCGCTTATTTCAAAAAGAGCTCTTAAAACCTGCACCGAGAGATCAACAGGAGATAGAGATGACACTGAGCTTGTATTGGGTCCGCCCTTTTTTCCTGATTTTACTGCGGCAATTGGTGATCGAGCTACCCCAACTATATAAACATTTCTCATTTCAATCCTTTGTATTGTTAAACAACATGCTACCACAAACGTAATCCTGCTTATATAAAAAAGCAAACCACACCTTTTGTAGCGTGGTTTGCTTTTTTATGATTTACTTACGTTCCTCGAGAGTCGTCTTGACCTTCATGGTTTTGTTTTTGCGCATAACGGTCATCTCTATTTCATCGCCGACACTGGCTGTTTGTATTAAATCTGCCAGCTCTCGCTTCTCTGTAAGTTTTTCCCCATTAATCTCAAGCACGATATCATTCTCGCGTATGCCGGCCTTATCGGCGGGGGAGCGCTTAAGCACGGCTTCAGTACCGGGGATATGGTCCTTAATAACTAGGGCTCCGTAATCAACGGGTAGCTCGTATTTTTCTTTTAGCGACTTGTTTAACATCACGTAGCGCAAGCCGATAAATGGGCGAATGATGCGCCCATGCTTAATGATGTCTTCAAGATCTGACTTCGCCCAGTTGATGGGTAGAGAAAAACCGATATTCTGGGCTCCGAATATTATTGCCGTATTTATACCGATAACCTCGCCGTTCAAGTTAATCAGCGGCCCGCCAGAATTACCTTGATTGATCGCAACATCTGTTTGGATGACATTGCGGAGGTGCTCCATTTCGCCGCCCTGACCCATAGAAGCCGATATCTTGCGACCTAGGCCGGAAATTATACCCTTAGATACGGTATTAGTAAAAAGGCCGAGCGCATTGCCAATTGCAATAACTGTTTGGCCAAGCTCAATCTTGTTAGAATTTCCGAGTTGCACGGTCGGCAGACCCTTGGCATCTATCTTGAGCACGGCCACATCATTTATAGGATCTCGCGATATCACTCTGCCATGATATTCTTTCTCGTCTTCCGCAATGATGGTGTATTCGGCATCTGGGTCGAAGACGACATGTTTATTGGTTAACACCAGGCCGTCCGGATGAACTACAAAACCAGATCCTCCACCGACTTTAACTTTTTCGCCACCTTGTCTGCTGTGTGGGTGAGGCGCCATGCCGTCCAAATCTTCACCGTCAGGCATGGGCATCTCTTGCCCTGGCATGCCAAACGGAGAAAGCGGCCCAAAAAATGGCATAAACGGCATCCGCTTCGTTTTCGGCATATTTTTTGATATGACAATGCTAACCACTGCGGGCAAAACTTTTTTAACTGCCTCGATCGTTTGTTGTTCGTATTCAATCATAAGATTATATTAACATGATGAGGAAAAGACTTACAAGAGATTTTTTTGATAGACCCACAATCAAAATAGTCAAGGAGCTTCTTGGCAAGTTTTTAGTCCGCAAAACAGGGCGGAAAATAATCGCTGCTATGATTACAGAAATCGAGGCTTATGTGGGCCTGCATGACCTTGCCTCGCACGCTTCGCGTGGCAGAACGCCTCGCACTGAAGTTATGTTCGGCCCGCCAGGGCTTGCTTACGTTTATTTAATTTACGGCATGTACCACTGTTTTAATATTGTTACGGAACGTAACGATTATCCGGCGGCGGTTTTAATAAGAAGTATTGATGTGGCCGGAATTAATGGTCCCGGGAAAGTATGCCGGTATTTCAAAATAAACAAATTGCTCAACAATGAAAACTTAGTAAACAGTAAAAAGCTCTGGTTGGAAGATCGTGAAGTAAAAATTAAACCGGAGCAGATTAAGCGTGCACCTAGAGTCGGCGTTGATTACGCGGGTGCATACAAACACAAGCTCTGGCGATTTTTTATAAAAAAAATTGACTTTCATAACTTATTCCGATAGTTTAAGTTAAAATTCGTACCTTAATAATCAGGAGAATTAAAATGAGATACGAAGTAAAGGTTGGCAAACCGTTAGCTAATGGCTTTAGATTCTACAGCCAGTACGACTCCAGCAATACCGCTCATCTTGCAGGAATTGGAGTAAGGGCGGGCGGTATTCATGCCCCTCCCGGCCTGGTTGGATTACCGCATTTAGCTGAGCACGTTGTGGCCAGGGAATCCCTGAAGTACGGTCGCGAGAAAATCGAACTGATGACCTTAGCTTTGGGCGGACCCGATGGCGATATCAATATAAGGATAGATAAGATCAGCACCTTTTATGGTTTTGCCAGTCTTCTTAAAAAGAAAGAAATGCTTAGCTATTTCGATCTTATGGCCGATTTGATTAAAGATAAGATAGTCAACCAAAGGGGAGTTGCCACGGAAAAGGCAGCTGTAAAAAACGAATACTTTTTGCGGGGGCAAGATATTATGCCTGAACTTCTGGACGTTCTGGTACACGAAACCGCGTACGATCGTAACCCGGCTCGATCCAGAGTCGACTGCGGATTGGAAGATCTGGCAAAGATTACGCCTTACCATGTAAGAAAATTTATAAAAAAGCACTACGTCGCCAGTAACATGTTTGCGGTAATAATGGGCCCTTCATTTGAAGAAGTGAAGGAATTAGTGCGGCGGTATTTTAATGATTTGCCTAAGTGCCAGCCGCCGATTCTTAATTATGACCACTCTGACGATTACCCATCTTTAACATCTATCAAATCAAAAGGAGTCATACGCGATGTCGGACAATATTACTTGGCCATAGCTTTTCCGACAGAGAACTCCAACAGTAGTGACCGAGAAGCCATTGAGATGCTTGCTGATATTTTGTCGTATAGGCTGTATATGCGGCTGAGAGAAGAAAACATAGCCTTTGATCAAGGAACTTACCGCGCCCCAGTCGAGACTCCGCATTCACACATTCATGGCTTAATTTATGCCTGGTTTGCAACCGTAAGCAAAGAATACAGCCGGTTTGGCGAGGGCGTGATCTTAGAAGAGGCGTCAAAGCTGCGTTCGGAACTGGTTAGCCAGGATGAATTTGATGCCGCCCGCATCTATTTGGATGATTCCTATTTAGATGCATTTCGAAACAGCCCGGCTATCTTAGCGGAAATGGTTATAGAGGCTATATGCAATGGGGATGCCGAACTCGTTGGCCTTCATTCTTTTAGAAATCGCTTGCACAAAGTAACTCGCAGAAAATTACGCGATGTTGCTAATAAGTATTTTACTAAAAACTATGTCCGTGTAACCATCGGACCAAATTAAACCTCGCTATCGGGGTTTTCTTTTTACCTGGATTAATTGCTGGACTTGAAACTCATAATAAGCTAGGCTTACCGCAGTATGTTATAGTTGTTTAAAAAAGAGGCGGGTAAATTCACCCCTCAATTAGGACATCTCACTGTTAATAATACTCTAGCTTTCTCTGCGACCTCAAGAGCTGTTTGATAACCCAGGATCCTCCTTTGCTTATTG
>Ga0209542_10007021_pt1 | contig 21600 bp, 22 predicted proteins | sample RifCSPhighO2_01_FD_184028 | JGI IMG/M metagenome (GOLD analysis project Ga0209542, IMG submission 184028) | Soil microbial communities from Rifle, Colorado - Rifle CSP2_plank highO2_0.1 (SPAdes) (version 2) | ecosystem: Environmental > Terrestrial > Deep subsurface > Rock core/Sediment ... | reverse complement strand
AGCAGGCAGAAAGCAGTAGGCAGTTTATGCGATATCGGGCCCCGTTCCTGCCTTCTGCATACTGCCTTCTGCCTTCTTCCGATCCTTCGGTGTCACCCAGAACCCGAGATACCTGCCGATCGCCAGGCGGATCTGCGATTCGAGCCCCGGGATCGAACTGAAAACGACCATCGTCATGGGAACGAGTATCCATTGCAGCACCATGAACACGTTGCGGTAGCGTGGGACATGCGCGGGGCGTTCCGGCAGCAAGGACATGCAGATCGCCGCGGAGACCATGAGACCGAGCATGGCGACGGTGAGGAACGTGCGCGCGACGAACGGCAGACTATACGAAAGCACGGTCGCGTTGAACGCGGCGCCTCCGACCACCAATGGAAGCCAGCCGACGCTGAAGAGGATCAAGGGATGCGTCGCAAGCGACCAGAAGCCTTCAATCTGGACGCCGATCGCGCGCCATTTCTTCCCTGCCGGTATCTTCGGGTTCTTGAGGCTCACCCAGAGGATGTACGGCACGTTCTCGACGCCGTAGGTCCAGCGGCGATGCTGCTTGTAGATGTTCTTCATCGTCCCGAGGAACGTCGGCGCGACATTCGCATCCATGGAAACGGGATACGCCATCGGGACCACGCGGTAGTCGCCGTCGTAGCGCGCGAACATGTTCCAGAAGATGCGCGAATCTTCGGAGACGACGTTGCGCTGCCAATAGCCCGCTTCATAGAGCGGTTTGAAGAGCATGGCATGCGAGCTAAACGTAGCAAGCTTCTCCGGACGTTCCTGCTGGATCATCTGCCAGAACGAGCTCGAATACGCGATGACCCTGGAGACCAGAGGCGCCTCCCAGATGTTGTTGTGATAGAGCGGCACCGGCTGGAAAGAGGCGCGCTCCGGATCGTCGGCCGAGAGGACATGCCAGGTGAGGCACGCGAAATATTGCGGATAGACGACCGTGTCGGAATCGAAAGCAGAGATGACCACATGCTCGTACGGGATCTTGCGTTCGTCGAGAACACGAGTGCGTGCTTCTTCCGCCGCATAGGAGAGATTCGAGCCCTTGCCAGGGATATCCCCCGGGAGATTTGCCGGATGAGAGGTGACGATGAAGTCCAAGAAGCGTTCTTTATATTCCTCTTTCAGACGCTCAGCGATGGCATGCTGTTTCTCACCGGCGCGCTTTTCGGCCGCGATGATGATGATGATCCCTTGCGGATCCCAATCGGCATGCGCGATGGCATCGATCGATTCTTTCAGGACGTCATACGGTTCATCGAAGAACGGCAGCAGGATCATATGGATGAGATGCGGCTCGGCGCGTGCGGGCACGTGCGGGAGATCGTGCAGCTTCTCACGCCAATTGACGCCGAGGTTGTACCGCATGCGCTTGAAGTTGTAGCGCAAGTGCATCGAAAGATACGCCGTCTTGAAGAGCCAGTAGGCGGCGAAGATGATCGTGAGATACGCGGCCCAGACGGGCTTTACGAACGAAAGGGCCACGAACCCTGCGAGCGTGCCGATGGAAAGGACCGCCGGCACCATCTCGAATAGGCGGTAGATCAGGCGGTCCCTTCCGGTGAGATCCGTGGCGCGGGCTATGTGGAGGTACCAATAGTCATCTTGGGACATGGAGATAATAGGTATCAGGATAGCATTTACGGGCAATCTACCTAGACTCGACAAAATGATGGTTATGATTTGCTATTCTTGTATTCCCAATTCGGAATCAGGTGCGCATACTTTTTTTCGAGCGCTTCATACTGCTCCTTCAGAATGACGTCGAGCGTAATTGCCGGATATCGTTTCCGAAATTTCTCATCACGAATCTTCGAATAGCTCCACCAGAAATTCTTCACTTCAACGTACTTGTTTTCTTCCGGAAGATAAAAATCCGGAGTGTATTTTTGACCGCCGATTTCAAATGAAACGGGCGCATACTCCCATCGAATATTCAGATATGTATACAGTCTCGCCATGTTCGCTTCCCATCTGCTGTAGAAATTGATCGTGGGACTGATGTCATATCTCACGCCGTTTTTCCCTTTCGAGGCTTTTGGGGAGGTGGGTTGGCCTCCGATGACGGTCATAGCGCATTGAATACTGCAGAATTTCTTTTTTCTCCAGCGTTCAATGAGAAATGTTTTGATGCAACCTGGATTTTTACAAGGAACCACAATCCGCGGTATTTTAATCACGCCCTTCCAAGGACTCGGCCGCCCCTGCAAACTTGCTGCGATCCTCTTTCGTGTCTCGGTACTTTGTTTACCACGACGCAAGTTCACAACACGCGTCGCGCAACTTTGCGTACAATACGCTTTCGGATCATAAGCTGCTACGGTAAACGATACATGACAATCAGATCGTGCACATATCCTCGTCTCAATCTTATATTTGAAAGTGGCGAAGCGTTTTTTCCAGGCCTTTTTAGCTATGACGCGCTGTTTTTCTTTATATTCAGGAGAAGAATAAAAGGCGTAGGTCACCCCTCCATTTTACCAACAAATTTGAGCCGGAGAGAGGAATCGGACCTCCGTCAGCCGATTACAAATCGGATGCTCTGCCATTGAGCTACTCCGGCGCGAAATTACTATACCTGACTCACTATACCGTGGCTATGGGGCCGTCGCCGTTCTTGCCTGACCCGTGAGAACCATTCTGGTTTCTCATAGGATGCTCACTCACCTGCTTGAGGTAATTCGACTTCGTCTCGCGCCGTTCGAAATTGCGCTTATGCGAGACGAAATCCGCGAGATGGTATGCCTGCGCTTCGGCGTAGCGTGCCGTGCGCGCGAGAAAGAGCGCACCAGCGCGTATGCCATGACGCGTGAGGAGAAAGAGGAAATCCGGCAGGCGCGAGAGGTACCATTCGATGACGAGAAAGACCCACTTCACGCGAAGTGCGAAGAGATCGGCACTCTCGCGTGCGGAACCGCCCAAAAGAACGCCGCGCGCGATCTCTATTCTTTTTATGAGGAAAAGAACGAGGATGCCGAATATCGAGACGCCGAACGTGATACCGGCAGCAAGAATCATACCCGGTCAGTACAATTGGGCATCGTTTCTGCCGCTGTTAATGTCTCGCACATCCATTTCAATGATGTCGTCAGTGCAGTTTGATGTAGTCGCATATGCATTCAACCAAGGCAATGCCCAATTGTCCTACCGGGCATGTTATTTCACCGAGAGGCGCTCCATGCGGACCACCTCGATCTTTTCCCCGAACTTCTGGACACCACCCTCGATGAGCTGGCGGATCGTGATGTCGCCGTTCTTCACGAACGGTTGGTCGAGTAGGACCTTCTCTTTGATGAATGATTCGAGTTTCCCTTCGATGACTTTCGCGCGCATCTCCTCCTTCACATTCGCGGCTTCTTCGGTGAAGACTTCGCGTGCTTTCGCGATATCGCTCTCTTTCACCTCATCCTTGGTGATGAATTCAGGGCGCATCGCCGCGACATGCATCGCGATGTCGTACGCGATCTGCTGGAACTCCGGGTTGCGGGAGACGAAATCGGTCTCGCAGCCGAGAACGACAGCGCCGACGACTTGTCCTCCGGCATGCGTGTACGCGGCAGCGACACCGGCACCGATCGCGCGGTCGGTCTTCTTGGATGCACCCGCAGCCGCGATCTTGCGGAGAATGACGATCGCCTTCTCCATATCGTTGCCCGCTTCTTCGAGGGCTTTCTTGCACTGCATCACCGAGACGCCGGTCGCATCGCGGAGTGCCTTGATCTCTTCGGTGGTTGCCATAAAAATAAGTTGTAACCGTTCAAGCCGTTCTAACCGTTGTAAACGTTTAGAACGATTATAACGTTTTTAACGTTTTTAACGTTTCGTGCATTATTTCGCCGGTGCGCGCTTGCCGCTCTGGTAGGCGTTCGCGATCGCCTCAACGATGAGCGCGATCGACTTCACGGATGTGTCGTTGGCCGGAATCGGATACTGGACCTTCGAGAAATCACAGTCCGAGCTGGAGAGGCCGATGACCGGGATGCGCAGCTGATTGGCTTCTTCGACGGCCGTCTTCTCATGGCGCGTATCCACGACGAACATGGCTGCCGGAAGATCGCGCAAGGATGCGATGCCGCCGAAACGGCCCTGCAATTCCTCGATCTCGCGATCGATCATGAGGCGTTCTTTCTTGGTGTATTTCTCGAGCTCACCCGATTCGCGGTCCTTCATGAGCTTCTCCATGCGGTCGATGCGCTTGCGGATGATCTTGAAATTCGTGAGCGTGCCGCCGATCCAGCGGCCGGCGACGAACGGAAGGCCGGCCGCTTCGGCGCCGCTTTTGACGCTGCTCAACGCCTCGTGCTTTCCGCCGACGAAAAGGAGGGTCTTCCCTGCCTGTGCCAAGGATGCTGCATAGCCTGCGGCAGCGGCCAAGCGCTTTTCGGTCTCTTCGAGGTTGAAGATGTCGGTGCGGTCCTTGGTCGAGTAGAGGAACGGAGCCGAAGTCGGGTGGCGGCGGGTTCGGGCATAGCCGACGTGCGCTCCTGCGTCGTAAAGGGTCTTTAAGTCTGCGGTTGCGGTATTTGACATGTGGGACGGATACTAGCAGATAAGCCGTTTTCCAGCAAGGATAACTTGACAGATAGCTTACAATGATTTATTGTGTCGCCGGACTTGGTAGTTTAGTTGAACCCAGACCAGATGGGAGACCATGCTATGACCGCCAAAACAACGTTCGACAACTTCCTTGGTTCGCTTCTTGCAGAAGCCAAAGAGTACGACATGGAAGTGCCCGAGGCCGACGTCGTTACCTTGGATCAACGTGTTGATCTTTATCTGCGTGCCATGCATGCAGGTGAACCTCAGCGCGAATTCACGCCCGAGGAACGCACCGAGGCTCGTGCAAAGATCATCGGCTACATGGCTGAGGACTTGGCACGACAGATCGAGGCGCGAAAGCGTAAACACCAACAAGGGTCGTAATCGGCCGAGAGCTCCGGGGCATGTTGCCACCGGAGCTCGACTATTTTTATTCCTCCGTCGAAACTTCCCCGCCCTCTGCCGTATCAAGCGCCGAGAGGATAGGATCGATGCGCCCCGACATGATGGATTCGATATTGGACCACGATTCCTTGATGCGGTGGTCGGTGACCCGGTCCTGCGGAAAGTTGTAAGTACGGATCTTCTCGGAACGATCCCCCGTCCCGACCTGGGATTTGCGGTCGGCGGCACGCTCGCGATCCTCTTCTTCGTCCTTGCGCTGCTGGAGCTTCGACATGAGGAGCTTTTCCGCCTTCTCCCAGTTCTGCTTCTGGCTGCGCTCCGAGGTGCAGCGGACGTCGATGCCAGTCGGCTTGTGGATCAGGCGTACGGCGGTTTCCACCTTGTTCACGTTCTGCCCTCCCGCGCCGCCGGAGCGCGAGAATTCCACTTCGATGTCCTGCGGCGGAATCTCGATTTTGATACGCTTGTAGATCGGCATGATTGCGACGGATGCCGTCGATGTGTGGATGCGGCCCTGCTTTTCCGTCGCCGGGATGCGCTGCACGCGATGTACCCCGGTCTCGAACCGCATTACGCGGTATGCGTTTGGCCCCTTCACTTCGATCTGGATCTCCTTGATGCCACCGAGTTCAGCGCGCGACTCCTCGACGGTCGCCGTCTTCCAGCCTTTTATCTGCGCGTATTTGGAATACATGACGGCAAGCTCTTCCGCAAAGAGCGAGGCCTCCTCGCCCCCCACGCCGGCACGCACCTCGAGCATGATCTCATTCGGCCACTCTCTCTCATTCGGGTCGCCGACGATCTGGATCACCTGCTTTATCAGGCGGTCTTTCTGCTCTTCGATGTCTTCGATCTCCTTCTCGGCAAGCTCCTTCATTGAAGCGTCGACTTCCATGAGTTCCTCCGCGTCCTTCTCAGCTTGGATGAGGCGCTTCCATTCCGTCACGAGAAACGCCACGCGGTGGTCGTCCACGTAGTCTTCGGGATTGATGATGGGTTCATTGGCCATAGGATTGAATCAGCGTATCACGAGCGCGGGCCGGTGATTTTGCCGTCTTCGCAGGCCCGACGGGGCCGAGACTGAGCGCTGGCGCAGCAGCGCCAGACAGCGACGGCAAAAGCACCGGCCAAGCGAGCTACTTCTTTGTCTTGGAGGCGCGAGCCTTGAACTTCTCGACGCGGCCGGCGGTATCGATGGTCTTCGACTGGCCGGTGTAGAACGGATGAGATGCAGAGGAGATTTCCACCTGGAAAACCGGGTATTCTTTGCCGTCCTCCCACTTGTCGGTCTTGTCCGTCGCGACGGTGGAGCCGATAAGGAAACGCGCCCCCGAGGAAGAGTCCTCGAAGATGACGTTGCGGTATTCTGCTGGGTGCAGGTCCTTTTTCATGTCGGCGTACTATACAAAAAAGAGCGGTTCGATGCAAGACATGGCTTGACTGATCGGTTTTAGTCAGAATAATGCCTTGGGACTGTTGATCGGAGATACCGAAATGGCTGAGATCCTAAGCGGCACTCTTAAGTTCTACAATAAACGGAAAGGATACGGTGTGGCACTCGCAGCTGATGGCAGCGAAATTACGCTCCATTGGCGGACACACCAAGGGACTGCTAAAGCGCGCGGCGACGTACAGCCAGGTGCCGCCATCGCGTACACGGTCGGAAATGAGTGGGAAGGCGGGAAGCGGAAAGCCTCCACCTGGACCATCGTATGAACAAGCATGGAAGAGGCGGAACTCCCGCCTCTTTTTCTTTTCCTAACCCCACCACCCCCCGATAGCGAGGCGGCAGGAATTGCTCTCAGAGAACATCGCGCAGCGGATGAGACACGGGCAGAAAATAATGCAGTAGAAGTCGACGATACGATGTCAGTAAGGTTGTGTTCGGGTGAGAGCAATTCCTGCCGCCGCGCTATCGTCACGCATAAATCGCTGGTGCGATTTTGCGCGACCCCGCCTCGCTAGCGGGCTAGCTCCGGCCTTGCGACGGGGCCCCAACCCCGTCTCACCTCTCCAGCACATCGATCTCCTTCTGGAACTTGTCAGCGAGCGCCATCACGTCGTCGCCGTAGAAGGCATAGGCAGGTTTTGAGGCATTGCCCCAACCAGCCAAGTAGCGCAGCGCAGCGAGGCGTTCCGCGGCGCGCGTCTGCGTGTCGGCGCCGTTATCCATCATGAGCATCGCGGACGCGAAGATGGCTGTACGCGCATCCCACGGATTCGGCGGGTTCTGCCCGACGATATTCGCGACGCGGTCCTTGTACCGCACCCATGTCGAAGGGATGAATTGCGCGGGCCCCATGGCGCCGCCCCAGCCGTACCACGGCTTCTTAGAGACTTTCTGCTCATCAGGATTCAATCCGAGCTCCTTCATGAGCGTCTCGAAGACCGGCTGATCGCGCGTCGGATGCATGTCGGTGCGCCAATTGCCGGTACCGACGTTCTCGCCGAGATTCGATTCCTCCGCGAGGATGCCGAGGATGACGGCCGGGCGCACGCCGGTCTTCGCCGACGCCTCTTTCGCGTATTCGTAGGCCTTGCCGAAGGGAATGGCGCCGGAATCGCGCAGATCGAAGAGGCGCGCGCGGATCTCCGTCGCCGTCTTGGTCTGCTCCGCGATCATGCGCTGATACTGCGTTTCCTGGCCTTTGGCATACGAGACGAGCGTTTTCTTCTCTGCTTCCGATTGCTTGAGCGACTTCTGCTGCAAGACCTGCAGCCGTTTGAGCTCTTCCTCTTCTTCCTGTTGCGAAAGAAGCGCATCCTTACGCGCTGCAAGATCCGCTCGGGCAGATGCCATCTGCTTGAATGCCGTGTCGAGCGCTTCCTGGACGATCTGGTAGTTATCGACTTCGGTGAAGATGTCGGAGATCGAACCGCCGAGCGCCAATTCCGCGATGGTGATCTCGTCGATCTCGTGCGTGCGGCGGATCATCTGCGCGACGGATTCCTGACCGTCGGCGACTTTCTGATCGAGAATCTTGATCGCGGCCTCCTTGTCGGTGATGCCGTCGGTGAGCTTGCGGATCGCGAGATCGCGTTGCTTGATGGCGAGCTGCGCGCTCTTCACCTGCCCGTCGAGGACGGCGACATCACGTTCGAGCGACTGGCGCTCGCCCTGCTTCTTCGTGAGCTCGGTCTTATTGGCGGCGATCTGCTGTTCGACATCCGCAAGCTGACGCTCCAGTTCGGCGCGCTCTTCAGGCGTGAGCGCGGCATAGGAAAAAGAAGGGATCATCACCGCAAACAAAGCGACAAGGAGGACGCTTCCGACAAAACGAAACATTATGACCAGTATATCAGACTCGTCTTGCTGAGGCTTTTGAGGGTCTTCGCAGGCCTGACGAGGCCGAGACCTGGCTGCGCCAGCAGGCGCTAGAACGGCGACCCGAAAAAGTCTTGGCAAGACGAGGCGAGATTATTCCTTCGCGGGTTCGGCTGCAGGAGCGCCTTCCGCAGGAACGGCTTCGCCTTCTGCGGGCGCTTCGCCTTCTGCTGCCGGTGCCGGCTCCGGTTCCTTCTCTTCGACGAATGCCGTGACGGAAACGACGATCTCTTCCGGGCCCACCTTGAGTTCGGCCGACGGCGGGAGCTTGATGTCGGATGCGAGGACGTGATCACCGACGTTCTCGAGCTTCGAGATGTCGACTTCGAGATGCTGCGGCAGCTCTGCTGGCGCCACTTCGATCTCGACTTCGTGGAGCGCTTTGACGAGGATGTGACCGAGCTTCTCGGCGGGGGCCACGCCGACGAATTCAAGCGGAATATTGAGGGTGATCTTCTTGCCCTTCTCGAGCACATAGAAATCCGCGTGTAGTACGACGTCCGTCACCGGATGGCGCTGGATATCGTGGATGAGGGTGTCCTTCTCTTCGCCGACGCCCTTCAGCTTGATGATGGTGGTCTCGCCCGCCTGCTTGAAAAGGCGCTCGAAGGTCTTCTGGTCTACCGTGATTGCCGTCGAATCTTCCTTGGGACCGTACAGGACAGCAGGGATGGAGCCCTTCGCGCGAAGATCGTCTCCGGACTCTCCCCCGTCGCGTGATTTGATTTCAAGCTCTAACATACCCGGTTAGTGAAATTTCGGCTCGATACTTCGTATCAAATCCGATAAAAAATTAAGGAATATCTTGTTTACTTACCTCGGCGGTACCTCAACCTATTGCGGAAGCAATAAGCCGAAATTCTACTACCAGGCATAGTTCGCGCAGTATACGGATTTAGGCTGATTTTGCAAGCCCACACACCAATCCTCGTCTCGTGTTTTTACGGCTTATCTAAGGTACATTACCGAATTATATTCGCAAACAATTTGGTCGAGCGGTGTAGTGTCTAAAACACGGGAAGTAAGACGAGGATTGGTGTGTGGGCAAGATAAATCGAAGGGCGCCCGGAAAGGCGCCCTTGGACGTTGATACTAATCAGAACTGGGGAACCGGAGCGATACTCATCAGGTAGATGAGTATCGCGTGCATTCCTATCGAGGCTGCCCACGCTGCGGGGCGCGCTTGAAGGAATCGATATCGATCGCTCAATACCGTATCGAGGATTCGGTTTACAGTCATGGCGTTCCTCCTTTGCCGCGATTACTATGCTTTTCTTTTCATCAATAGTCAACTACGGTGTTTGTGAACAACTGGAGCTTCGCTTTGACGACTCCCTTCAATTGAGAGGCACCGACGGCAAGGTATTTATACGGCGCGACATCATCGCTCGCAGCAAGGCCGGCTTCGATGCCTTTACGGTATGCGGCTCGAATTTCGGTGTTGATATGAACGATGCAAACGCCGGATTGGATCGAGGCACGGATGTCTTCTTCCGAATTACCTGACGCGCCGTGAAGGACGAGCGGGAGATTTACTGCTGTGCTGATATCCTTGATGCGCGGAATATCGAGACGCGGGTCGGGCATGTCTTTCAGCATGCCGTGGATGTTGCCGACGGAAGGAGCGAGCATATCGACCCCTGTTTCCTTTACGAAGCGAAGTGCCGTTTCCGGATCCGTCTTGTCGAGTCCGGCGCCTTCCGGGATCTTGTCGAGTATCTGCGACGATGCGCCGATGTACCCGAGCTCTCCTTCGACGATCACGTCGCGTCCGCTGCCGCGCGCCATCGCGATCACCTCTTTGGTCTTCGCGATATTCTCCTCGACGGAGAGCTGGCTTCCATCGAAAAGCACTTCATCGAACCCCGCTTCGATTGCTTCTTTCGCGCCTTCGACAGATTTCGTGTGGTCGGCATTGAGATAGATTTCCTGTCCGTGGTCGCGAAGCGCTTTCACCAGGGCAGCCGCCTGCCGTACGCCGATGAATTTCCTCTCACCCTCGGATGCGCCGATCATGACCGGCACTCCCAGCTCGCGCGCCGTTTCGGCAATGGCGTTTAGCTGCGTGGAATCCGAGATATTAAAATGCCCCACCGCTACATGGCGCCCCCGCGCGTCCTCGATGACTTCGCGTAGTGTTCTCATGGGGGAATAGTACGCAGAAAGCAGTAGGCAGTAAACAGTGAAATGCGGATAAGAACGAAATTCATCTGCAAACTGCCTTCTGCCTGCTGTATACTGTTCCTATGAAATACGATTTCGTCGCGTTCGGGGATATCGTCATCGACGCGTTTATCCGCTTGAAAGACGCCCGCGTGGTATGTGATATCAACGACGAGAACTGCACGCTCTGCGTGAAATTCGGCCAGAAGATCCCCTTTGAATCGGTGACGGAGATATTCGCGGTCGGCAACGGGCCGAACGCCGCGACTGCCGCGGTGAGATTGGGCCTCGCCGCGACGGTCGTCGCGAACGTCGGGAATGACCGCAATGGCGATGACTGCATCGCGACCCTCGCCAAAGAAGGAATGAATACCGAATACATCCGCAAGCACGATGGTGTGAAAACCAACTACCACTATGTGTTGATGTATGAAGCGGAACGCACCATCCTCGTGAAGCATGAGCAATTCCCGTATGCATTGCCGCAATTCGCGGAACCGCCGAAGTGGTTCTATCTCACGTCGCTTCCTGCAGAAGCCTTGGACTATCAATTAGGGATCGCACGCTATGCGAAAGCAAACGGCGTAAAGCTCGCCTTCCAGCCGGGTACGTTCCAGCTGCAGCTCGGCAAAGAGAAACTGAAGGAGATCTATGAAGCGGCGGAGATATTCTTCTGCAACAAGGAAGAGGCGCGGCAGATCCTCGGCACTCCTGAAGAACATGACTTGAAGAAGCTTCTCGAAGGGGTGAGGGCTTTGGGCCCGAAAATCCCGGTCATCACCGACGGGCGCAACGGCTCGTACATATTGGACGAGGGGAAAGCCTGGCACATCCCGATGTATCCTGATCCAGCGCCACCAGTCTCACGCACGGGCGCAGGCGATGCGACAGCATCGACGACGGTTGCCTTTCTCTTGAAAGGTCTGCCAAGCCACGAAGCCTTGATGCGCGGCATGATCAACGCCGCATTCGTCGTCCAGAAAGTCGGTGCACAGACGGGGCTCCTCCATGAGAAAGAACTGGAAGAGGCGTACACGAAGCGTCCGGCGGACTTCACCGCAACAGCGCTCTGATTCCAGCCTTATTTTGAGCGCTTTTTTACGGCTTCGACGATGTGTTTGACGCCCATTCCGTAGTGCTCGATGAGCTCCACCGGAGAGCCTGATTGGCCGAATTGGTTCTGTACGCCGATGAATTCGATTGGAAGCGGATGGTTTTTTGCTAACAGTTCTGCGATGGCGCTTCCGAGTCCTCCATTCACTTGATGTTCTTCGACCGTGACGACGCCTGATGCACTCTGGACGGCTGCGAGGATGGTCGCTTCGTCGAGCGGTTTGATGGTGTGTACGTTGATGACGGTCGTCTGGATTTCGTTCTCGAGTTCTTTGGCGGCAAGGAGCGCGTTGTGAACCAGGGGCCCCGTCGCAAAAATCACCACCTTCGATGTCAAGGTGTCATCTTGACATCGCCAGAGGATATTCGCCTTTCCGATCTCGAACGGCGTCTCGGCAGTCGTCATGATAGGGGTTTTTTCACGCGCGAAGCGCAGATACACAGGACTGCCCTGTGTAGCGGCGGCGATGGTGGCTTTGCGGCCTTCTTCAGCATCACAGGGAGAGATGACAATCATGTTCGGCATCGCACGCATGAGGGCGATATCTTCAAGCATCTGGTGCGTCGCGCCGTCGGGACCGACGCTCACTCCCGCGTGCATGCCACACACGATGGCATGCACGTTGTTGAGCGCGATCGTCGTGCGAATCTGTTCCCAGTTGCGACCGGGCGAAAATGCGGCGTACGAAGTGAAAAACGGGATCTTGCCGTAATTGGCCATGCCGGCAGCGACGGTCGCCATGTTCTGTTCGGCGACGCCCATCTCGACGAAGCGGGTGGGAAATTCCTTCTGGAACCATTCGGCGCGGGTGGATTCGGTGAGGTCTGCACTTAAGACGACGACGCGTTCGTCCGCCTTCCCCGCCTCGACGGCACCTTTGCCGAACCCATCGCGCGTCGCGGCCATGTCTGGCTTATCGAAAATATTCGCGGCGAGTTTTGCGTCGGGATTAATCATGAGCCGGAGAGGAGGGTTGGACATTCGCAGTTGCAGATTCTTTTTGTTTATCATTTTGGATGCGACGAGTCTGCCACCCCGCAAATACAAGAATGAGTCCAAGAATGAGTTCGACTAGGGACGTGAAAACTATTCCGGCAAGAAACAGAAGAGTCCCGAGCACTACAAATAACAAGCCGAGGCCGGCGCCGTCTTTTTTTATTAGCTCCATATCAACAACGTCGTTTTTCCGTACCGCTGGTGTTGTTTGGTTTGTTATTTCTTCCATAACAGGATTCTAAATTGCTAATACTATTGGTGTTCGCTTTTTACTTTGCCTTTCAGCGTACGGAGTTCATTCAAAAACTTCGCGGCTTCTTCCTTTCCGGGCGGCTTGCCGTGCCAGTGATAGTCGAATTCGATCTCTTTTACGCCCTTACCGGGGATGGTGTGCGCGATGATGACCGTCGGCTTCTCGTAGATGGCCTTCGCCTCTTCGCACGCCGCGATGAATTGCGGGATGTTGTGGCCATCTATTTCCAAGACGTGCCAGTTGAAGGCTTCGTACTTCTCGCGCAAGGGCTCCAGGGGCATGATGCTCTCCGTCATGCCGTCGATCTGGATGTTGTTGCGATCGATGATGGCGGTGAGATTGGAGAGGCGATTCTTCCCTGCGAACATCATGGCTTCCCAGAGATTCCCTTCCTGATGTTCACCATCAGACATGACACAATACACTCGAAAGTTCCGCGAACGCGTGCCGCCTGCCCCGTTAGAGGACGAAGTCTCTCTAATGGGGTCCATGCGCGCGGCGTACGCATAGCCGGAAGCCTGCGAAAGGCCGCTTCCCAAGGGGCCCGAGGTCGTTTCGACCCCTGGAAGTTTTTCGCGCTCGGGATGACCTTGGAGACGCGAACCGAATTTGCGGAGTGTGAGGCATTCTTCTATCGGGAAATAACCAGCGTGCGCCATCGTCGCGTAGCGCACGGGAGTTATGTGGCCGTTGGAGAGCATCAGGCGGTCGCGTTCCTCCCACGCGGGATTCTTCGGGTCGTGATTGAGTACGTGGAAATAGAGTGCAGTGAAGATATCTGCCATACCAAGAGGGCCGGCAGTGTGTCCCGAACCGGCCGCGAGCAACATTTCGATGATCGTCTGGCGGATGGCGTTGGCGCGCGTTACAAGTTCCTTCACCTGTTGGTCCGTAAGAGGTTCCATAATTCAGCGCACGACCTCTGAACCTGCCCCGTTGGAACGCGCAGCGTTTCCATCGGGGTCAGTCAGGGGTTCCATGGAATCATTATACCAACTTGTTTAGCGACAATTGAGCAACGCTGCACGAGTCTTGGGTCCTACGGCGCCGAAGCCGGTCGTCGCCGGATCGCCTTCGGTGACGATCGCCTTCGCGGTCTGCCATGCCTGCACCGCTACCTCCGTGAGTCTGCCGAAGAAGCCCGTTGCGTTCGCGACGTCGAAGAATCCTTCAGCGGCGAGGAAAACCTGTAGATTCGTGACATCGGCGCCGTTCACGCCGAACTGCAGAAGGCGGGAGATAGCCGGACAGACCGCTGCCGTGGATGATGCACTTGAAGGAGCCGCTACCGGGAGCGTGGATGTTGATGATGCCGACTGGCCCGCGAGGAGCGCGTCGATCTGCTGCTGGATGCTTGCGACTTGGCCGAGGAGGCCGTCGATGACGCTTTGGTTGGGATTCGCCGCGATCGCATTCAAGGTGGAGGAAGCGACAGCCTGCGTCGCCGCAACGAATTTCGGATCCTTCAGCATCATCTCGAGACGCGCGATGATGGCTTCCGTGTCGCCATCTTGCGGGTTCAGCACATCGAGATACGACTGCGCGATGGGCAGGAAATTCGTGAGATTCTGCTGGAGCCGGAAGCCGATCGTCGAGGTGGCTTGCGCGGCTTGCGGGAACAGCTGCTGCACGAACTGGTCAAGGGTGAATTGCTGCTGTGCGGCCGCCGCGAGCGGCGCGAACAGGAGGAGTAACGTGCTGATTGCCGAGACGAAGCGCACCATCACCTCATTGTATCGTCTCGACGGCGTCCAGCAGACGTTTATGAACAACGGCCGGGTCTGGAGATGAAGAGAGGGCGGAGCCGACGTAGAAACGCGTAGCGCCGGCTTTTGCGAGATCGCCGATGTTCATCTCATTGATGCCGCCGTCGGCAGCGATCATGATGCCGGGGAACTGCCCGCGGAGCATCTTGACGCGCTCGATGCCGCGCGGATCAAACGGGCTTCCTTGTTGCCCCATCGTCGCGATAGTCATGAGGACGATGGAGTCACAGAGCGATGTGTACGGTGCAAGACCTTCGAATGACGTCTCGATCTTGACGGCAAGACCGACTTCACGCGCGCCAGCGGCCTTCCATGCTTCGAACGCTGCCGGAATAGCGGAATGATCCTCGAACGTCTCGAGATGGGCGATGATGCGTGAGGCCCCCGCTTTCGCATACAGGACGCCGCTTGCCAGCGGCTCGTGGACCATGAGATGCGCGTCCCAGGAAAGCATCGTCGGCAGCGTCTCTCCTTCGGCGGGCTGCCACGTCGTATTGGAAACAAAACGTCCATCGCCAGCGTCGATGTGGATGGTGCGAGCGAACGAGTAGCGTTCCGCGGCATTCCGGACATCTTCGAACGAGCGCGGGACAAGGGTCGGTATGATCTCCATGCTACTTGAGATTCTGATCCTCGATCGTCGTTATCTTCCGCAGGCGGCGGACGTATCTCTCTTCGCGCATGAGGGGTGTCGCGAGGAAGGCCAGCACGATGTCGCGCGCTTCATCATCACCGAGGACGTCCGCCGCGAGCGTGATGACATTGACGTCGTCGTGCGAGGCACCATGGACGGCGCTCTCTTTCGAATACGCGACGGTCGCGCGGATTCCTTTCACTTTATTGGCGACGATATCCATGCCCATGCCGGACCCGCAGATGAAGATGCCTTTGGAGCCAGGAGCGGCGGCGACCATTCTAGCGCCCGGATAGCCGAAATCCATGTAGTCGTCTTCAGGCGCGAGATCGTGCGTGCCGACATCCTCGACTTCATGGCCGAGCGCCTTGAGGAATATCTCAAGGTCCTCTTTCAGCTTGAATCCCCTATGGTCTGCGGCAAGGACGATTTTCATAGGAGCAGCATGCTGTGAGCAGAAGGCAGTTGGCAGTTCATAGTTTCCGTATAAATGATTCTAACATCTTTTGTACTTCGCGCAGCTGAAGGAGGAGCTCCGAGGTTGCCGCTCGATGTACCTCAGCAGCCAGAAGCAGCTGGGTTTCCAATTCCGCAGCCGAGCCACTGGCAATGTGAAGGAATTGAGCGAATTCTTTTCTTCCGCGCTTTGAGCCTTCCGCGATATTCGAGGGTATCGATACTGCACATCTCTGTATCTGGCTATCGAGGCCATACCGCTCTTCGCTAGGGAGCGTGCGCGTAAGCGAATAAGCTGTTTTCGCAACAACCATCGCTTTCTGCCATACGATGAGATTCTGGAATGCGCTTCCCGTCCCTGCCTTCTGCATACTGTGCTCTGCCTACTGCATGTTACGGCTTACAGCCGAAATATGCTCGACGAGCGTATGCGCATACCCCATCTCGTTGTCGTACCACGCCATCACTTTGACGAGGTTGCCGCCGACGACGCGCGTAAGCGCCAAGTCCGCGATGGAGCCGTACGGGAGGCCGAGGATGTCCGACGAGACAAGCGGCTCTTCGGTGACAGCGAAGACTTTCTTCCATCGCTCACTCTGTGCGGCCGCCTTCAAAGCAGCGTTCACTTCTTCGGGCGTCGTCGCACGCTTGGCGATGAAGGTGATGTCTGCGATCGAGCCGGCCGGAACCGGGACACGCACGGAGATGCCGTCGAACCTGTCTTTCATCTGCGGATACGCGAGCGCAGTCGCCTTCGCGGCACCGGTAGAGGCCGGCACCATGTTCTGCGCGGCAGCACGGCCTTCGCGCAGGTCCTTCGCATTCGGCGCATCGACGAGGGCTTGGCTTGCAGTATAGGCGTGGGTGGTATTCAAAAGGGCTTTCTCGATGCCGATGGCTTCATCGAGGATGCCGATGACGGGAGATGCCGCGTTCGTGGTGCACGAGGCATTGCTTGAGATGGTGCAGGCTTTCAGCTTCTCCTCGTTGGCGCCGATAAGCACCGTCTCCGCGCCTTCGCCTTTGGCCGGAGCGGAGATGACGACGCGCTTGGCCCCCGCATCGATATGCCCTTTCGCTTTCGCGGGATCCGTGAAGACGCCCGTCGATTCGACGAGGATGTCGATATTCATATCTTTCCACGGCAGCTTCGCGAGTTCTTTCTCCTGGACGAAGCCGATTGATTTCCCGTCCACGATAAGGCTCGTGCCGTCCTGCGAGACCGCGAAATCGGCCTTGCCGTAGACGGTGTCGTATTTAAGGAGGTACGCAAGGCTTTCCAGGGTACCCAGATCATTCAAAGCGACTATCTCAAAATCCTTCCCGTGTGCCCCGCTTTTGATTGCTGCTCGTAGAAAACACCGGCCGATCCTCCCGAAACCATTTATCGCAACCCTTGTCATATAGCTGAGACTGTCGAAAAAATCGGATGTGTAATGAGTCTCGCCCCGTAGGAAGCGGCGTTTACCCCGTTGACAGCTTGCTGTTCTTCGGGGCTTTCCTTCGGGGTGCGGCCGAAACCATTGATTGCCACTCGTGTCATGAGAAAGATTATACACCAAAAGTTTCGGGAAGAAGCGGAATATTCATGCGGAGAAGGGGCCCTTCTGAAAAAGTCTTCGTGACGGAGGGTTTTTTGGAAAAACTCCCCGTGACTCAGTCAGTCTCATTGGATGAGATTGACTGAGTCACATCGGCGGGAGCTGGGTGGTGTCGGGCGCGGATCGGCGATTCAGGCGGCGGAAGATCCAGAGGGCAGCGATAAGGACGATGATGCCGAGCGCGATGACCGCAAGCGATTGCGTGGACCCGAGTATGCTGCCTGCGGCCACGGCTTTCTTCGGCATGCAGAGTGAGGGATCAATCTCATTGCAGTCGTAGACGAGGTGCGCTTCGTCGATGAATTCCTCACCTTGATAGAGACGTGCATCGAGGATGAAGAAATCGTAGTCCTCTGCCAGGATGAACTTCTCGGCGACGCCCATCATGGCGCCAGTCACATCGCCGCTATAGGTGTATTGATGGATGATGTTGCCCAAGGCGTCGGATAACGTGAGTTCGAGACGGCCGTTCGGCACGCTTGCGCTCTCTCCGCTATTGTGAAGACATGAGAAGAGCGTGTTCTCCTCCCCTGCATTCAGCGGGAATCCCATGACTCCAGGGAAATTGATGCGGGTGCGATCGAGGCCTTGGCGGACGAAGCGCGTCCCGATGATCGACTGCGTATCCTTCCATGTGAGCGTCCCGACGGCGAGATAGACCGGATACTTCGCATCACGAACGGTGATGGAAATATCAGCAGCGCCGTTGGCTGGCACGCTCACCTGCCGCGTCTCTTCCTGTACCGCGTTCTCACGCAACTGCGCGTCCCACTGATACACGACCCATGAGATCGTGGCTGTCTGCGATGTACCAGTCGTGTTGCGCACGTGCGCCGTGAGGACGGTCGGGAGCTTCGCATCCACCCGCGGCGGGAAGGCCGCGAAGAAATACGGCTCTTCATCGATGCTTACGCCCGACTTGTCGAATCTGACGGCACCGCTCTGTTCGCCGACGACCCTGAACGGCACGGTGTTGCCGACGACGTCATCGGTGAACGTAAGGCCAAGCAGATTGAATTTGCGCGAGGCAGTGAAGAACGTCGCGAGTTGATAGTCACCGCTCTGCGCGTACGCGGGAACGCGCCACTGGAACGAAATAGGCACCGAGCCATTCGCAGGGATCGTAATATCGCCCTTGACGAAGAACTGGTCGACGACATCGGGGCCGTTGCCGTCGTTCGAAGCGCCGCGCGACTTGAAGACCTTCACGTAGAGCGCGCCATCGACGATGGGGTATGGATTGTCATTCTTCAGAGTGCCGCTGAACGTGACCGCCGTGCCGGATACCGCGCTCGCAACCGGAGCGGAGAGATTCGCTTGGACGGATCCGAAGGAGTAGTAATCGAAGCATGAGACGGTGTTCGCCGGCATGGGGACGACATCTGAGCCGATGGGGCCATCGAACGCTTCTTCCGGTATATCCTCTGTCTGCGCCGCGACGAGCGCGAATGGGACAAGCAGGAACGCTAATCCGATGATCCCCTTTCGAATATGCATACGATTCGTATTGGAAATGATAAAGATGCTAATGGCTGTCGCCCCGATAACGTACCTCTATTGTGGAGCCCTCACCTCGCTTTTAGAAGCAGGAGATGTGCATAAGCCCGCGGTTCAGATCTCTTTGAACGTCGGGATGATCTTCACTGTGGCGGTCTTGGTCTTCACGATATCTTTCAGATCGATGCATGAGAGCGTATAGACGGTCTCGCCCGTGATGGGTTTCGATATCTCACCGCCGATCGCGGAAAGGATGCCGTTCCAGCCGTCCCCGTTGGGCGCACTCACGGTGCAGCTCTGCACGTTCGTCGCGCTCCAGTTCACTTTCGTGGTATTACCGCTGCGCACTAGCGACGGGATGACTCGCAGATCAAGGATGGCCGCCGTAGGAGTCGTGATACCGCCACCATTCTGATTGTCCCCGCCAGTGCCATTCTCATTGAGGCCGGCAATAGCAGAATCAGCGCACGAGAACGTGATGCTGGCCCAGCTTGATGAGCGGCCTTTGTCATCCTGCGCGATGACCTTCACCGTCTTAGAACCTGCGACGGAGTACGTCCTCGAAGCGGTCTGTGTGCTGCCGGATGCGACGTAGCCGCTCCCAGGAACGTACTGGTCGGTGCTTCCGTCTGCGTCCCAATCAATGCCGTAGCGGAGATTGTCGCCATTGGGGTCAGTGGAGACGAAGTTCACGATGTGCGCCTCCCCGACGACGCAGGCCCCGGAGGAGGTGAGTGTGGGGGTGGTGGGGGCGTAGATTTCGGGTTCTTGATCGGAGGGGAGGACGGTGATCGGGAAGGGGATTGTCTGGACCGGCACGGCGAGCGTGTAGGGTTGACTGGATGCGTTTGTCATCGAGGCAATGTTGTCACCCGCACATTGATTCCTACTGAACCGAGGCTCTGTTACTCGATAGTAGAACTTGCCGCTGGTCGGAGCAAAGTCGAACTGAGGAGTGTACGTTCCCGCTTGAGTAAACGTACATGTTTGGTTAGACCCAGAAGACGCATCGCATGCCATGCCCGCCGGCGCAGAGATGCTTTTAACAGGAGGGTCGACGGAAAGTACGACATAATGCTTCACTTCCCCCCAATCCTCACCGCTGAACACATAGTCCTTAGCGATGCATGCGATAGGCGGTGGTTGTGCATTACCGATCCAATCGCCATAGGGGCTGCCCTGTGTTCCTCCCGTCGTGAACCAAGAAATGTCGGTATATACGTGAGGGACGAATTCGAATAAGAGCTGCGCCGATTCAGAAACCTGCGCTCCTGGTGAGAGCACTGCCCCTGTCGCGGTATCGGTGACGCGCACGTTGTAAGCTACGGAGACGTGCGTCCCGTCCATGTAGACATGCCCACTGTGGCCGGCAAGCGCAGGGCGCGATCCGTCGGCAAATCGGAGATTACGATAGCCGTTCTGTAGTTGCTCAGCGATAGTCTTACTCCACACCACGCTCTCGGCATGCGCCATCGTTACTCCCCCGCCCGATATGAGAACGACCCCGAGCAGAAACAATACGCCCATCCAAGCTGCGCGCAGAGACATTGTCTCCAATATTACTATACGCCTGCCATGATGTGATATAGAAGAGATGTGTATAATCCTCGCATGTCCCCCAAGATCTTCACCGACCCTGACAATACATAGGGTTACCCCTATGTATTTGTCTGAGAGGGTCGGCTATTGGCGGATGGTCGCTTGGCCGAGTTTGTAGAGTTGCTTCGCTTCGGCGGCGGTGAGCGCGCGGTTGTAGATGCGGACGTCATCGATGCGTCCGTCGAAGAAACTGACTCCTGCTTGTCCGATTTGCAGCGTTGAAGCATTCACGCCGGTTGTATCAGTAACCACGACGTGATTCCAATTCGTATCTACGACAGCAGAGGCTGTCGACCCATTCACGTACACGGCCGTTGTCCCGGGAAAACTCGTCGCCGTCACTTGCGAACTTCCATTGAGCTCGACTTTATCTATGCCATCAATATTTATGATCTCTCTGCCTGTCGTGTCGTCGGCTTTCATCCAGAACGCCACCGTTTTAATGCCGCTTCCCGCATTGCCGACAGAGACATAGTCATCGGTGCTATCAAAATCGAGGGCTTGGCCGAGCTTGCCGATGGTTTTTGCCGATGAGGTCGCGCCACCGACGAAATAACCGTTATTCCCCTGCCAGGAACGATCGGTGACCGTCGTCGTCACATCCGGCCCGTCGAAAGTCCAGTGGCCGACGAGGCCGCTGGCGACTGACGAGCCTTGTTGGAGCGCGACGGAGGATGTCGTGAACTTCACGGCGCCGGCGCGATACATTTTCGCGATCTCCGCGGCTGAGAGGGCACGCGTATATGTGCGCACCTCATCGATCTTGCCGTCGAAGTAGCTTGAAGCGACACGGCCTATCTCGAATGTCGAACCGCTCACGCCTGTCGAATCCGTAATGACAACGAAGTGCCAGCCGGTGTCGACCGACGTGGATGCCGTGGACGCGTCCACGTACACCGTCGCTGCCGGGAAACTCGTCGCCACGACCTCTGAACTACCGTTGAGCTCTATCTGATCAGTACCGTCGATATTGATGATCTTCCTGCTTGTCGTGTCGTCTGCTTTCATCCAGAACGCGATGGTCTTGATGCCGCTTCCTACGTTTCCTGCAGTTATATAGCTTCCGGTACCATCGAAATCCAATGCTCGCCCACGCTTGCCGCCCGTCCATGCGGGAGCGGAACCGGAAGGAGGAGTGTACGTGATGACGATGATGCCTTGGGCACCTGCGGTGCCAGAACCCTGATTCGTCGCATATCCGCCTCCGCCTCCTCCTCCGCCATAGAGACCGCCCGTACCGCCT
>Ga0209542_10007020_pt1 | contig 21602 bp, 18 predicted proteins | sample RifCSPhighO2_01_FD_184028 | JGI IMG/M metagenome (GOLD analysis project Ga0209542, IMG submission 184028) | Soil microbial communities from Rifle, Colorado - Rifle CSP2_plank highO2_0.1 (SPAdes) (version 2) | ecosystem: Environmental > Terrestrial > Deep subsurface > Rock core/Sediment ... | reverse complement strand
GGCGGAGAAAGCTTCAAGGTCAAGCTCGCAATCCCCCAACCTAACGATATCGACTTTTCTTATTTAATCATTGGCCAGGAAGAAGAGGGAAATTAAGATGGCTGAAGCGGGCTACAAATCTCTAATATCTTATAAGTTAGCAAATATTGCCTTCATCTTAGGTTGGGAATTTGTGCCGATTTACTATTCTAAGTACGAAGATGGCAGACAGAGGGATCAAATTAAACAAGCTTTACGATCTCATAAACAAAATATCGTCGAGGGAGATTCCGAGCGGAGCCTGTCAGCTAAATTAAAACTTTTAGACGTTGCGAAATCTTCAGGAATGGAAGCCCTGGAAGACTTTGAGGATATTTTAAAGCTGGAGAAACTTCCGAAATGGCACAAAGCCGACCCAAGATTAACAAAGCTGCGCCAGCTTTTCGAGGGCTATCCAATCCCTTATTCGCAGAAAAGCTCTGCTTACTCTAATCCTTCTAATCCCCCTGCTCCCTCTATAACCCTCTTAAAAGAAGAACTAGGAGGTTTAGAAGGAAGAGAAGGCTTAGAGTCTATCGTTAATTATCTAATCGACCTATTAATTCGGAGCGGCTATATGCTCGATAAGCAAATGAACGCTCTCGAGGAAAAGCACCGGCGTGAAGGCGGATATAATGAAAACCTACTAAAGAAAAGGTTAAATTACCGTACTGGTAGATAATATCAAATGATATATTAATATGTATAAACATACATTAATATTGCATTTATTCGGGGTTGACAATGACGGAAAATAAATCTACATTAATTAGGTCTAAAATTTAAGATACAATGCGACAAAGTTTATCTGCCATCGTCAACCGCATCATTTTTGGGATTTTGGTCCTGAATACGGCTTTAATCCCCCTTGTCTTCACAACTTATACCACCGAATTTTTTGAGATACCTAAAATAATCTTACTGGCTGCTTCAGTATTAATATTACTTGTTCTTTGGTCTTTTTCCTGGGTGCTTTCCGGCAAGGTTGTAGTTACGAGGACCCCTCTTGACCTGCCATTATTATTGCTTTTGGGTACGGTTTTGATCTCAACCTTTTTATCCGACTCAAGATATGTCTCTATTTTCGGCAACTTCCCGAGGATCCACGGCAGCGCCATCAGCTGGGTTCTATATATACTCTTATATTTTATTGCTGTTTCCAATATTAAAGGCGTAGTTCAAACCAGAATAATAGTTTTTACTTTGCTGGCCGGCGCGGTTTTAAATTCGGTTATTGCCGTTTTATCTTACGCCGGAGTTTATTTGCCTTTAGCCTTTGCTAAGAATATGGCCTTTAATCCTTCCGGAAGCAGTTTTTCGGCCGCCGCTTTAAGCTTAATCCTCCTTCCTATTATATACATCCATATTCTGAGGCCGACTAAAATTTTGGGCTTACCGCTGGCGCTGATTTGTTCAATTGTCTTCGGGCTCACCATAGTCCTTTTGGGGAGCCTGCCCCTGCAAATTATTGCCCTGGCTTTAATCCTGCTGGTTATTGTAGTGGCTGACAAAGCTGAAATAAAAAACAGTATAATGTTTTTACTCGCTCCGCTTATTATCTGTGTTTTAATACTTGCCTTAAGCTTTATTCCTTTGGCTAAAAAGAATCCTCTCCAGAATTTAAGGGAAAATTACAGTAGTAATTTTAAAGAGTTACAACTTCCTCCCGGGTCTTCCTGGAAAGTGGCAATTTCCGCTTTCCGCGACTCTCCGGCTTTCGGCAGCGGCCCTTCGACCTTCTTATTTAACTTCACCCAGTATAAATCTTCCGAGATCAACATGAGCCCTCTTTGGAATTTCCGGTTTGATACTTCCTATAATGAATTCTTCCAGATCCTGGCTACCATGGGAGCCCTCGGCTTTTTGGCTTTTCTGTTTTTTGTCATTATGGCAGTTAAACTCGGACTCAAGGTGCTCCGGTACAATGACAGTTTTGCTTTAGGTTTAGGCATGGCGGTAATTGTTTTTATAGCAATGCTTATATTCCATGTCTCAACTCCGGTTACAATGGTTACGGGTCTGCTTATTCTGGCCTGCCTGATTATTTTGCGCAAATCCGAGGGTAAAGTTGAAGAATTCACTCTGGGAATAAAAACAAGTAAAGTCCGCCAGGTTTCAGGCATAAACCAGCCTTTGGAAGGTATCATCACCGGCGATGTTTTACCCATTATCTTATTCATCCCGATCACCATTCTGTCTTTGGTCGGAATCTGGCAGGGTTACCGGATTGTCTCTGCTGACATCTATCACCGGATGGGTCTTAATTCCATTTCTCAAAGAGGACTTGCCGCTTATGATTACCTCAGGAACGCCGAAAATCTGAACCCGCTGATTGATCTATACCGGACCGACATGGCCCAAACAAATTTCCTGATAGCCAACGCCATCGCTGCCAACAAAGGACCTAACGAAGCCAGCCCGGCCGGTTCATTGACCGACCAGGATAAAACCAACATCCAGCAGTTTCTGTCTCAATCTATTAATGAGTCGAGGGCAGCCGTCGCTATCTCCCCCAGAAGTGCCCAAAATTGGGAGGTTTTAGCTTCAATCTACAGACAAATTACCGGTGTTGCCGAAAATGCCTTACAGTTTTCGCTGGACGGCTACGGACGGGCTATTGCCCTCGATCCTTACAATCCCCTTTTGCGCCTGAACGTCGGAGGTCTTTATTATTCAATCAGAAACTACGATATGGCGATCAGATTCTTTGATGACGCCGTTAATTTAAAGCCCGATTATGCTAATGCTTACTACAACTTATCCATCGCCTTAAGGGATAAAGGCAACTTAAAGGAAGCCCAGGCTGTCGGAGAAAGAGTTGTTCAGTTATTGCAGACTAACACTGAAAATCCGGATTACAAAGTCGCCGCCGAATACTTAAAGGACTTAAAGGCCAGAATTGCAACGGGAAGTGCCCAGAATTCCCAGATCCAGGCTCCCGCCGGACAACAAAACGGAGCACTCCAAAACGAGAAGTTACCTCCTGTCCCCCTGGATCAGCTCCAAACCCAACCTGAGGTGGCTACCCCGCCGGCTGTGAAACGCTGAAGCGTTAAATGTCAAAGCCCAAATTTCAAATGACAAATATTTTGAACCCTGATAATTAGGATTTGATTTGATATTTGTAATTTGGATTTTGAAATTTGACTGATGTATCAAGAACTAAAATATTATCTTATCTCCCTTAAATCCCTGATCCCCCAACTTGACCTAGACAAAAAGCTCTACAAAGAAGGAACAACAATAGGTCAAGTGGTTTTCCATTGCTGCCAATCAGCTAACTATTGGACCAGAGTGGTTATTTTGAAACAAAACTTCAAGCGGGACCGGGAAGCGGAGTTTAAAGACAGCCCCACACCTGAACAAATCAACGACTCGCTAGATTTGGCTATTAAAGCTTGCGGTTTACTTGAAGAGGAAAAGCCCGACTTAGGACAGAAATTGGAGAAGCCAATAAAATTAATGCCGGTGAATATTGAAGCTAAAACCAAGCTCGATGCTTTTATTCATGTTCTGGCTCACACAGCCGAACATTACGGCGAACTATTCCAAACTACCCGCTGAGTGGACCGGAAGAGACTCGAACTCTCTACCTTTGCAACCTGCCCGCCGTAACTTTTTGTGGAGTTACCGGGAGTCGAACCCGGATCCCAGCAATGCGAATGCTGTATTCTACCGTTGAACCATAACCCCACTTTGTGCAGGCGCGGTGCGAATGCAACGCTCTACCAGCTGAGCTACCCCTTCGTTGCTCGTCTCTTCCCCTAACCCCAGCTTCAGTGTGGACCCGAGGGGAATCGAACCCCTGTTACCTGACTGCCAGCCAGGAGTTTTACCATTAGACTACGGGCCCAGAAAAAATTCAAAAATCAAAATGCAAAAGTCAAAAATACAACCAAAATTAAAAAGTAAGCAACTTTGAAACTTTTATAACCTGAACTTTTGACTTTTGATCTTTGAATTTTGACTTAATTGGTTATTTTACCTCTTTTCCCCCGGATTTGCAGCATAATAATCAAAAACCATCTTCGATATTTGAGCCAGATTTTCCACTCCGTCATCTTCCCCCCTTAAATTCTTGCTCATCATTACGATCACATACGGATTCCCTTCCAAAAATACAATACCCGCGTCATTTCTTACCCGTGATAACTCGCCTGTTTTATGGGCGATTTTTAGATCATCCGGAAGCAGGGCCGGAATTCTGTTGTTTAGCTTGGATTTGGACAACATATCCAGAATCTGCTCCGAAGCCTCAACCGAAACAACCTCCCCTTTGTAAAGCTTTTCAAAAACCAGGCCGATATCGTCTGCCGAAGTTCTAATCGGATCCTTAAGGGTTGTTGACTGTGCCCCCAACTCTTCTGCGATGGCCTGGACCTTACCCCAGCTTATTTTTTCGGCCAGCATAATGGCGGCAAAATTATCGGAAATACCGGCCACCCTTTCAAGAGATTCGCGGACGGAGTATTCAATTATTTCCGAATCGTCAAAGTCTTCATACCCGAAGTCCCTCCCGCCAAAAATACTATCCAGATGGCTTAATTTGGCGGAAATTTCGGTATCAAGGGTAATCTTGCCGGCATTCACTTCCTTATAGACTGCAGCCATTAAAAAAAGCTTGTACAGGGACGCTGCTGCAAATTTCTGCCCGGAGTTGATTGAGACATTTCTCCGGCCCGAGGGGGTTAAATCTTTGACCCAAACCGCATAATCCCCTTCCCCGCCCGCCAAGAAACCCTCAATTGCCGATTGAAGTTTATTATCTGTCTGCATTTGAACCTGAGTGCCGAGTATTTTTCTGAAGCTGTGCTGCGCTTCTTTAACTTCTATTTTGGCAATCTGGTAGCCGATAAAAACAGATACAGCCACAGTCAACACTAATTTGAAAAGAAAACTGCCGAAGATTTTGGACATCCTGTAAGTTTAACAAAGTCAAAAGGCAAAACTCAAAAGTCAAAAATACAATTCAAAATTAAAATCGAGCTCTGAACGCAGCGGCGTCGGAAATTGCGTAGCGAAGTATCAGGGGGAGTTGCCTACTCAGCCAAAGGCTGATGCAGGAGGGGGTCAACCCCCGATTACGAAGCGGAGCAATTTAGCCGACCGTTCCAAGCGAGAGAGTTTTGCTTATGACTTTGCAAGCTCTGCTTACTTTTGCGGCCAAAAGTAGGAGAAAAAATTACCTAAGAATGGCTAGTCTGTTCACTGCAATACCCTTACCTTTTTGCGAAGCAAAGTACGATATTTTTGCATTTTGACTTTTGAATTTTGAATTTTGAATTACTTAAGTATCGCAAGTGGGTTCACTGCGATACCCTTATACCTTATTTCAAAATGCAGATGCGTTCCTGTTGACCGGCCGGTTGAACCCATCTGCCCGACCGATTGACCCCTCGAAATAGATTGGCCGACCGAAACATAAATATTTGATAAATGGGCGTAGAGCGTCTGATAGCCGTTGCCATGGTCAATCACTACCCTGTTTCCGTAACCGTAATTATCCGGCCAGCCGGCCACAACCACTGTGCCCCCGTCGGAAGCCGCCACAGCTGGAGCAGACCGGTTGGCCATATCGATCCCCGGATGCCACCAGGCAAAATTGGTGGAAATCATCTGGAAACTGGTCGGCCACATAAAATTCCCTCCGCCGGGAGCCCGGAAAGTCGACTGGGGACCCTGGGCAAACATTATTTTAAGTTTGGGTTTGGGTGTGGCTTTGGCCTCAGGAGGAATACCATCGGGCACAATTAAAACCTGCCCGACCTGGAGCTTAAAATCATCAGGCACATCATTAAAGGGAAAATCCAAAATTCCCTGTGAACCTGTGTCATATTTTTTAGCCACGGATTCCAGGGTATCCCCTGATTTAACGGTATGTGAAACTCCGGAAACAGGCAAAATTTTCAGTTTTTGACCCGGCTTGATAGTATCAACCGATTCCATATCGTTGGCCCATTTGATAGTTTCCTGGGTAACCCCGAATTTACCGGCAATTGATGATAGAGTATCCCCGTCGGCAACCTCGTATTCAATAATCTCCGAACGGGGTTTCTCCGAAACCGAAGTCTTAAAATCAATCAGGGATTTTAGGCTTAACCCGGAAGCGTTGGGATCAAAAGTTTCTATGACAGTCGGATCAGGCTCTCCGACTCCGGGGAAAGACTTTACTAAAATTGCTTCCGAACCAAAAATGCCTGATGAAAGCAGACCTATTCCGACAAGTCCTAACATTGAAGCATGGAAAAAGTATTTTTGCAGCCTGCCCCGCCGGTGCATCAGGATTTCGACGGCTTTATTCTTGAAGCCCTCAAGGGCTTTTGCGAATCTGGCTGTCTTTTTTGCCTGGTATAAAACCAGCGATTTAAATAGTGCCCTGAGGTCGGAGAGAAGAGAATTCATTAAGTTCGAAATATTCTACCATACAATAAAATTCTCGAAGTTCTGATTGATTGAAAAGAAAGTATAAAGTATTAGGTATTATGTATTAAGCAAAAGCAAGTGCCTAATACTTACTACTTGATACATAATACTATTTAAAGTCTTTAAGCGAGGTTAAAAATTCGTTATTATCTTCGGTCTTAGCCAGCTGGGCCAGGAACAGATCGGTCTGCTCATTCTCATTCAGTAATCTGAGCATCCTGTGCATAACCACCATCTTATCGTAAATTTCTTTCTCAAACATCAGCTGTTCTTGCCTGGTACTTGAGGCGTTAATATCAATTGCCGGGAAGATTCTTCTGTTTGCCAGATTTCTATCAAGATGCAGCTCCATGTTTCCCGTCCCTTTAAATTCTTCATAAATTAAGTCATCCATTCTCGATCCGGTATCAACCAAAGCTGTACCTATGATTGTTAACGATCCTCCCTCTTCACAATTTCTGGCTGCACCAAAAAAATGTTTCGGCGGATATAAAGCAACGGGATCAAATCCTCCGGACAGAGTTCTTCCTGACGGCGGTACTGACAAATTATAAGCACGTCCCAGGCGGGTTATAGAATCAAGTAAGATAACAACGTCTTTGCCTTCTTCAACCAGACGCTTCGCCCGCTCTAAAGCAATTTCAGCCGCCCGGGTTTGGTTTTCAGCCGGTTCATCGAAGTTGGAGGCGATAACATCGCCTTTAATCGAACGGGATAAATCAGTCACTTCTTCCGGCCGTTCTCCAACCAATACAGCCATCAACACCACTTCCGGATGGTTTTTGGAAATTCCGGCTGCCAAATCTTTCAAAACACTGGTTTTACCTGCTTTAGGAGGAGACACGATCATTCCTCTTTGCCCAAAACCAATCGGCGCGATTAAATCAATAACTCTTTGGGATAACGGCAATTTACCGGTTTCAAGTTTAAGGTGCTTATTCGGATAGATGGCCGTCAGATCTTCAAACTTGACTCTTTTTGACTTACCCGGACGGCCGGTTGCCGTAGTCTCGGAAACAAAAGATTCGGCCGGTTTACTGTTAATCTTATTAACCTGAAGCAAACCGAAGTAACGCTCATTCTCTTTTGGCTGCCTGGCTCCGCCTTCAACATAGTCTCCGCCGCGCAAGTTAAACCGGCGGATTTGGCTGGCCGAAATATATACATCCATATCAGACGGTATATATTTAGGCCTTAAAAACCCGTGACCTTCCGGCATTATGTCCAGATATCCGGCTACTTCTTCTGTCGGTACATCACGGACCGAATCGGCGGAAGGCCTTCTGTAACCTCCACCACCACGGTAATCACCGCCACCGTTTTGGTAGCCGTTATTATCTTCATAGCGCGGGCGGTAAGAATCCTGACCGGAAGATGGACGGTAGTAGTTAGAAGATTGATCTTGAGGTTGGATTTCTTGACTCTCACTTCTCACCTCTTGATCCAGCTTCCTGCCTCCAATTTCCGGTTCCGCAACTATCTCCTCGGTTTCAGGAGCCTTTTCAGATTGGGGTTTAGGTTTAAAAGAACGGGTATTCGCCAATCGGAGAAAACCTCCTTTCTTGTAGATGCGAAGCATCATAATGGTTTTCGAGATCGCTTGCACTTGCGGAGCAAGTGACAAGGGAAAAATTAGGTATGGTTATTGAGTTCATAGTTATTAAAATAGATTTAAAAAGTTAGTTTTTAGGAAATCATGAATTCTTGTCTGGCTGGAAAGCGAAGAAAAATCAATTCTAGACTGCTTGCATTTTACTTTGAATCCGGACATCCTGTCAACCCCGAACTTTTCGGGGTCAACTGGGAAAATCTTCTTAATTAATAGTTAAGTTAACGCTACTTGTGCTGGACGATGAGCTTGAGCTGGATCCTCCGGTCGCATTAGCTGAGTTGTTAACATTCTGGTTTTGATTATTGTCTTGCGTTTGGATTTGGTTCTGATTCTGGTTCTGCTCCTGGTTAACTGCCACACAAACTATTGCGGAATCGATTATTTTTTCAACGTGGCCAACCGGACATTGTCCGCCCGGATTCTTTGGGTGATGACTCGGCTTTGGAGTCGGAGTCGGGGTTGGAGTTGGTGTGGGTGTTGGGGTAGGTGTAGGAGTCGGGGTTGGAGTTGGTGTGGGTGTTGGGGTAGGTGTAGGGGTTGGAGTAGGAGTCTGGTGTGGCGGACAATTAACACCTGTGGTTAAAAGAGTCCAGGCCACTAAAACATGGTGATTAAAGACCTCGTTGCCGTCATTAATTGTCCAGCCATAATTAACTCCCTGATTGGAACTGCCGTTGTAATTAAAAACACTTGATCCGTTCATTTTCAGAACAAAAGCGTCGGTCTGAATTGCCCCACACTTCATATGGTTTGATTGGGTCATGCTCACCCATACCGTCTGGGTATAACCGTTAGCAGCATTTAAGTTAATGGTAGAAAAATTGTGCAGAGAATCGGATTCCGTTAAGGGATTCCCAAAGCAGCCTACCACATTAGGCTTTGTCGAATTTCCATTTCCTTCAATGCAGCCGTTTTCAATGATGTCTATATAGAGTTGAATATTTGAAGGGTTATCGGAAGAAATCTTCTGAAAAGTGTAACTAGCTTTATAATCGTTATTCGAATCAAACCCAAACGATCCGGGAGCTACCCTGACTTTTGATCCGTTGTATTCAACTTCCCAGGCGGGAGATGTTGATTCCGAGGCTTGGGCAGAAGTGATATTACCATTGACCAGTGAAGGAAGAATATTTAAGTTAAAGACTCCAACCAGAATTAACAGGAAACAGGCCAAAATAAAGTTGGTCCTTTTAAGATATTTAACAAATGATTTTAAATTAAATTTCATATCAATAAGCATATTAATGTAACAAAGCAGATCTGTCAATTCCTTACTTACCCTTGCATCTGTCTTTCCATCCAAATTGAGTTGGCGCCGGTTTCGTCAGATTTTTTACCGAATTTCTTAAACCCTGCTCCGGCCGGTAACAGCGAAGCTAAAGCCCATCCCGCTAAAGGTAACCCGGTTTTAGGCAATTCTTTAATATCGCCTTTAGTCTGCATCACAACCTGGGGTTGGGTTTGAACCACTTTAACTTCTTTAACAACTTCTTTTACTACTTCTCTCGTGGGATTGTTTACTGTTAAATTAACGCTACTTGTGCTGGTAGAAGTGCTGTAGGAGTTTCCGCCTGTTGCATTTGCTGAGTTGCTAACATTCTGGTTTTGATTATTGTCTTGCGTTTGGATTTGGTTCTGATTCTGGTTCTGCTCCTGGTTAACAGCTACACAAACTATCGTTGAATCAATAATTTTACCAATCTTCCCTACCGGACACTGGATTGAAGGGATTGGTGTTTTGCTCGGGGTTGGTGTAGGTGTTGGTGTAGGAGTTGGAGTGGGGGTAGGTGTAGGGGTAGGTGTTGGTGTAGGAGTTGGAGTGGGGGTAGGTGTAGGGGTTGGAGTAGGGGTTTGCTGATCACATCCGCCATTTGCACAGGGGTTATTATCATTGGAATCATTCTGGTTAGAACTATTATCAGTCTGTTGGTTATTGTCATAATTAGAACTACTATCACAACCTCCACATCCGCCAGGATCGCTTCCGTTTGTATCCCCTGAAGGTTGATCTCCGGCGTCTACTGCAAATACATTTTCAGGACCTCTTTTTAGAAAGTCTGTATTTATTGCTAACCCGACAAGAAATATTACTATTAAGGCTATTAAACTAAATTGTAATTTTTTCATAATATTTTAACTCCTTAGACTGGTAGCCTTTCTTATCAGTCTCAACTTATGAGCAACCGGGAAATCCATTGGCCTATCTTGTAGCGAACCTACTGGAAATCTATGCGCCGGAACTCCATTAGGGAAAACTTGCAGAAGTGGTTGCTGCCCTTCAGGACACATCGATACTAATCCTTCTAAAACTTCTCCTTGAAGTTCATTCTCAAACCAAACTCTAGCTACAGGAGTTGGAATGAATCTTCCCGGATTTAACGGATCTTCTAAATTCAAAACTTGTAAATTAGTATTAGTTGCAGTATTAGTCCTAATCTCATGCCTGGTCACCGTAGGATCTTCTCTTAGATAAGCTAATCCGTCACGGTTAGTGACTAATCTTCTTATGTAACCGGGAATATCAGGAGAGGTAACTGTAAAAGGGTCTTTGTTTATTCTGTCAACAACTCGTTCAATATAGGGATCATAGGCGCCATTATCAATTCCATTTTGCAGTTGAGGTTGATAAACCACTGCCCAAAGCTCATATAGCCCTCTTCTTGGGCCCGGTTCACAAGCAGCATTATCATTATTTATAACCGGTTCGCATCCTCTTTGGTCATTTAGAGTTGCTGCTCTAACTAACGTTGGACCCTGAAATAATCTTCCTAAACCATTTCTCTTAGGTCCGGCTTTGCTTTGAAGACCGGACTCAGGAGTTAATGAATCATCCATAGAAAAAGAACGACCATCACTTGATCCTGCATTATCACTACCGGTATTAGAATTCTCACGAACCGGGAAACCGACATGCGAAAGCACAAAAAGTCCGGCAGTTCCTGCTATTGCTCTAACTAATGTTCTTTTTGAATTTTGTGTTCGTTCTGACATTTTTTGTAATTTGCCTGAAGTGAAATTTATATTTCAAAACTTAGGTAGTTTTAAATTTGTAAAGTGCATAATACTATAGGGAATATCATTTGTCAAGCTTACTCTTCTTAAAATAACTTTTGCGCAGCAAAACACTATATTTTTGATTTTTGACTTTTGATTTTTTACTTTTCTCATCTTATATAGGGTTTCTTTGCGCGATTGATAATTTTTCTAATTTTGCTACAGGATACCGACTGAGTAAATTTTGTGGATAAGTGCTTTAGCCTGGGGATAACCCCCCAGGAATTACAAATTTCTAATTTTTAATTTCTAATGAATTTTTTAAATCTTAATTTTCAAACTAAATGAGCTCTGAACTCAGCAGAATTAACATCACAGATAGATTCTTACCTTGAACCCAGCGCTATTCTTCCCCGCATTGGACGCAATTGCGTTAAAAAAACGTAGCGAGACTATCAGGGAGAACCGGCCGCACGATCCGCCAACCGGCGGAGAGCAAGGGCCGAGAGGGCGTCATCTCCTGATTAGTCGAGCGTAGGTTTTAGCAAACTGTCCTCTGCGGGCAGCTTTTGCTCCACTTTTGCTGTCAAAAGTGGAAAAGGCTTCGCGCTAGCGAAGACGTAAATGTGGATTTCTTGCAAGAATTTGTGGAAGTTGTAAAGTCTACCGGAGACTGATGATTAGAATTGGAGACCAGTCCCTGCCCTACAATTTCGCTGTTAGCGAAATTGGGCGTGTTGACTGATCCCCAAAAGAAAAGGGTAATATCCTTTATTGGAGACTAGTCCCTGCCCTAGACTAATCCCCATCAAAAAATACTACCCTTTAGCCCAAAAACCTCTTTAAAACCGGTCTGCTCTAAAGAGTCTATTATTTACCCAACTTAAATATTACCCCGCCAATTTAGCCTCAAAATGACCCCTTGACAGAAACTCCAGAATATGAAATTCTAGATAGATGATGATAACTTCTAACTGCTCTTGAAGTTATCATTGTAATAATCAAAAAGGGCATTGCTATTCGAGTCCGTCTGCGGTAGTAATGCTCTTTTTTTTGCTCTCTTTCCGTCCACTCCCTCTAAATCTTTACAGTCAAGTCAAGTAAACTTAACTGTTAATTGAAGCTACCGAATCCGTCTGCTGCTCAGTAACTTCAAATAAAAACTAATCTAACCTTAGTGTCCTTAGAATCCTCAGTTGCCTTAGTCACTTTCCGGCTTATCCCCGGACCATCAAAATTAATCCCTGTTCCTTTTGCTCTAAAACCTTCTTGACCTGAGTGATCATCTGCTCCTGCTGGCCAATCCTTCTGCGCTTTTTTAAATCCCTTTTTAATCCTATATTAAACATCTTGTTTCAATACTCCAATCGAGATTAGCATAGCCAAAACTATTTGTCAATACTTTAGAGCCCTATAGGAAAATTACTGAGAAAAAACCTATGACCTAGAGTTTTGCAAAAAGGCTTAAAATACAGATTAGACTGCTACTTTAGGCTAATCTAAATTAAGAGTTTTACACAAAAATAGAAAGGGTGTGGATAAGTGGTTGGTGTGCAAACACGCAGCTAAGGCGACTAATGACACTAAGGTAACTAAGGTTTTCTTTTCAGAGATGCTATGAAAGAACCGATCAGATACGCCAGCTCATTAACTTTACTATCAATTCTTTCATATTCTTCTTGGTCGAGATAATTTAAACCTGAGCAAATTTCTAGGCATGCCTCAATTTCTGCTAAAGATCCTCTTGCTATATTCAAAAAATGCAAAAATTCTTTATTACCTGATCTTCTGTGCCCCTCCACTATATTCAAAACAACAGAGGTTACAGCTCTTCTCATCTGAGAAGTTAACCCAAACTCTTCAGCTCTAGGTAATTTTTTTGTTAGTGTATAAATTTCTATGACAAGTTCGTACGCTTTTTTCCATATTATTAGCCTATGATAGCCTTTATCCGTTTTATCTTTCATGCGCTTCACCTTAGTTACCTTAGTTACCTTAGTTACCTCAGTCACCTCAGTTACCTCAGTTACTGCTTTTCGCCTTTCGGGCGAACAAATATCATCCTCCCTGCCGCTACCTGGATTAACCGGGAAACTTCGGTGTTAATTTCTTTACCGACCAGCTCGGCCCCGTCCTCAACGACCACCATCGTCCCGTCCGGTAAATAGCCGACGCCCTGCTTTGAATCTTTACCCAAATGAACCACTTTTATTTTTAGGCTCTCGCCGGGTATGGCTATGGATTTGACGGCATTAGCCAGTTCGTTGATATTTAAAACAACAATATTGGAAACCGTTGCCAGCCTGTTGAGGTTAAAATCGGTCGTAATAATCCGTCCGTGTAAATTTTTAGCCAGCTTAAGCAGTTTTTCATCAGGATTTTTACCGGCGGCATCTTTATCCCAAATTTCAATCCGCAGTCCTTTGACCTTTTTTAGCTCATCAACCACCTCAAACCCCCTCCTTCCCCTGGATCTTTTCAAATAATCGGCCGAATCAGCCACCTGCTGAAGCTCAGTCAAAATAAAGCTGGGGATTAAAATCGTACCTGATAAAAAATGGGTCTTGGCAATATCTAAAATCCTGCCGTCGATTATCGCCGAGGTATCAAGCAGTAAAGCTTGATTAAGCGATACTCCGCCGATAGGTGAAATCGGGGAAAATCCTCCCCCCAAAGCCATTTGCGGCCTCTGTAAACGCATCATCTGGCTGGTAATTTCGGCCGATAACCGGCTGGTAAAATTATTAACAAATCTTAAGGTAGTGGTTGAGACTATTTTGGCCAAATCGGGAAATAGACCATAACCCATCAAACCAAACCAGACAGTAATAACTACCCTCAAAAAGATCCGGTTAAAAGGCGGCAAGTCGGGCACTACTTCGGTGAAAATAAAAGCGGTTAAAGCGAATACAACTGCCAAAACCAGCCTTAGCACCCAAACTGCGTTCCTGCCCCCTCCGGCAGGTAAGGTTCGTCCGAATATTTGCATAGATAAATTCTTTCAGAATTTGCTGGAACCGCCCGCTCTTTTGATTTTTGTCAAAAAGCACTCCGTTCCCTAAATTCCTTTGGAGATTAGATAATATACTCAATCTCCTACCAGGTTTTAAATTAATCTTGAATAATAACCTGTAAATTCATTTAAACATAGTTGAGGCTGTTTTTAAAGCCAGTAAAGCTTGAAAGAATTTAAGCCACAAAATCGCTACTCTAGCCTGAGCAAAATTAAAATCACAAAAACTATTGCAAATCATTGCCTTCCTAAGCCAAGCCGGAACTGGAAACAAGGACTGAGTTGCTCAGTTGCCTGTTGAATTTACTTTTTGAAAAAGACATTAAAGAAAACCTGCCAGTTAGAAGATATTCACCGGCCTAAAGTTTGTTTAGTAGCAGTAAAGAATCAGGATCGTCAAGTCACGGTAATCACCTCCCACCGGACCCGCTTCCCAACACTACGACCCAAGCGGGGAGGTCGCTTGCAAAAATTGTCTAAATGACAATTTTTGACAAGGGCAAACGGCTTCTCCTGCTCAAAGAATAACCTCCTTAATAGTTACAGAAATTTTAAAAAATGTAAACCCTCACAGGGAGAACTGGAAATAGCACTATCTTGCGCCGAGGATTATTTCGATATCAACCGCATCTGTGTCTTTCAGTGAGGTATTACCGGCAGCGTCAAAATCAGGAGCCAAATCCTTAACGATTTGGGGGATGAATGATTCCAGCGCCGGCTTAACCCTGACTATTGTCTGAGTGAAGGCAGAATTAGTGGCGTTGCCGGTTTTCTCTGTCTGATAACCTAAATCTTTCAATTTGGCCGATACTGAGGCAGCCAGTCCGGTTTTGCCGGAACCGTTTAATACCCTTAGTTTATATTGTGATCTGTTAGGTTCGGGGGTAGGAGTCGGTGTCGGGCTCGGACTTTCCACAGGTGAAGGTGACGGACTCGGCTTGGCTGTCAGGCTTAATTCGCCAAACCCGCCTTTCAAGATATAGACGGTAAAGCCGATCACAACAATTCCGATAATAACTAAAATTAATAGATGAAACTTGCTGGCCCTTTTCGGAGGCTGGGGCTGATTATGTTGGGAAAAGAAATTATTCGGATCATTAGTATCCATACTGCTCTTGTAGCTTTCGCCTGAATCTTCTCTTTCTATCGGCGTATTATATCCCATATTACTGTGTCTTTGTCCAGTGCCTTTTAAATTGGGTATAAAATAGTCCTCCTCATCGTCAGTTGAAGCCCTTGCAGGGACGGATTCATCGGTCAAATCATCCAAAGTATCCGGCTGCGGCGTTTTTATTTCCGAAATATCCGGCTCTGATTCGGCTCCGGAAAGCCCGGCAGACCGTACCGGCCGGTCTTCGTAACTGTCTGATTCTTCCTGGGCTCCATTATTTTCATCCTCAGGCTGATCTTTATTTTCCAAATCTTCAACCTCTTCATCACTTTCCTCACTGTCTTTACCATCACCATCCTCATCAATAGCATCATCGCCTTCTTCGGCATCCAATGGATCGTTTTTGGCCGGTTCCCAATCCCGGCGGGGCTTCATGGCAATTTCTTTCTCTATGGGAAGGTTTTCGGAGTCTTTTTCTTTACTAACTTGCTCATCTTTCTCAACTTCTTTATCTCTGTCTTCCTCCTTGGACTCCTCAGTCTCCTCCAGCTCTTTCTCTTCGTCAACTTTACCATTATCCAATTTCACCCGTCTGATCTGCGAACCATCGTCATCTTCTTCATCCGGCACCTTGGGATTTTTCATAGGCTTTGGCCCTTTCCATTCTTCCAGCTCCTCCTTGTCCTCCGTAGCCTTGGCGGAGGAGGGTTCATCATCACTTTCCTCTTCGTCAACTTCTATCCCATTCCTCAAGCTTTCCAGTTTCCTGGAAATATTCTCGTAAGCTGCTTCTACTTTGTCTTCTTCTTTAGGATTTTTTGGATCTGGCATAATAATTAGCCTCAGTCCCCGGCTGCTTTTTTTCTGAAAGCCAGGCTATCGTTGAAAGCTGTTTAATTATTGTAGGAATTATTTGCTAACTTTGCAAGTTTTGAGGCTGAGTATGCTAAAATACCCGACGCTATGGCACAAGACAGAATTATCAACTCTTCACTACCACCAAGTTTTGAAGACTACCTATTGTTTGTTGCCGGAAATCCAAATTTCCGACAGTCACGTAAGCTACACGAACTTAAAGACGGGTCAAACGGTCTGGGTATGGATCTCGGCCAGCTACGCACGATTCTTCAAATAGCACGGGACTTTGAATTATTAAAATTTAATTGCACTACGACCCAAAATCATACTAAGATAGTCACTTTGGATAGGCTGGAAGTTCTTGGTCTGGCTACCTTAGCCGGTTTGGGTTTTGAAAAAATGGCTTTCGGCCGGGGAAGGGAAAGGGTTACCACGCTGGGTAATTTATACCCGATAGTTCAAGGAGCAGTGGGGGCTGTCCATATAGCTTTAGAAGAATACTATGAAATTTATGGAAAGCTGGAGGAATTCGGATTTCTGCGGGAGGTTATTTCCAGTCCAAAAAAGCCCGCAAACCCTGATAAAAAAGTACAGCTTTCTCCGGTCCCCTTTACCCCGGGCCGATTCATGATCCCGAGACTTACAGGAATAGAAACCACCGTCAGCGAGCTGGCACGTTTGACCCAATATCGTCTGAAACCGATTATTGTGACTTAAAAAGTCCGCTTAAGTTTTTTAGATTATTGGACGAATAAACTATCCCGAATCCCAGCTTCTTAGCCTCCTTAATCCTTTTTTCTAAACCCCTGACATTCCTGACTTCCCCCAAAAGACCAACTTCGCCTATAAAAACTGCTTTTTTAGCCAGGGTTTTATCTTTGAATGAGGAGATGATTGCTGCACAGATGGCCAGATCGGCCGCCGGTTCGGTGATTTTAATCCCTCCGGCAACGTTCACAAATATATCCTGGTCCCAAAGGCTAAGGTTAAGCCTTTTTTGCAAGACAGCTGCTAGCAGCTGAAGCCGGTTATTGTCTATGCCGGTACCGAATCGTCGGGCAATCGGTGAATTGGTTTTGGTAACTAAAGCCTGAATCTCAACCAGTATCGGCCTCAAGCCGGTCAGGATTACGGCAATTGTTGATCCGGGAGCATCAACCCTCTCCTCGAGAAACACCTCCGAAGGGTTAACAACTTCTTTTAAGCCCGTCTCGTCCATCTCAAATACCCCAACTTCGTCGACCGGCCCGAAGCGGTTCTTATTAGCTCTTAAGATACGGTAATTATTATTGGCATCACCCTCCAGAGACAAGACGACATCAACCAAATGCTCCAGAGTTTTGGGTCCGGCGATAGTTCCCTCTTTGGTTACATGGCCGATTATAAATATAGGTATATGGAGCTTTTTGGCTACTTTTTGCAGGCGGTGGGCGCACTCCCGAACTTGGGAGACCGAACCGGCTGCCGCGCTCAGATCGGTAGTTTCCATTGTCTGGATTGAATCAACGATAACCAGCTTGGGTTTTTCCGCTTCAATCCCGGCCACAACCGAATCGATATCGGTATCGGCAATGAAACTCAGACTGGCTTTAGGATTAATCCGCTCAATCCGCAGGCGTACTTGCTGGGGAGATTCTTCACCGGCAATGTACAAAACAGAGGTACCTGAGGCAACTAAGGTATCTGAGGTGACTAAGGTTTTGTCAACAGGAATCGCTTGCCTTGCCTCGGTCACCTTAGTAGCCTTAGTCACATTAGTTGCTTCGTTTATATTGATTGCCAAATGCGACAGCAAAGTCGACTTGCCTATTCCCGGATCTCCGGCTACCAACACCACTGAACCTAAAACAACTCCACCCCCTAAAACCCGATCGAACTCACCTATTTTAGTGCTAATTCTATCGTAACTCTTTCTATCTATATCAGCCATCTTGATTATCTTTGGTATAGATATACCTGTTTTAATCCCCTTGTTCGGGTTATTTCCCTTTACTTCCTCCACTAAAGTATTCCAATTTCCGCATTCCGGACATCTCCCCAATAAGGAGGGTGATTGGTAATCGCACTGCTGACAAACATAAATGGATTGGGATTTAGACATAGATCGTTTTTTTGAAAGAGCTGTGAAGCGATGAGTAAAAAATAATTGATGAATTTTGCTTTTTAGTAACTCGGGGCTGTATCGATAGGTTGGTGCAAAATGAATCCATAGTGAGCAAGCCTCTGCCGTGCGAGCGGTATTTTTTATTCAAGCGAACAGATCTTTATCCGTCAAACTGTCTATTATTTATAGATTAAATCTTTCGTCGAGGTAACAAATGGGACGAGGTTAATCCTTCTCTTTTGAGTATCAATTGTATCCACCAAACATGTGACTTTTTTTCCAATCGGGTAGTCCATATCGGATTCCATCTTACTTGCATGAATCAGCCCCTCAATTCCCCCGTCAAGTTCAAGCGATACTCCAATCGGGGAAACTTTTACCACCGTGCCCGAAACGACATCCTCAGGCTGGAAACCTTTGGCCGATTCGGTAAAGGGATCGACAGTGGCTTGCTTAAGCGAAAAATTGACCCTGCCGGTAATCAGATCCACGGAAGTAACCACACCGGTAACTTCCTGACCTGCTTTAAAAAGCGTTCCCGGATCCTCAACTTTATCCCAGGAAAGCTCAGAGATATGGGCCAGGGCTTCCAAACCGCTATCCAGACTAACGAAAACTCCAAAAGGCAAAATAGCCGCTACCTTACCGGAAAGTTTATCCCCCGGCTTGACTGTGCTCAACAGTTTTTTGGTTTCTTCAGAGACGGCTGCTTTTTGGGTGAATATCAGCCTGTTCTGGCCGGGATCAACCTCAATCACACTGACCTGAAGGTCATTGCCGACCAGCTCATCAATTTTGGAAGCCTGGGATAGAGTCACTTGCGAGGAAGGAAGGAAACCCCGGACTCCCTCGACCTCAACAATTAAACCACCTTTATTCAATTCCAGAGCTTTACCTTTAAAAATCTGGGCCCGGTTTTTAGCGGTAATAAACCTGTCCCAATTTTTTTGATGCCCGCCTCTGCCCGAAGTCTGGACAGCTTTATTCATAGCCAAAACTACCTGGCCGGACTCGTTTTCGGTTCTCATTACAAAAGCTTTAATCTTATCTCCAACATTCAAATTGATGAGCTGTTCGTCTGAAAAGTCTTTTACAGAGAGAACCCCTTCCGATTTTGAGCCCAGATCAAGGATAATCTCGGAGCTGCCGATCAGGATAATCTCGCCTTCAATTTCCTGGTTGCGCTCGAGTTTAAGATTAGTTACAGGTTTAGAGTCTTGTTTGGCCAATAAATCGGCCATTGTTAATGTTGCCACGCATTTTTCCTTCTTTCTTCGTTAGATTTTAGGATTATACTACTCTGCTTCAAGCTTTGCAAAGGAATCTTATTGAGGATGTTAGAGGCAGTTACTTTTTAAAATCACTAGGTGACATAGGTAGCTAATCGCTTATTCCTCTGTCCAAGTGTTTCAGCCGGATGCTCCCCTGAATTCAGGTCTTTCTTTGCTAAATCAATGATGTCACCTAAATGAGGGTACAGTATAGCGGAATCATAACCAAGGGGATCAGCACATACCTCAATAAATCCACGTTCTCTTATAACAGCTATAAATGCACTATTGTCTCCTCTGCCATAAACAAGCTCTTCGTCAAAAGGGGCTCCGGTTCGCCTAGCCTCAGCTTGTCTGTGAGCATTTAAGAAAGCCAGGAGGTATTTTCCCATATTAGGCACATCCGGACTCTGTCCTGGCGAAGCAGATAAAATAACACCAATTACCCGCCCCGAGGGATATTCCAACCTAGGATTATCTGGGTCGTTCAAGTATTCTGCTTCGCTTACTGCATGATTTACAAGAGATTGCAGAGTCGAGCTCCGCCTAGCTCGCTCTAGACTTTCGTTTTGCACCGGTAACGGACCTTTCTGAATCCTGGATAAAACTACGGCTGCATCATCTGTCCCGTAATCTTTATGCGCCGCTTTGATTAATAAATCCAGTTCCTTATTTATAATATGTCTTGCTTCAGCGCTATTCTCTTGTTCTCGTCTTTTCTTTTCAGCCCTAGCTGCCAAATCGGCTCTTGCCACATCTTGACTGGCTTTGTAATCCAACCCTACTTTAACCAGACCGCCTAGCGCTCCCACACCGACTAAACCAGCTAAACCACGCATCAAGCCCCTTTTGCTAGGACTATGTGTCGAGGTTTCTATCGGTCGTTGAGACTGAACTGGCTCTTTTTGCTCACTTGATGCATCTTTACCCATTTTATAAAACTACTAAATAGTATTAGAAATGTCAACTAACTGTAGAACCTGTTGTGAATTCTACGGTATTAAGGATTTGAATAATTAATTAACCCAATACTAATTATAAACATTACTGTTGCTTTCTAGCCGCGTTCATAATTTTAAAAGACCTCAAAATATATATACATGGGATTCACTGGAAATAAATATAAACGCATGTTGTACGCGTTCTATAGAATATGTGTCAAATAATGTATGCAGTCCTTTAAATACCCCAATACAGAATTCTTTCTCTAACAGATTTAACGGCGGCAGATGTCTTACCGGTAACTTGAAGTCTGGAATATATTTGTTCAAAATAAGTTTTTACGGTCGGAAGTCCTATGTGAAATCCATTTGCAATAACTCCATTTTCCTCATCCCCTGCTAGAACAGAAGCGAGCAACTGTATATGACGAGGAAATAATTCAAATTTGGCGGCCCTATCCCTTCTGACTGCAATAGTTACATGAGGTGCAGACAGCCGCCCTCTTCTTGTGACCGGAGCATCGTCCCAAATAATATCTCCAGGCGGAATAAGTGCCTTCGGAACAAGAATTGGTTGTCTTTCCCTTAAAGCATCCAGTAGTGACTCAGCGCTAATCCCTCTAGTAAGCATCATAATTGAATTAAGGCTCGCCGTGAGCTCTCTTTCCAGGTATTGTGCCCCTGCCTCAATTTGATGACCTTGTAATCCCCCTACAACAGAGGCAAATCCTAATGCCATTCTTATGGCTTCCATTTTTTGGCTAGCGATGTATTCAGTAGCCATTCTCAGATTGGCTTCATCATCAACAGACATAATCTTCATATTATATACTATAAGATATTTAATGTAAACTTCCTTCTTTAAACTTTACCAACTTCTAAGATATATTATTGTGAACTTACAAATATTATATTCAGAACTATTTATATGCTGAAAAATTCCAGAAATTTTAATGTTAAATTAATACTTTTCTTGATCTTAATTGCTATATTAATCTTCCTGATAGGTTTGTATTCACCTATCCAAAAACAGGCTCCTAAATTCGTTCAGACGCAGGATTTTGTGGCTGAAGTTACTAAAACCGATGCGCAGTGGAAGGCTGTTTTGACTCCGCAGCAATATTATGTTCTGCGGCAAAAAGGGACCGATATCCCCTTCTCCGAAACAGAGCTTTTGAATGAACACCGCAAGGGGACTTTTGTAACGGCCGATTGCAATGAACCTGTTTTCAGGAGTGAGGATAAATTCGAGTCGGG
>Ga0209542_10007019_pt1 | contig 21609 bp, 26 predicted proteins | sample RifCSPhighO2_01_FD_184028 | JGI IMG/M metagenome (GOLD analysis project Ga0209542, IMG submission 184028) | Soil microbial communities from Rifle, Colorado - Rifle CSP2_plank highO2_0.1 (SPAdes) (version 2) | ecosystem: Environmental > Terrestrial > Deep subsurface > Rock core/Sediment ... | reverse complement strand
AAATTCTTTTTTAGCCGCTTCAACCACGCGCAGAACATCAGCCTCTTTTGAGGCATCGGCCTGGACCCCAAAGCCTAATTGTGCTTCTTTTTTATCTTTGTAGTAAGCAATAACCAAATTCGCCCCGCGCGCCTTCAGTTGCCCGGCCACCTCCTGCCCGATCCGCGCCGCCCCGGTAATGATAATGGTTTTTCTTTTTAGTTCCATACTATTGTATCGTATATATTACATCTTTACGCTCAACTATAATTTTCCACCTATGTTTTTTAGCATGTTCATACAATTTTTTATTGGGATTAAAGCAAATGGGGTTTTCTACAAAGGTTAAAAAGGTAATGTCGCCCTCCGTGTCCCCCACCCCCACCGAGCCCTCCAAACTCAATGTTTCTTTTTCCACAAACCGGCGCAAAATGTTTTCTTTATTGGCGATGTGCTCCATAAACAGAGTTTTTCCGGTAAAAAGACTTTTATTATTAATTTCATACATGCGACCGTAAACTTTATCAAACCCCCATGCCCTGCAAAAATCATCCAGCATGGATTTTGGCGACTGAGAAATGGCCAACAAAAAATAGCCTTTCTTTTTCAGTTTTTTAACTAAGTCGCGAGTATACGTATAAACGCGGCGCTTGTGAACCAAAGCCACCTTGCGTGAAATCCGCAAGAAATCTTCATAAGAAACTCCCTTGATATGTTTTTCAAATACCCGTACCACGTCCATAATATATTCTTCATATCCGCCCGTGCGATTCAACCAGTTTTCATGCGACTCCGCATAGACGCGTTCAGCACTTTTAGGAAAAATTTCTTCTGCAATTAACTCTCGCACCACTTCAATAAGCAAACTACTGCGGAAGATGGTGCCGTCAATGTCAAAAATCGCTAACTTTTTCATGCCATTATTGTAGCACAAAAAACATACAGCGAAAAAGCCCCGACAAGAGACGCGAGAATGGCCGGCTTTGCCGGAATTCCCGTCTGCGGGGCTTTTTCGCCTTGGTTTAAAGAAAGAGCTGATTACTTTTGCAATATTATCTGGCCGTTGTTTGAGCCAGTTCCACAGTCAATTGAAATGGTGTGGGGCAAGGCGGATGAAGTTGTTAGGGTGATAATCTTGAAATCATACGCGCCCAAAGCATAGGCCGTTCCGTCAAGCTTTACTACTTTTTGGGTGCTTGAGCGGTTGTCTAACATGACCACCGCGCCCACCTTAAATACTGAATTAGCCGGTGAAATTTGACATGTGCTGCTCACCTGGATCCTTCGGTCTTTGTACAAATTTACCGCGGCTGTGTAGGTTAGTTTTGCACCCGTGTTTGCATCAATCACATTATCGGCGTTATTGCCCCCTTGCTCTTCTTCATTGAGAACCTCGCCGTTACCACTCTGTGCTGGCTGGGAAATGAATAACGTTGAACTTTGCATCAGGGCGTACAATATTCCAAGCGCCACAATCATAATGCCGGCAATAACCGCTATCGTAATAAGTTTTTTATCCATAGCTTTTACTTCGTAAAAGAAACTCGAAATTCGAATTTCGAAATTCGAAACTTTTGGATTTGTTTCGGATTTCGGATTTCGTGCTTCGGATTTCCGCTACTAGTTTCCTAAATTAATATTTGTCTCCGTATTCGTTGCCCCTTTTATTTCCAGTACGCCATCGTTTATTTGCAACACTGAATCGGCGTCAATTTTAAAATTGGTTTTTACTTCACCGCTTACATCCATGCCGGCGTTAACACTGGCATCAATCGTGCCCCCGGAAATTACAACCATGTTATTTGCATCAACGGTGGCAGTAGCATTACTGCGGCTTTCAAACTTTACCACGGGCGCAAAAACTATGGCCTTAGTATCAGTAACAAATAACGATTCATCGGCCAGCACATCAATCGTTGCTGTTGATGTAGTATTTTCATATACCTTCATGACACCGCTCACCTTAAAGTCGCCTGTTGGCATGGTGGCATCAATCACTTTACCTGCCTGGGTCACTTTCACACCAGTAATGTGTAGCCAAACCTGGTCATACGTGTCAACGGCCACATCAATGTTAGCCAACAGAGCCAATTGGCCTTCGGATTTTAGATCCAGCAAGCTGAAGGTTTGGGCGCTTTGTGAGACCAACACCCAGCCCTGCGCGGCGCTATGTAAATACACCCGATCAACCGACATGTCAACGTTAGTAATAGTACCCATATTGGCGGCCGCGTCAGTCACCGAAAGTATAATGGTGCCATTAGCTTGACTGCCATTATTTTGGTTCTCGCCGTTACTGCTAGTATTAACCGGCATGTTATTAAGAAGATACCAGCCCCCCAAAGCCAGCACAACCACCACTACCGCTCCAATGATAATTCCTCTATTCATAAACATCTGCAATTAATAATATTCTGGGATTGTACTATAGAAAGATGAAAATTTGATTAAAATCCGATTACATTCACTGTTTCCAGGGGCAACTGGGCGCGCAATAACGCCTGATTTTGAATATAAATTTTAATCTGCTTTGCAGTCCCCACAGCATTCTGCAATAGAATAAAGGCGTTATTGTAATCTCCTGCCTCCAGAGCGGCTTTGCCGTCAAGAACCATAATCGTCACGGAGTCCAAATCAGTCATTGCCTTTTTGTAGGTAGAAACTGAAACATCTGCTTTCTTACTTTCAATAAAAGCAGCTACTTGAACCTGCAAACTTTGGGCTTTTTGCATGGCGATGTTAGCAGAATCCCTGACGGTAGCGGCATCCTTGGCAAAAAGTTCAATGCGTTCATCCTGCTGCTCTTCACGCATTGTGGCAGCCTGGTCGTCAATACTCACCGCCAGACTCTTAATGCCTTCAGCCTCACCCGGCGTTGTTTTCTGTGATAAGGCGCCCAAGACCTCCGCGTGCGCATTTAGCGAAGCCTGCAATTCAGTGTCTTGAACCAAGCCGGCTCCAACCCCCTGTTGCTGCTTGATTTTTCTAATGCCGCTTTTGGCATCGGCAATATGAATGCTGACCAGAGCCTGAACTCGGTTACTCGTTAACGCATCCAGCCGGTTTTTTGAAGATATCTGTTCAGCTTCTTGCAATCTTTTTTGCAGCAAAGAAATATCGTAGTTTGCTTTGGCCGAGTCATCAATGATGGCCAAACGCACCAGCCTTTCGGTAAATTCTGTTTTTACTGAATACAGAAATTCCCCAGGTAAAGCATTATTGGCGGCTACAGAAACTCCGGCTCCGAAAAAAACCACTGTCATCAGTGAAACCACCGCTAGGGTTGCATACTTTGCCACAGGCCGTGCGGCTAGCATAGAAGCAAAAAACACCCAGCGCGGCTGCTGGCCTTGAACCGGTTGAAAGGTCAACGGATTTTTTACCACGAAATTCATAACCGCCGCGCGCGCGTGCGCCCTTTCTTCGGGCGAAAGGCTAACTTCATGGGATTTAGAAAATACTTTTTTCATATCCTGATCTTCCATGCTTATGATGCTTGATGATTTACTATTTTTTTAACCTGGGCAGCGGCTCGGCTCAATCGTACATAAATATTGTTTTCGGTTTCGTTAAGCACCAAAGAGATTTCTTTCGTTGAAAGGTCGTCAATGTATTTTAGTAAAATGACATCGCGATACTTTTCATCTAGCCGGTCAATGACTTTGAGCAATTCTTTGCCGGCAAAATAATTTTCGGTGGCTACACGATTGTCAACGCTGGGCGAAAAACCCTTTTCCATAATTTGGTTCAAAGAAATATGCTTTTTTTTACGGGCCTCGTCAATAATCAAGTTGTTGGCCGTGCGATAAATGAAAGCCCTTATATTGTCCACTTTTTTCCCTTGGGAAATATACTTCCAAGTGCGGCAATACGCCTCTTGCATGAAATCCTTGGCTTTTTCCCTGTCAAACACCCGATAATAACAATACCGGAAAATGGCATCGGCGTACTCATCATACGCCCGGGTAAATTGTGCTTCAATGGGTTGAGTTTCTGCCATATATAACGTATGTTACCCAAATTACTTACACTAACAATACATTAAAAAGCAACGTTAGTATGAGACGTATTGATGTAGTATTTCTTACCGCCTTTTGTATAAATCCTCAATGTGGCGCGCAATGAGAATATCCTTGTCAGTAACTTTGCCACCAATATCAAAGCGTTGCAGCTCAAAGAGCACCTTGCTGTAAAAAATATGAATATCGGGGTGGTGGTCATTTTCTTCGCAAAAAGGAGCCAACTGATTAACAAATCTTAGCGAATCCATAAAATCTTTGAATGCAAACTGCTTGCTAATCTTATTATCTTTATGCTCCCACCCTGGCATAGTTTTTAGTTCGCGCTCAATTTCTTCTGTTGATAATATGATTGACTGTGACATAACCTTAATAATTTATTAATTTTTGTAAGGAAACGCAGCGACCCACGTCTTAACGGCTGATGGAAACATTATTATTAAACCATACATTATGATGAACATCAAGAAGTTTGCGATAGCGGGTGCGGTTGCTGTAACTACATTTGCAGCCGTAGCGGGGGTGGCAGTGGCTAATAACCACCTTGCTAGCCCCATGAACCTTGAAATTAATAACAACGGCAAAGCCCATATCACTGGCAAAGTAACCAGCGTTAGCGGATCAACGATTGGCGTGGCAAGCTGGGGAGGCACATGGAGCGTTAACGCCGCCAATGCTTCTTTTCTGCCGAAAAATACCAACGGCTTGGCGGATATTCATGTAGGTGACACGGTCAGGGTTTTAGGTAGCGTTGTTTCAGGCATGACCATTGACGCTACCAGCGTACACAATAAGTCATTAACAATTTCCCCGGAAACAGCCACTAGCAACTCCAAAAAGCCAATGCCAGAGGCAAGTAAGAAAGGGTTAAGGGCGGATTTTATGAGCTGGCTCATGAATCATTGGAAATTAGGCTCAAGGTAAGCCACTAAAAAGCCCCGCTCGGGGCTTTTTAGTGGCCTCCCCTATTGATTAAAATGCCGCCACGAATCTTTAGCCTGCGCGACGAGCTCTTTGATTTTTACTTCAGATAACTTCTTGGCCTTGCCGTATTGCCTGGCGGCTGCCTCCATAAATTCTTTGTACTGCTCTTCGCCCATTTTCTTGATATTTTTCAACTTGGGCGCGACGCCTTTATAAAAATCCGCCAGCACAACCTGCATGTCTTTGGTTAATTTCTTGCCCTTTTTTGAAGTTAAAAACAAGCTAGCGGCCACGCCAAGAGCCAAGCCCACTACCGCGCCACCCAAAAAAGTCAGTTTATTTTTTGCCATTTTTTTACTTATTTTTTTTACTATTAAAAAACTTTGAGAACAACGACAATTTTGCCACCGCGGCTAGCGCGCTGTCGAGCCGTTGATACAACAGCGACGATTCGGTTTTCAACTTTTGCATAAACCCTTTAATGCTCCTGACCACCACGATTGATTCGTACGCCACAAAGCCCAGCACGAATAACGCCAACATAATTAACAGCGAGGCGCTTAGGTAAAAAATAATTTGAGAAATTTCCAGGAGTGTCATATGATTATGTATTACCTGTCTATATGAATAATAAAGCCATTCACGAAATCAACAATCTTTTAACCAGCGTTACGCTATCTGCCGAACTGCTGGCAAAAACGGGCTCGCCCGCCAATAAAAAATATGCCAAGGGCATTACTAAAGATGCTAAGAAGATTGCCAAGTTGCTGCTTGGAGCCCTTAAAAAAGCTTAACGCTTGATCGCACCGCTTCGACGTTTCAGTCGGAGAGCCGACCACTAAGTGCGTCGGCTTTGACCACCATACGATAGCCAACCCCCCGCACTGTTTCTATTAAACTCTTTGACCTGCCACGATCTATCTTACCACGAATTTTATTAATAAACACGTCTAGCACGTTGCTGAACGAATCAAAGTCAAAATCCCAGATATTGCTAATAATATCTTCGCGCTCCAATACACGATTTGGGTGCTGCATTAAATATTCTAAAATCCTGAATTCTTTCAGGGTAAAAGCCACTTCTTTGCCGCCCACCAAAACCTTTTTTGCTGAAGGATGCAACACAATGTCATGGATCTTCAATTCAGTGTGCAGCACCTGTTTTGGGCGGCGCGTAACAGCCCTAATGCGCCCCAGCAGCTCTTTAAAGGCGAAGGGTTTTACCAGATAGTCATCCGCCCCCGCGTCAAATAGGGTAACCTTGGTTTCAACATCACCATTACCCGTAAGCACTAAAATAGGTGTTGAAATATTCAGTTCGCGCACATGCTTGCAAATGTCCAAACCGCTTTTTCCGGGCAAATCCAAGTCCAAAACTATCACATCGTAGTCGCTGTAGTTTAATTCAATGCGACGCTGGGCAGCCGAGCCATCAGTCAAATAATCAGCCGCGTAGCCTTCTTGTTTCAGCCCGCGCTTTACCATTTTGGCCAATTTTTCCTCGTCTTCAACAATAAGTATTTTCATGGTGTTAACTTGCATTATATCATGATCATAAAACTTTTCCATTAAGATTTAATTAAATTTTAATGGAGACTGAGATAGAGTAATAAAAAAAGAACCCGACGACACGCCGCCGAGCTACTGGAATAATGGTTGGCCATCGTTGACAATACATTCTGCTTTCTTGTTTTGCCAATCAAGAAAGTAGGCGGATGCAAGCCGGAATGAGCTCAACTCGCCCAGGCATTCCATTTCATTTCTTCCGGCGCACAGTACCTTGAGGCCCGGATACTCCAAATCAATCTGCTCGATATCGGCCCAGGCAAGATCTTTTACCGAAACTTCAATGCCGTAATGTTTTTTCAGCCACTTGCTAAGCCGCGCAAGAAAGTGTGACTTGCCAAAGCAGTGTTCTTGCCGAAAAATGTTCTCTCCTGTGGTGTACACTAAGCCGTCCTTAGACTTCCTAGAAGAGGCATCCCCCAACGACCAATCCTTCCCTATAATCACATCTGGCGGGATGGATGAACCCTCATCCTTGGCATGCGGGAAAAACGCCCTTTCTACGGCACTCAAGACTTCTTCGCACCGGTACCCTTCACACGATAGCAGTAGTTTAAGCTTGTCCGATCCATCCCAACGAAACCGACGTGCATACTTTTTTGTCCAATGAGCAGTGGTTACAACAGTTTTGTATCCCGAACCAATGTGGCGTGGATTAGCAATAGGCTCTCGAGAACGACGTCCTCTCCCACGGGTTCTCCCATGGGTTTCCAGTATGACTGGCATGGGAATTCTCCGTTAAAGGTATGAACGCGTGTTGTAAAATACTATACCTTAACTATACTATATTTACCAGAGATCAAGCTATGAAAAAAAATAACCTCCTACCCACAGAAGTTAAAAAGAAGTTAGCCAGGCTAAATGCTTTTACCATGCTCAACCCGCGACCGATTATTGAAGTCGATTTCAAGGGGAGCATATTAGACATGAATGAAAACGCAAAAAAGCTTTTTCCGGATCTAAAGCGTAAAGGCATCAGACACGGGTACCTGCGTGGATTTGGCGCCATTGTAAAATCCTTAAAGACAAAACGAGAATTTGGGAGGGATATAAAAATCGGGGAAAAATGGTATAAGCAAAGATTTTACCGAGTCCCGCAATTCGAATTAATTCATATCTACGGGTCTGATGCTACCGCAAGAAAGCGGGCTGAAGAAACACTCCGCGCCAGTGAACAGCGCTATCGCTCCCTCTTCAATAAAATAAGTGAAGGGCACGCGCTCTATGAATTTATTTTAGATAAAAAAGGTCGGCCAGTTGATTATAAATTTTTAGACATTAACCCGGCTTACGAACATTTTGCCAACATAAAATATGCCAATGTCATTGGCAAAACTATAAAAGAAGTGTTTCCGAAAACCGCCGATGAGCTTATTAAAAAGTATGCGCCCGTAGTGCTAACCGGGCGCCCCTTGCACCAGGAAAATTACCACAGAGATATTGATAAGCACTACGAAGTATTTGCCTATAAAACTGATAATTTGCAATTCGCCGTTCTCTTTTTTGACATCACCCAACGGAAAAGAATAGAAGAAGAAAAAGACAATTTTATTTCTATTATGTCGCATGAGTTACGAAACCCCCTCACCCCCATTTTATCAAGCAGTCAACTGCTTTTAAACGAACTCACGGCGCAAGAGGATCAGTACTTGCGCGAGTATGTGCAAATTATAGAACGCCATGCAAAAAGCATGTCTAAACTGCTGAATGATTTGTTAGATACCTCCCGCATGAGCCGCAAACAAATGCAGTTGGATAAAAAAATGGTTGATGTCAAAGCTGCCGTAGGGCACGCCGTTGAAAGTGTACGGCCCATTATTACCCAGCACCAGCAAGCGCTGGTCATTTCTCTGCCCCGCCATCCTGTATTTATAGAAGCAGATCCGGTCCGCCTAGAACAGATTATCGTCAATTTGCTAACCAATGCTGCCAAATACACTCATCGAGGCGGCCGCGTTGAAATTTCACTTACCGTAAATAATGGTTGGGCACAGATTACTGTTAAGGACAATGGCATTGGCATTGAACCAGAAAAAATCAAGCAAATCTTCAAACTCTTTAACACTTCCCATGACCTGCCATTCGTTGCCATGGGCAGTTTGGGCATTGGCATGAATATTACCAAGCATTTGATGGCCATGCATGGCGGAAAAATACAGGTTACCAGCAAAGGCAAAAATAAAGGCAGCACGTTTACGGTAAAATTCCCGGAGCACATTCAGAAACACGCCGACCATGATGCCGTTGAAACTTTAGTACAACGTACTGGCAGTAATAAACGGGTGTTAATTGTTGACGACAATAAAGATATCGCCTATTTGCTTTCAAGAATATTGGGGCAAGCGGGTTACTCAACGCAAGTGTTCCATAACGGGTCTAAAGCCGTAAAAGCCGCGAGAACTTTTAAACCGCAGGCTTGCTTAATAGACATCGGCATGCCGGGCATGAATGGATATGAAGTAGCAAAAAAAATCGGCGCGCAGCAGGGCGGAAAGCAGCCAGCACAGCTCATTGCGGTAACCGGCTACGGCCAAGATAATGGAAGGTACCCATTTCTTAGACACTTGGTACGTTCGTAGCATCTTGAAAAGTTAAGATTTTTTGAATTTTTTCGTTTTTTTCAACTTTTGCGAACTTGGCTGCAAACACCGTAGGCGGACACCGCAAGGCAGTGTGAATTCTCTCATGATTGTAGTAATGAATCTGCTTGGCAATGGCTTCAATCAGTTCGCCGAGTGTCGGATAAGCTTCCGGATGCCCCAACTCCAGTTTGAATTCTGAATAGAATGATTCCTGCTTGCCGTTCTGCCACGGACTGGCTTTCTGGCTCATAGAGGGCTTGATGCCAAAGTATGCCAGCAATGCCTGATAAGCTTTCGAGCGATACTCTGAACCCTGGTCTGAGTGGACTAAGAGCGGGGTTGGACGCTGGCGTAAAGCATTTTGCAGGGCTCGGGCTATCAAATCAACGTCATGCCTGATGGAAACTTCCCAGCCGATAATTTCCCGGGTAAACAGATCTTCAACGGTGGCAAGGTACACGAATTTTCCAAAGTACGGCAAGTAGGTGAAGTCCGAACCGTAAGCAATATTTTGAGCATCAATGATTGTTTCTGATAGTAAGTTGGGAATGGCCATTGGCGCTTGGTTTGTGTCTTCAGGTTTGAACGGCGGCTTGCGGCTTCTTTTGGGTTTAAGATTAAAAAGCTTCATTACTCGCAGAACCCGCTTCTTGTTGATCTTTAATTCCCAGGCTATCCGCTTGTGACCGTAGCGCTTGTGCGCCATCATCACTTTTTCAATTTCAGATTTTAGTTGTAAGTCTTTTTCTGGTAATTTGGGCTTGTAGTACAGAGATTGTCGGGAAACGCCCAACTGCAATGCCAGCTCTTTTTTGCTCTTGGCGGGGGCTGCGAGGCTAAGTGCCATAGCGATGCTGGATTTTTTTCCCCAGCTTCTGATCCACGATCAGCTCACCAACGATTTTTAACAGAGCGTCGCGTTCGCGTTTCAGTTTTGACATCTCCAACAGGATATTGGGAGCACTGGCGCCTCCGCTCAGCATACTGTAAATGATCTGTGGCCTTACCCCATATTCTTTGGCTAGGTCCGGCACACGCTCGCCCTTTTCCTTGATGCGCAACATAATTTCCTGACGTTTTTCAGGAATAAGCGACGGATATCCTCTTGGCATATGATTTGTTTTTATTCAGAATACTACGGGAACGGACTGAGTGTCTAGTTTTCGGGGTACCGGCCACTAGGCAAATCAACCCAAATCTTCCATAAATATCGTTCGAGCGGTACTATAAAGACGAGCATAGTATCAAAATTGTCCAAAACGAGCGTAAAATCGCTCGTTTTGTTCGTAAAATTGCCAATTTTTGCCGGTTCGAAATTGTTATTTACTCATGGGGCCGGTTTTTTGGTACAATAACTTATGATCAAACAACACATCTCCGCGGGTACCGCACACAAAATGCCGGCGGATTTACGAGAAGCCCTTACATCTACTCCAAGGGCTTTGACTGCATGGGAAGATATTACGCCACTGGCGCGCAATGAGTGGATATGCTGGATTATTTCCCCCAAAAAACCGGATACAAGAAAAAACCATATCAAAAGAACGCGCGACGAATTAATGGCCGGTAAACACCGCCCTTGTTGTTGGGCTGGTTGCATACATCGTTGAAATAAAAATCGCTATCAAAACAATTTTTTGTTATAATTGAAAAAACATATGAAAAAAATAATTTTAATATTTTTGGGATTAGGCTTAGTCAGTTTTATTGGGACAGTTGCCCTTGCTGCCAAGCCGACTGCCCCGCCAACTGGCATTGCTGGAAAAATAATTGCGTTGGATGCTGGACACGGCGGCACCAGTTTGGGGGCGCAATACCCGGCAGGCTGCGCTGATGATGGCGATGTTTCCGACTGCAAAATTTACGAAAAGGACGTCAATCTGGCAGTCGCATATGCCCTGAAGACTAAACTTGAAGCCAATGAAGCTCATGTGGTAATGCCAAGAAAGTGCGATGAGAATTTAACATTAAGGCAGCGCGCCGAAATAGCCACACAGGAATGCAAAACCCAATTTGGCAGGAACTGCGATATCTTTTTGGCAATTCATCATAATGGAAACTATGATGCCGGCCACGATGGAACGTTGGTGATCTATAACGGCGGAGGCAACAACAAAAAGTTTGCTAAATTTATGCACGACGCTTTGGTTGCTGGATTATCGCCAATTTCAGACGAGGGCTATCTTTCGGGCGGCTATGGTTCAACTATCTATGGGCAGTTTACCCAGGCCTTAACAGAGGCTTATTATATAACAAACACAGATGAAGCCGACGCCAATCTTGCAGGAGTGTTAACCACAGTTTGCCAAAATAATGGAATTGCGTATCAAGTTTTAGTAGGAGAAAGAACCCACCAGGAAGTGGATGCGCAGTATCAGGGACTGGTAAATTACTTCTCAAAGTAATTTACTCATGGGAACAGAATTAGGCAAAGCATTTTTTGACCGTGACACAGTTTTGGTGGCCAAAGAATTGCTGGGGAAATTTTTGGTGAGAAAGTTTCGTGGCCGGGAAGTTTCCGCCATGATCACCGAAACCGAAGCCTATGACGGGTCTGAAGATAGGGCTAGCCATGCTTCAAAAGGCAAAACTGCAAGAACAGAAATCATGTTCGGCCATCCTGGAGTTTTTTACATTTATTTAGTCTATGGCATGTATTACATGCTCAATATTGTCACTCGCGAACACAGCCACCCCGCGGCGGTTCTAATTCGAAGCATTCAACATTATAACGGTCCGGGCAAACTCACAAAATTCTTAAACATTGATAAGGATCTTAACGCACTGCCGGCAAAAAAATCTTCAGGCTTATGGTTTGAAGATCGCGGCGTCAAAATCCCTCCTCGCAGCATCAAAAAAACCCGGCGCATCGGTATCGATTACGCCGAGCCAATTTGGGTCGCCAAAAAATGGCGATTTTTTATAGAAAGATAATTGCAAATTCCTCAGCATCGTGTATTATATAGCCAGTATTAGTTTCATTCGCACCTTCTCAGGAGACACACCGTGAACATCACCGATGTCCGCATCAAGCTCATGGGCACTGAATACGGACGCTTGATGGCATTCTGCGCCATCACGATTGACGATGCATTCGTCGTCTACGATTTGAAAATCGTCAACGGAGACAAGGGGATCTTCATCGGCATGCCCGACCGAAAAATCAGGGATCACTGTCCGAAATGTAGCGAAAAAAACCATCGGACTGCCAACTTCTGCAACCGATGCGGAAAACGGTTAGCACGAGATCGGGTACCGCATTATGAAAACGGCAACTCTGGCTTGTTTGCGCCAATCGCCCATCCCATCAATCAAGCTTCTCGCGAGGCAATTACGGCTGTCATCATGAAGGCTTACTACAAGGAAGTCGCTCTTTCCAAAAATCCTGGTTACGTGTGCCGATATGATATGTATCGGCACGAGGTAGTATCCGAGGCAGTGGGATAATCCCTGCGCCCGGCCAAACTCAAAAGCCCCCACCGCACCACGCAAAGGGAGCTTTTTTATTTGTATTCGATTATTTGCAATAATTACTCGTCCCAGTAATTTGTTTTATTAAAATATTCATCTGCTTTATCAATAATTTTTTTCACAATGGCGATACATTCCACCGGGTATTTGCCCACCGCGGTTTCATCTGAAAGCATTAAGGTATCGGCGCCATCAAATACGGCGTTAGCGACATCCGTCACTTCCGCGTATGTAGGATGTGATTTTTCAACCATGGAAAGCATTATTTGGGTTGCTACCATGGCAGACTTTTGGTGCCAATGGGCGTGGCGAATCAATTCTTTCTGCAAAATGGGAAGTTCTTCTAGTGGCATTTCAATACCCAGGTCTCCCCGGGCAATCATAATGCCATCCGATTCCCGGATAATTTTATCAATGGATGGCATAGCGGTACCGCGCTCAATTTTGGCAATAATTTTAATATCGGGGCCGATGATGGCGCGTAATTTTTTAATATCTTCTTCGCTTTGCACAAACGAAAGACCCATATAATCTACCTTCCGCGTGGCTCCAAAGGCCGCGTCAACTTCGTCTTTTTTAGTAAGACCCCCACTTGATAAGTTGGTTTTAGGCAAGTTAATGGCTTTTTTACTGCTCAAAACGCCGCCACGCTCAACCGTGGCGTAAATTTTACCACCTTCTATGTTCGTTATCGTTAGCTCAATAGCACCGTTGACCAAATAAAACGGATGGCCAACCTCAAGGTCATCAATTAATTCTTTACTATCAATAGGAATGCAGGTTTTGTCGTTGGCATCGCACTTATTAAAAGAGAAAGAATACACTTGACCCTCTTTCATGGAAATTTCTTCTGGCAGCACGCCCACGCGAATACGTGGCCCGCACAAATCTTGGAAAACTTTTACCTTAATGCCCGTTTCTTGTTCAATTCTTTTTACATTTTCTTGCAACTCAATAAGCTGGTCGTTACCAGCGTGCGCAAAATTCAACCGGGCGGTTTCCATGCCAGCCAGAGCCATTTTTTTGAGGATTTCGTAATCCCCAGATCGCTTACCTACGTTAGCTACGATTTTTGGATTCACAGTTTTATGGTTTAAAGGCTAGGGTTTAGGGTTTAGTCACGACATTACGTCAACTAGACCCTAGACCCTGTACCCTAGACCCTCGGTTTAGTAGTAATCTTTTACTTTCCTTAACTCTGTGTGCCTGCGTAATTTTTCCAAAGCCTTAGCCTGAATCTGTCTAATACGCTCTCGCGTTACCCCAAACTCCTCGCCCGTTTCTTCCAGCGTATGCATAACCCCGTCTTCAAGTCCGAACCTCATGCCCAAAATTTTCAGCTCACGCTGGGTCAGTTCACTGGAGATTTCTTTGAGCCGATCTTTCAATAACCTGCGCGAAGCCTCCGTATTTGGAGCAATACTTTTGTCATCTTTGATAAATTCTGCCAAAACGCTGTCTTGCTTGTCTTTATCTTCACCAATGGGAGTTTCAAGTGAAACGGCTTTTTGGGCAATTTTACGAATGTGATGCACCTTTTCAACATCCAAGCCAATTTCGGCGGCAATCTCTTCAGCCATCGGCTCACGGCCCAATTCTTGCAATAAATTTCGGCGGATTTTCGTGTACTTGGAAATGGTTTCGATCATGTGCACGGGAATTCTAATGGTGCGCGCCTGATCAGCTAACGCTCGGGTAATAGACTGGCGGATCCACCATGTGGCATACGTTGAAAATTTATAACCCTTGCGCCAATCAAACTTTTTAACGGCTTTAAATAACCCCAAGTTTCCTTCTTGAATCAAATCTAGCAACGTTAAATTGGGGCTGCGCCCGATATATTTTTTCGCAATAGAAACCACCAACCGCAGGTTTGCCAACGCTAGCCTGTTTTTAGCTTCTTCATCGCCTTGTTCAATGCGCTTGGCTAGTTCTTTTTCTTCTTTGGCCGACAAAAACCCGCTGCGACCGATTTCCTTCAAATACATTTGAATGGGGTCAATCTTGCCCAAAATGGCTTTTTTAGCCTTCTTCTCTTTTTTGGTATCCACATGTAGAAATTCGCGCACTTCTTTTACTTCAACATTTCCTTCTTTCAAGGCATCGTACACTTTTTCTAAACCCATAACATCGTGTTCAACATTCGGAATGGCGAATAAAATTTCCGCGGTTGTCAAAAACCCGCGCTCGCCCCCTTTTTTTACCAGAAAGTCAATTTGCTCTTGCGTGATTTTATGGCGCTTCACGCGAACCACTTTCAGCCGTTTTTTCGAGGGCTTTTTTTTCTTGAGTCTCAACGGTCTTTTTACTTTTGTCTTTTTCTTTGGCATATCAATTTACTGAATGAAATTTTTTTGCTTCCGTGTCTAGCTGGCGCATTAAATTATGCTTTTTTTGCTCATCTGACTCCTGGGCAATATCTGCCACCAGTTGCTCCTGGCGATTTTTTGATTCTAACTTTTCTAGTTCAACAATGCAAAGCTGTAGCTCTTTTTGATCATCAGCATTTTCACTTCCCTCCAGTAATAGCATCCTTTCTTCTAACAAACGCTTCCTCTGTTCCCCGCCTAAGGCCTGCGCAGCAGGAATTGTGGCGGGCCCGTCAAAATGCTCTAAGCTTTTGTCGGGTTGCCCCAACTTCACCGTCTTCACTTTTTCCAGTTCTTGCATTACTACTTCCTCTCTAGCCCCCAATTTTTCAGCCAGTTTTTGCACCCAGTGCGATTGTTCTATTTTATTGGCAATGCGCTTAATAGCCGGTAGCACCACCCGGCTAATTTCTTTCTTTCCTTCGGGAGTAGCTGCATCAAAATGGGCGAAAGCCGAATCCACATAATAATCCATGATGCTTTTCGCCTTGGCTAACGCGTTTTCCCAAATCTTGGGATCCTTTACAATAATGTCGGCCGGGTCTGATTTTTCATTTCCCGCGCCATAGGTATCGATAATCTTAATATTAAAACCTTGCTCCTGAGCCGCGTTAATGCCGCGCTTGGTAGCGTTGTCGCCGGCCACATCCATGTCAAAAGCCAAAATCAAATTTTCAGTATATCGTTTTAAAATCGCTAAATGCTGGCCAGTTAAAGCGGTCCCGCTGGCCGCCACCACGTTTTCATAGCCTGCCTGGTGGCACATAATGACATCGGTATAGCCTTCGGTTACCACACACACACTTTGCTTTCGCACCGCTACTTTAGCGTTATGCAGGCCATACAGCAATCCGCTTTTATCATACAGCAGCGTTTGCGGCGTGTTGATGTATTTTGCCGTTTCGTTTTGTTGCTTAAAAATTCTGCCCCCAAAGCCAACTGGCTGGCCATTCAAATCAAACACCGGAAATATAATACGGCCGCGAAATCGGTCGTATGAATCATTGTGATTATTATCCTTCTGGATAGCCAACCCCGCTTTTACTACTTCTTCACGAGCATAGCCTTTGCCAATTAAAAAATCGGTTAAACTATTCCAGGTGTCTGGCGAATAGCCGACCCGCCATTTTTTAATGCTTCCAGATGTTAGCCCGCGTTTTTGCAAATATGCTACCGCCTCTTTGCCAAGGCTACTGCCCCACAATTGTTTTTCAAAAAACAAGCATGCTAAATTACAAATTTCATACAACCTTTGGCGGGCGGTGCGAAGCTGAACATTTTCACGCTTTAATTCAACACCGGCTTTGGCGGCCAGTATGCGCAGGGCATCGCCAAATTCAACGCCTTCAATTTTCATGACGAAGTCAAAGATCGAAGAACCGGCTCCACAACCAAAACAATGCCACATTTGACGGGTTGGTGAAACAAAAAAAGACGGGCTTTTTTCTTTATGGAAAGGGCAGACTCCCCGATAATTGATGCCCGTTTTAGTAAGCTGCATGTAAGAACCCACCACATCCAGGACATTCAACTTATTTTTGATTTCTTCGATTTGCGAATCTGCCATAGTAACAACCTAGATTTTACCACAAAAAACAAAAAAATCAACCAAAAAGCCCGCGTGGGCGGGGCTTATCTTCATTGTAATTTTTCGGCGGTCTTTTTGAGTTCTTCCATGTCTGCCTGGGGCAGTTGCAAGGTTGCCGCAGGATTAGTCCCCAGTCCGTCGTTTTCATACCGAGGAATGATATGCAAGTGAAAATGCATGATATCCTGGCCGGCAGCTCTGCCGTTTGATTGCGACAAACGGATTCCATCAGCCTGCAACCCGTCTTTTATTTTTGCGGAAAGTTTTTTCGCGACCAGCGAAACTTTTTGCAGCGCATCTTCGGAAATATCAAACACATTCTCAAAATGTTGTTTAGGGATTACCAACGCATGCCCTTTGGTGGCTGGCTTAATATCCAAAAACGCCAATGTCGCTTCATCTTCGTATATCTTGAAGCTGGGAATTTCACCCTTTACGATTTTGCAAAAAATACAGTCCATCATCTTACTTTATACGTTAAGGTTACCGTAGTGCTGATTTCTTGCTCACCAATCTGGATATTTGGAGCAGGAGCGGCATCAACGGCCTTTTCCATGATTGCCCTGCCCATTCCATACACAGGCTGGTACGCATATCCTTCTGAAATGTTTACAATCTTTGCGCTTAAACCGGCGGCTGCAAACATGCTGCCAGCTTTTTCTTTAGCTTGCTTAATAGCATTTTCACGGGCTTCTGACCTGATTTTTTCCATATCATCAACGGTGAAATATAGACTACCAACAGTATTGGCTCCGTTTTTAGTGGTAGCGTCTACAATGGCGTTAATATTGTTAAAATTGCGGATTTTCACCTGAACTTGCTGATCTAAAGTGTAACCTCTCAAAACCGTGGTGCCGCCTCCAGGATACGGATAACTCATCACTTCCCCGCCCGCACCCGCGGGAGCTCCCATCATCGGCTGCACGTTATAGTCATACACCGGCTGCAAATTGTATAACGTGGTTTGAATATCTTTGTCTTCCACCCCCAAAGATTTTACGGCCTTATTGACCGCATCCATAATGGTATTATTTTGGGACACCGCGTCAACGCTTTTTGGCGCTTCGGTATGCGCGCCAAAACTAATCATGGCAATGTCGGGCTTAACGTAAGCCTTGCCTTCACCCGAAACCTGAATTTCGTGGGGCTCATTTTGAGGCAGTGAATTAAAAGCGTACACACCCCAACCAATCACCGCCACCGCGACCACAGCCACAAGACCAATAGCAATTTTGTAAAGCCTATCTGAAATGTCTAAGACATGTTCAGTGCTCAACCCCGTTTTAACCTCTGTATTAATGTTTGTTTCCATATAATTATTGAATGTTAATTACTATTTTACCCAACACCTCCCCTTTTTCCTGCTCACCAAATGCTTCTTTTATACTATCAAGTGGATAGATTTTATCAATATGCGGCTTTACCCCTTTATTTTCAATAAATTCCGTTAGCTTTTGCAAATTTTCAGCAGTTACTTTTGTTGCCTGCGAAATTATCGTCACACTATATTTTTCTGCCAGACCTTTTTCGTCCTTTGCTACCATTGAAACCAATACGCCACCTTTTTTTAAAACTGCAAATGACTTTTCAAATGTTTCCCCGCCAATAGTGTCAAAAACAGCATCATAGTCTTTTAGCACCTCTTCAAACTTTTGGGTTTTATAATCAACAACTTCATCCGCGCCCATTTTCTTGGCAAATTCCATTCCTTCACCCGTCGCCGTGGTAGCCACATAGGCTCCGATACTTTTGGCAATTTGAATCGCCAAGTGACCAATGCCGCCCGCCCCGCCGTGAATCAATATTTTCTGGCCAGCTTTTAACTGCGTATGACCCGCCAAAGCCTGGACTGCGCTAACTCCCACCAATACTGCCGCGGCCGCTTCAGGAAAGTCCAGATTCTTAGGCATAGTAGCCAAAAAATTTACCGGCACTGCCGCAAATTCCGAAAAAGCTCCCGTGGCTCCGGCTAAAACAATGGCCTGCCCGTATATCTTATTGCCTACGACAAAGTTTTCCACTCCCTGGCCAACCTCCGCCACTACTCCGGCAATATCGCCCCCTAAAGTAAAGGGGAGCTTCATGCTCGGGATCATCCCGCCTCTTACTTTATAATCAAAAGGGTTAATGCTGGCGGCATATATTTTTACCAAAACCTGACCAAGACCCGGCTTAGGCTTTTCCACTTCAGCAATTTCAATAACTTTACTTCCGCCAAACTTATGTATTTGCGCTGTTTTCATATTTTTAAACATTAGTTAATTTATATAAATATTCCCAGATTTTTACCATAGCTAAAGTGTCCAATTTACAATATTCTTTTAGGTCGGTGATAATTTTTTCTTTTTCCATAGAGCTTACGCCATTATGAATTTTATTCCATTTCTGGCTGGCGGTTCCCCCTTCTTGAATTTCTAAAGATTTATAGCTTAATTCAGGAACCAACACCGGCAAGACATTTTTAATAGAAACCCGGCCTTTGAAATTTTTATCAACATAATATTGCTGAACAAAAATATCCATTAAGTCATATACTCTGTCATTTACCATATCAATAAATGGTTTGAAGTCTTTATTGCGCTCTGCCAGTTCTTCGTTTATTTTACATTCAAATTTTTTATTCCAAACAATAATACTTCCAACCGCATTGATATCTTTTTGCAGCGATAGTAAAAATTCTCGGCTGGGATCGGCGTTTTCAGAAAATAAAAATTCAGCATGACGAAGCTCTGAATCTGGAGAATCCAGCATAAAAAGCGAATACTGGAACGGAATTTGCTGGTAGGGTGAAAATCCGTCAAAGCGCGGGATAGCGGCGGGAAAGGTTTCGTAATCTAAAAAATACAGTGGGAAGACTAGGCTTTTTAAGTCCCCGTTAATGCTGTATTTGTCGATTAACAGCTTGTCAAAAACATGGGCCTCAATCTGGTTTCTTTGGGGATCAGAAAGGGTATTAAAAATATCTTCGCGTCCGTACACATCTTTTAACTCAAAAATACCAACGTCAATTAACTCTTGTAGTCGAGCCCTGTTGCTGCCAATACGAGAAATATCATGCACGCCATATTCAGGAACCGTTGGATTTGAATACGCAAACGTGGCGCAATGGTTTGACCTGCCTTTGTACACGCAGTCACAATGGCCTGTTGGCTCTTCTTGTTGCTGTAAATATGCTTTGGCCAGCTGCATTTGAGCAGCCACATCTTCCTGCAAGTCTTTTACTGTTTCAGTGACATCCGCCACGGTAAAAAGTTTGTTGACGTTTACTTCTCCTTGCCGCACGTATTCAGAATTTAAATGGACAACATAGGCATTTGAAATTTCCAGACCGCAATTTGAAAGCAGGTTCACCTGGAAGGCTAAGTCGTGATAATGGGTTTTTTTATCAACGTCAGTGGTGGCCTTGACTTCATATAAATTAAACGTGTCGTCAGGTTTTAACTCCAAAATGTCGGAAGCTGCCCGAAAGTCATCTTTTAAAAATTCTGGCTGAAACAAAATCGGCGTTTTTGCCGCCAATAATTCCTGGGTTTTTTGTTGAGCCTGCGCTCCGCGACCCTCAATTAATACGCCCAAGGGAAATAATGTGCGCGCCACCAACTCAACTTCGTTTCCGGTTTCTATAATAGCTTTTTCGAATTCAGAAAGTTTCGCTGCATTAAAAACGTCTGGCCGATATATTTTTAACCAGACATTTTTCTTGCACTCGCGAAATAAAATAAAATCAGTTTTGGAAACTTGCATGCTCCTATTATATACCAAATCTTGTGTTTTTAAAGAGACGTGGTAGTATCTAAAAGATATCATATGGAAACCAGCGAACCCATTATCAGCATACGCAATCTCTCCAAATCCTATGCAAACGTACATGCCTTGCAAGACATCAGTTTTGACATTACCAAAGGTAGTGTTTTGGGACTCTTAGGCCCCAATGGAGCCGGAAAAACCACCCTCGTCAATATACTGACCACCCTACTTAAGCCAGACCAAGGAACCGCCATTATTTCAGGGTTTGATGTAGTAAAAAACTCTTCAGCAGTGCGTTCAAGGATCGGCTTAGCGGGCCAATTTGCCGCCATTGATGAAAACCTCACTGGTCGGGAAAATTTGGAATTGGCTGGCACGCTCTACCACCTAAAACGCAATGTCGTGAAAGAACGCGCCCAAAAATTGCTGGAAGAATTTTCGCTTACCGAGGCAGCCGACCGCCAAGCCAAAACCTATTCTGGTGGAATGCGCCGGAGGCTCGATGTCGCCGCCAGCTTGATCGGGGAGCCGGAGATTCTTTTCCTTGACGAGCCCACCACTGGGCTAGATCCCAGCAGCAGAAACGAACTCTGGAAAATTATTGAAGCGTTGGTTAAAAAGGGCACCACAGTTCTTCTGACAACCCAATATTTAGAAGAGGCCGACCGATTGGCCGACCGCATCATTATTATCAATGAAGGCAAAATCGTGGCTGAAGGCACCCCAAAAGATTTAAAATCGCGCCTTGGCACCAGCGTGCTGGAAGTTCACATGCCAGACCGCCAAAAAATTGAACCTTTAGCAAGGCTGCTCCAGGAATTCAACCCCATTACCAGCGAAGCATCAGACTTCGTTTCTGTCCCCATCACGGCAGGTTCCAGAATGCTGCTAGAAGTTATCAAAAAAGTAGAGGCGGCCGGCATAGAACTTGCCGACATTGAATTGCGCCGGCCAAGCCTTGACGAAGTTTTTATTACCCTAACTAAGAAACCATAAATGGCAGAAGCTACTTCTCATATTGCCGAGCAAGGATGGTTCTGGGTTATTTCTGATATTAAGGCCATGACCTGGCGGGGTTTGGTGCGCTACATTCGCCTGCCCCAACTGCTGGTTTTTTCCACCATTCAGCCGATTTTATTCCTCCTCCTTTTTACCTATGTATTCGGCGGCGCCATCAAAACTTCTGAAGAAAATTATATCAACTTTTTAGTGCCAGGCATTTTGGTGCAAATTGTTATTTTCGGATCAGTGCAAACGGGCGTGGGCCTAGCCGAAGACCTTTCTAAGGGACTGATTGACCGCTTAAGGAGCCTACCCATGGCGCGCTCAGCCGTTTTAATGGGCAGAACATTGGCCGACTTGGT
>Ga0209542_10007018_pt1 | contig 21612 bp, 19 predicted proteins | sample RifCSPhighO2_01_FD_184028 | JGI IMG/M metagenome (GOLD analysis project Ga0209542, IMG submission 184028) | Soil microbial communities from Rifle, Colorado - Rifle CSP2_plank highO2_0.1 (SPAdes) (version 2) | ecosystem: Environmental > Terrestrial > Deep subsurface > Rock core/Sediment ... | reverse complement strand
CTTTGCGATATAGAAAATATAAAAAATTTCTAAAACAGAAAGAGTGTTTAATATCACAAGAGCGACAAACCATTTTTTATGGTTATGTTTAACTGCTGTCCACAACGCATAAATCTTCCAGGGTATGGTCCACAGTATGAATAATATTAAAAGCATGGAATTGCCGTTACTTAAAAAGGGGTTCATGAGAAAATCATATCAGAAAAAGGGTTTTTATGCTAGTATTTTATTTATGAAAACCTCGAGATTCCTGGGCATTGATTATGGCACCAAAAGAATCGGAGTGGCGGTTTCGGATGAAAGTGGTACCCTAGCTTTCCCTAAAGAAATCATAGAGAATGACACTCTCACTTTCAAAAGACTGGGAGGAATAATAACAGAAAATAATGTTTCAGAAATTGTAGTAGGGGAGTCCGTGGATTTTTCTGGACGACTAAATGTGCTATCAGGGCGAATTGAAATTTTTATCTCGGAACTCAAAGAGAAGTTCAATCTTCCCGTCCGGAAGCAAAAAGAATTCTTAACTTCAGTTGAAGCACGTAAATCAAGCATAACAAAAAAACATTTTAGTCCATCTCAAGCGCACAGCAAATTAAAACAGAAAAAAGCTGGTCGGATAGATGCTTCTGCTGCTGCCTTAATCTTGCAAAGATATTTAGACAAGAAAAACAATAGCAGTTAAAGCTAGAATGTCGTATAATATTTATAATGTTCAGGAATTCATTTTATAGACTTTTTCCAACACCAAGGTTCCTTATGGCACCTTCCTTTGGTTTAGATATTTCTGATGAGTCATTAAAGTTCGTAGAACTTGTTCCTGCCAAGAGCGGTATTCGTGTAGTAAGGTTCGGAGAACGCAAAATCCCTGTGGGTATCATTGAATCAGGTAAAATTAAAGACCCGAAGAAGCTGAAAGAAGTTTTGTTATCGCTACGAAAAGAAGAAGGTATAAGATTCGTGCGAGTTTCTTTGCCCGAAGAGCAGGTCTATCTCTTTAAGCTTCGGTTAGAAAAATCAGGACTAGAGAACGTTCGAGAAGGGATAGAACTTTCTCTAGAAGAGCACATACCCATACCAGCTCAAGATGCAATTTTTGATTATGATTTATTGAATGAAGACCCGGAGAGTCTGGAGGTGGAAGTTGCAGCCATACCTAAAAATGTAATTGAGAATTACCTATCTGTATTTAGGGAGTCTCTAATATCGGTTCAATCTTTTGAACTTGAAGCTCAAGCAATTTCTCGAGCTGTTGTTAAAAAGGGTGATTTAGAAACTTATATGATTGTTGATTTTGGCCAAACACGCACCGGTATCTTTATTGTCTCTCGTGGTGTCGTGGTTTTCACTTCTACCCTTGATATTGGAGGAGCATCTCTTAATAACATGATAAAAAAAAATTTTAACATAAGCGAAGAAGAAGCAGAAAAAATGAAATGGCAATACGGTCTTCAGCGGAATGTGGATAATAAGGAAATATTTCCCGTGCTCTTAAACAGTGTCTCTGTTTTGCGTGATGAGATAGTTAAACACTTTTTATATTGGCACACACACGGAGACGAAGAAGGGAAAGACCATCCACCAATTAAAAAAATAATTCTTTGTGGAGGTGATTCCAATTTAATAGGCCTTCCTGAATATTTATCTATTAGTATAAAAAGTTCGGTAGAAATGGCTAATGTTTGGATTAATATTGTAGACACAAAAAAATCTGTTCCAGAAATAGGCTTTAATAAATCACTTACATTTGCGGCTGCCCTTGGACTTGCCTTAGGAGATTTTGACTATGACTAATTATGATTAATTTAATTCCCAATCAAGAGAAGAAAAAAAAGGTAAAAGATTTTTACTTTAGGTTAACTGTTGTATTTTTTACAATTCTTGGTTTTTCTTTTCTTATTGGTTCCATTGCTATTTTACCATCTTACTTTCTTTCTTACGTGAAAAAAAACCTTAACGACACCAAGCTTGAAATACAAAAACAAGAATCTGTACCCCCAGTTGATCAAGAAAACCTAACTATTGTTCAAGATTTAGATAGTAAGTTGAATGTAGTTGAAAATGCTGACAAGAATGGACATGTTGTTTCTCGGGAGGTGATAAGCGAAATAGTACTTCAAAAGATGTCTGATATTTCAATAACTCAAATTACTTATGAAAACACTTCTCCAGGTAGTCAGAAAATAAGTATTCGTGGTATAGCACCGAATCGTGAACGACTTTTATTATTTCGCCAGGCACTTGAAGACAATACTGCTTTTGAAAAAGTTGATTTACCAATTTCAAACTTCGTCAAAGAATCTAATATAGAATTTTATTTAAGTTTAATTCCTTCATAATAATATGCACGAAAATCCTCAGGGCTTCCAAAAATTTAAAAAAATGCCACTGATTCTTTCTATATTATTTATGGTGTCCTCTTTCTTTGTTCTTTTCTTTTTATATGGACAGATAAATAATAACAAAAAAATATCAGAACAAATTCAAGCAGAATGGCAGACAGAAAAGATTCGACGCAATGAAGCAAGGTCACTTGATCGCTTGGTTTTAGCCATAGGAAAAGAGAAAATTTTACTAGAGTCTCATTTTACCCAAAGTTCCAATATAGTACCTCTTCTAAACACCATTGAACAATTATCACTTAAAGTTGGAGCTAAATCTAAAGTTACCTCGGTAGATATTTCCAAAGATAAAACTATATTAATGGTTGCGGTAGGAACATCAGGAAGTTTCAACGCAGTTTATAAATTTTTGATGCTTTTAGAAAATTCTCCATATGAGCTTGAGTTTGTTTCAGTAGATATGCAAAAGACAGGTGCACCAACCGTTTCTGGTAAAATTATTGTATCCCCACAATGGGAAGCGATTTTTAAAATAAAACTTTTAAGCTTTGTTCAATAGACTAATTATGCCCAGCATGATTTTGCTAAAATCACATGAAAATAAAAATTTTTAAAAATAAAAAGAGTTTCAAGAAAGGAGGATTTCACACCAATCCAGACAATTGGTGGGAGATTGTTCTTGTCATTGCCCTTATCGTAGTTCTTGCTCTTTTTGTTCTTGGCTTTTATCTCTTTAGAAAGACAAATAAAGAACTTACTGTGCAGGAACCGGAAAATAATGAACAAATTGAAATAGTTACAAGAGAAAGAATTGAAAAAGCCCTAGAATATTTTTCTGAGCGAGAAAAAAAATCAACAGAGATACTAAATTCTCCTTCACCCATCATTGACCCATCACTTTAGAAATGTTATTTTAACTTAAATGCGCGGTTAGCTCAGTTGGTAGAGCAACTCATTTACACTGAGAAGGTCGGGGGTTCAAGTCCCTCACCGCGCACCAGTCGTCCATTGCCCTCGTAGTTCAATGGATAGAACGAAGCTCTTCTAAGGCTTTGATGTAGGTTCGATTCCTACCGAGGGCACACCCTACCCATACTATAGATAGTATGATAAAATAATTAAAGGTCTATTTTTGTTTACTGCTTTTATAAACTTTTTAATTTTTTTTTATGAAAACATTTTCTAATAAATTTATTTTTGTATCACTTTTCGCTTCGCTTCTTTTTGTTCCCATTTCCTCCGTCGTTAAAAATGCAGAAGCTCAAACCGCTCCTTCTCCGGTAGTATTTTCTCGCGGAGTGCAACTTGTTTATCAGACTAAATACGCTTCACAATCCGTTCCTGGTGTTAACATTCACCAACTTAATGGATATCGAACATACACAGCATATTGGGATGGGACATTTACATACGGCGCGTGGCAATCGTTTTCGGCGCCCATGTTGACGCGAGAAATTACAGCAAACGATGTTGCGGACGGATGGTTGGCTTCAATGGATCAAGCTAGTGCTGGCGCAACATTTACCCAGTGGCCACTTTATGCCGATGAAGTAAGTCGCATCAATGGTAATGAGGCGCAATTGCTTGCAACAGTCAGGGTTATTCGCGAGGCAAACGGTGAAACTTTTCCACTTGAATACGGATCTTGGGCTTCTGGTATCTGGGGACCATCAACATGGATTGCCGCTTGGAATGCCAATAAAACAAGCCAGCTTCTTAATGACTGGACACAACTATCTTATCCTCGTCCTTCAGTGGGTTCATTAGGGATACCTGCCCGCATCTGGCCTCCTATTCCCGGTACTCTCCAAACTCCACCTTATGTATATACACCCGCGCCAGTTCCAACAGCACCCACCCCGACAGTTTCTTATCCAGTCGGCTGTACCTCAAGCTCTGGTTTTAGTTCAACAACAGGACAAGCATGTTCAGGGATTTCCAATTTACCTCCAGGTTGTACTTCAACCTCTGGCTTTAGCGCGACAACCGGCGCATCGTGTTCCGGCGCAGGAGTTACTTATCCCGCAGGTTGTACTTCTAGTTATGGTTTCAGCGCAACAACAGGAAAAACATGCTCTGGCACAGATACTCCTATCCCCATACCTCAACCCGTTACGTATGCTCCATACTTTCCCACTACCACTCAAGGTATACCAACAACATCGTTAATTTCTTCGTCGAAAGTTGACCTCAAGGTAAGTGCAAGCGGATCTTCTCCTTCTAATGGACCTCTGAATATAAGTCTTGGAACCCCCGTAACGATTTCTTGGTTAATTTCTGGACAAACATCATGCTACAAGTCTTCTCTTCCGGTTAGTGAATTTACAGGAATACTTACACCTTTAAATAAAGGCAGTTTAACCACTTATGCACCGTTTGGAGGAATTAAATACAGAATAACTTGTGGGAATTTTACTGATAGTGTGGACGTCAATACGGCTCTCGGGGCAAGTAGTGCAGGAACAGGAAGTAGTGTAAGTCTACCCCCAGCAACGACCCCTACTCCAACGACTCCCACCCCACCTTCTGTTCCGTCATCTCCTGTGGCTTCAACTAAATTTCAAATTGGTGACTTTGTGCAAACTACTGCCAACCTTAACGTTAGAAGTACTGCCAATGGAACACTTGTGGGAACAGCGCCAAAAGGAACTCAAGGTACAGTTGTGGGGGGCCCGGTGGTTGCAGGAGGACTAAATTGGTGGAATATTAATTATTCTTCCGGCGCTGACGGATGGAGTGCGGAAAATTATTTAATAAAAATCTCGACAAACACAAATCCTGGTTCTCCGCCTCAAATTCCGCAGAACGTAACGGCTGTACTTGATAGTAGTAGCTGCGAGGTGGTAAACGTTTCCTTTTCCCAATCAAGCGGAGCAACTTTTTACAGAGTTGAGCGTGGCGACGTATATGTAGGTGGCACCGACGGCTCACTTGGATTTGTATTTAAAGATCAAGCGCTTCAGCCCGGAAATTACACTTACACAGTGAGTGCAAGTAATTTGAGTGGTTCCTCGGGCCCGTCAAATCCGACTCCTCCAGTTATTGTGTCATCTTCTTGCGTTCCTAACGTTCCGCCTCCACCTCCACTGTCACCCCCTTCCTTAACAATTGCTGTTGGAAGTTCAATTCAACTTATCTCATACTATTCAAACATTAACGTCCGAAGCCAGCCGACAACTGCCTCTGGCTCTCTTCTTGGATCTCAGCCAACTGGGACGTTCGGAACAATCATAGGCGGACCCATACAGGCTGATGGCTATACTTGGTGGAATGTTGACTATGAAACCGCTCCCGATGGATGGAGTATTGAAAATTATATGGAGTTGGTCTTGAACGGCCAAAATTTTAATAGAATAACGGTGCAGTCTCCCGTTTCTGGAGAAGTAAGCGGGCTGGTTACTGTAGAAGCAGGTTTTACTCCTTACAGAGACTGTGGCATTAGTGGCAACAACTGTATTTTGGGATTTTTCTCGGCGGTATTGAAAAATGCAAATTCCTCAGTGCCTTATCTCAACCGTATAGTGGGTCAAAGTTCTGGTTCCCGCCTGCAATTTGTGTTTGATACAAACGACTTTCCTGACGGTCCATACATACTAGATCTGGTTCCATATAATTCCAAAGGAGCCGAAGTTGCTAATATCAAAAATATTCCCATCACTATCAAGAATCCCCCAACTCTGATTACGTTTAAGTATCCGACCGCCAATAGTGTCATCAGTACACCCACGTTTCTCATGGATGTAACGGTGACTCAAAACGGGCAACCATATATACCGACATTGGTTTCATACGAAGTGAAACCCTCAAACCAGCCAGACACTGAGTATCTTAGTTTAGGAGCTACTTATCCCAGAACTAATGGTGGCGATAGTCGTGGGGGATGGGGATGCGATTTTTTAAATGCTCCGCCGGGGAATTATATTCTTAAAGCAACTTTATCTAAAAGAGAAAGCGCGATACTTCCAATTACTATCAATTGGACTTGTCCTAATAGTGGTATCATAGATAGAACAGCTCCTACAATGACAGTACTTAGCCCGCAATCAGGAGATAATTCCTCTGTTCCTTTAATTACCTTGAGCGCAACTGCACGCGACCCCGGATCTTCTTTCGGCCAAGGTGCTTCATCTGGCGTACGCGAAATCCGATTTTGGATTAGAGGTTCCAGTGTTTATAGTTATGGCATGGTGTCTTTATCTCCCGACGCCTCAGGTATGGTTACTAAGACGTGGAAAGTTAGTGATGGAGTACAATCCTCAGATCCTACACTTGGTATTGTTTCTCCCAAACCCCCGTTTAGTATAGGCGTATCCGCTACCGACAATGCAGGCAATACCAGTGATTGGGTATACATCGACATGAAGTAGTTAACAAAATTCTTAGCGCCGCATGCTAGATAGCTGGCAATACTGTTAAGAGAAAAAAGCGACACAAGTCGCTTTTTTCGTTGTAGAATAAGGGCTTTTTGTCTATTGACTTTTATATATCATATGTGCTATAATACACAAGGATAGTCACCCCACCCCCCTGATGGGAGGATTGTATGAAGGATTTTCTTTTGAGTCTTGTAGGAGAGTTGATTCTCCGCCTGACTCAAGCATTCGTCGCACTCGCACTTGTAGCCTGCGCGGGTGCAGTGTGGTTCTTTTTGTGGGCGGTTTCGCCATTTGTGCGATAGCCCACGACATGTATCAAAGACGCCCCCTTTCCATGCAATGCAGGAGAGGGGATTTTTTGTTATAATAAAACGAATGCAAATAAAAGATGAACAGCTTAAAAAAGTTATTTTAGATTCCGGACTTGTTTCGCGCTCTGTTCTTGATGAAATATCAAAGAAGGCCGAAAGCAAAAAACAGAAATTAGGAGACCTTCTGCTATCAGAGGGGAAAATCTCCGAAGTTGATTTAAAGCGCATGGAAGCTTTTGTCTTGGGAATACCGTTTATTGACTTAAACGATAAAAAAATAGACCTTGCTATTCTTTCTCTTGTGCCCGAGGCAATTGCGCGTAATTACAACATAATTGCTTATAATAAAAACACTAATGGCCTAGAAGTGGCTATGCTTGATGTTGATGACCTGCCAGTGATTGATTTCATTAAGAAACGTTCTGGATTTAAAATTTTACCTCGATTGACTGATGCTTCTTCTATCAAAGCTGTGCTTGTCCAATATAGGAAAAGTTTGCAAGCTGAATTTGATAATATTATTCAAAAAGAATCCAGTTCACTCAAAGATTCTTCCGGTGATGGGGAAAAAACCGAGAAAGAGTTAAAAGAGATGGCTGAAGACTTGCCAGTGGTAAAAATCGTTGATTCTTTAATTTTCCATGCGATTTTACAAAATGCTTCCGATATTCATATTGAGCCGGGAGAGAAAGACCTTACTGTGCGTTACCGAATAGACGGCATTCTGCACGATGCAATGGCACTAGACAAAAATGCAGGCTCCGGCATCACCGCTCGCATAAAGGTGCTGTCGAACTTAAAACTTGATGAAAAAAGATTACCTCAAGATGGTAGATTTAAAATAAACCAAAACGGAGAAGAGTTTTCTTTTCGTGTTTCTACACTGCCCACCTTTTTTGGAGAAAAAACAGTTATTAGAATTTTAAAAGAAAATGCGCATGGATTTTCTTTAGAATCTCTCGGTTTTCATGGTGAGGGGCTTGAAAGAATATATTCTTCTTTAAAATTGAAAACAGGAATGATTCTGGCTACTGGTCCCACGGGAAGCGGGAAAACGACAACCCTTTACACCATGATGGAGATTTTAAATAAACCAGAAGTTAATATTTCTACGGTTGAAGACCCTATTGAATATCAAATGCCAAGAGTTAATCAAACTCAAGTAAAGCCAGAGATAGGACTCTCTTTTGCCAACGGACTGCGTTCACTTCTTCGTCAAGACCCAGATATAATAATGGTGGGGGAAATTCGTGATGGAGAAACAGCTGGACTGGCAATCAATGCTTCTCTTACGGGGCACTTGGTGCTTTCTACTATTCATACCAGTTCTGCAGCCGGTGCAATTCCTAGACTGATAGACATGGGAGTTGAACCTTTTTTGATAACTTCAACGGTTAAAACAATTATCGCACAGAGACTAGTTCGAAGACTTACTTCGAACAAGGAAAAATACTTTTTGTCAGGAGCTGAAATAAAAAACCTAACAAAACTAGTTGACTTAGACAGAATGCTTGCTTTCCTAAAAGCAGAAAAAATAATAGGAGCAAATGATTCTTGGGATAAAATCCCTTTTTATAAAGCAGTAGAGAGTAAAGAGTCGGGAGATGGATATTCAAATCGTATTGGTATTCATGAGGTATTAAAAGTCACACCTACTATAAAAGAAATGATTACCAAGGGTAGTTCACAAGATGAAATGGACATCCAAGCAAAAAAAGAAGGTATGATGACCATGATTGAGGATGGAGTTTTCCAGTCAGTGTTGGGAGTAACCACCCTCGAAGAGGTCTTTCGTGTTGTTTCTGAATAAAGAGATTTATCCTGTACTAAATTTTTGATTAAAACAAATGGTCATTATAAATAAAAATTTTAAATTTTAGTATTGGGATGTTTTTTTCTTATAAAGCAAAATCAAAAAATGGAGAAATTGTTGAAGGAGTAATGGAATCCCTGGATCGTTTTTCTCTTGCTCGGGAGCTTCGTTCTCGCGGAAATACTCCGATATCCATACGGGAAAAAAATAAAAATTCTTTTGACCTTCAGTCTATTGTTATGCGCATTTTCGGAAAAGTAAACACTGCAGAATTGATGGTTCTTACAAAGAATTTAAGCGGAATGCTTAAAGCTGGACTTTCTCTCTATCGAGCTTTATCTGTTTTAGAAAAACAGACGAAAAATTCTACACTGAACAAAGTTTTAATTTCTCTGAGCGCTGATATAAATTCTGGTGATACATTTTCTTCAGGGCTTGCAAAATTCCCGAACGTTTTTTCTAAGCTCTTCGTATCAATGGTGCGTGCCGGCGAAGAATCTGGTAATCTTTCTGGCGCGCTTTCGGATATAGGTATGAATTTAGAAAAAGCTCATTCCCTAACAAAAAAAGTTCGCGGGGCACTTATCTATCCGGGAGTAATACTTTCCGCCATGGTTGTAATTGGTGTTTTAATGTTTGCTTTTGTGGTGCCGACCCTAGCTAGCACCTTCAAGGAATTAGGAGTTGCTTTACCTGCTTCCACTCGTGCAATTATTTGGTTTGGAAACTTTTTCTCCAACAATCTAACGTTAACATTCCTCTTTATAATTTTGGGAACTTTTTCTATAATTGCCCTCTTTCGTGCTAAATTCATGGCGAAATATATTGATTTTATTGTCATTAGACTTCCAGTTATTGGCAACCTGGCCAAAGAACTAAATACTGCTCGTACAGCTCGCACTATTTCTTCACTTTTGCTTGCAGGGGTTTCTATAACGAGGGCAATTGAAATAACAGAAGAAGTGGTGCAAAATATTTATTACCAAAAAGTCTTAAGTGAAGCAAAAGTGGCTGTAGAAAAAGGGGCCCCATTCTCTCAAATTTTTGAAGAAAATCCAAATCTTTATCCAATAATGATGTCAGAAATGATCCAAGTGGGAGAAGAAACGGGAAAGTTGTCTGATATGTTGCTTCAGGTTGCCTTGTTCTATGAAGAAGAAATTGAAAATAAGACCAAAAATCTTTCTACTATTATCGAACCTCTTCTTATGATAATCATCGGAGCCGGGGTTGGATTTTTTGCCATTTCAATGATTTCACCTCTTTATTCGGTTCTAGATAGCATACAATAATTTCTCGACAACCGGCGGGTGAACCTAGTTTTTTACTTCTTGCCAAGAAAGTATTTGATATTGGTCGGAAGTGAGAGGAAAGTTTGGTGGTGGGGCATAGAGTAAATTTGCATCGTAAGTTATATTTCGAATGGCATAACCTGTACCGTTTGTATAGGCAAATCCATATCTCGCATAGGAAGCAATCATGCCGTAAAGAGAGATAATGGAGCGATTTTTGTAAACGCAACTTCCCCCAGAATAATAAAATCTTCCAACTCTACCGTTTTGAGCTATCAAAGCTGCATCTATTTTTAGATCATCTTCACTAATCATCCCGACCATAATTCCACCTTGAGCTATAATTCCTATGGAATCCGTGCCGTCGTAAGAAGTATATAAAACATCGTTATTTATTATTACATTTTTATAATTAGCTGGGTCTCCAGGTTGGGGCAGATCAGCAGCTGTTATGGTTAGTCGCGCTCCATTGACTTGTCCATTAATTATCACATGGTCCTCTATAAATATTACTCCGTTTGCCGGAAATGCGTAGTTTCCTTGAAGAGTTTGAGTGCCGACGCTCCAGCTAGGTGTTCCCGAAGGAGATGAAGAACAATCTCCTAAACTTGCCCAGCTATTTATTTTATATAAATCAAAAGTATTATTTATTTTTAAAACCATGTGATAGCCTACAAAACTACCCCCAGCTACGTCTCTATAAAATCCGCTTGACTGTGCGTTTGCTTTTAATACCGCTAAATCAGTTGTAAAACCAGAAAAATCAATCGTTGGTTGGCTTATTAAACGTCCAGCTTCAAAAACGTCTGGACGAAGGGGAAGGGGCGTGGGAGATGTTGGGTCAGCTGGGGAAAGACAAGTATGTACGGCATAAGAATTACTGCCAGTGCAAGCGTCCCCATCCGTGTCTGTGTAAGTTGTGGAACCACTAGTGGTAACGTTGTGCGCTAGACCGTCGAAACGAATTCCGCCGTTTACATGTATTGGTCCGAAAATTTCAGTGCCGGCACCAAAGCGCATGGCGTTGTTTCCCGCAACGGCGTATTTGGCAATAGAGGGCTTAGCGACGGAACTTAATATTTTTCTTAAATATGATGAGTCCAAAGATGATGAACCTGTAGATTTTATTTTAACAACAGTGGAGCCTGTTGGTGGTGGAGTTATGTCAAGAGAAAATTGACCGATAGTGTTATTATTTTTATCTTTTAAAGAGTGTACATAAGGTCCGCTTCCTCCTGTCCCGTCTTGAAAGTCTTCAGGCGCATGAGCCAAGTGCCAGCGATAGTATTCTACGCCTGCTTCCGCTACCTGGAACGCTTGCTCTCGATTAAAAGTTATCCTTCCCGCTCTTATGTTTGTAGCTGCAAAACTTGATAAGGCACTTATAATTATTACGACAACTGAAGCAAATACTATTGTTTGCACTATAATCATACCCCTATTCACGTTTCTTTTTTTACTTATCTTTAAATTTGTCATAAATTATCCTTCAGATTTCTTATTGAAACTTGAGTAGAAAATGTTGTTACTGATGGTGCGCGATTGGGGTCCTTGTCTATGTTTATAGTTATTTTCACTAGACGAATAGATGATAGATTTATGGGAAAGGAAAGGGCTGGAGTTGTTCCATCATAGTTTTTATCATAATAATCAAAAATTGGGATATTTGTTACATTTGGGATTAGAGTTGATATTTTTTCATTGACGGGATTGTAAGTTAACGGACTGCCGGTCGGTTTTATAACTCCTTTTTGAAGCAGTGATCCATTTAAAAAATATCTTACTTTTTCTTTTAATCCGTCACTATCTATGTCCGAATAAAAAGTAAAAGCATTAGTGGTAGCGAGAGCTATAACATATGCTCCGGTATCAGCAGTTGATGCTGTGCGTATTTCAGAGACCATTGTTTTCAGTGTTGCTCTTCCGCTATTAGAATCATTTAGTCCAGTCGATATATAGGACCCATAAATCCAAATATTTCTAGAGAAAAGAGTTAACGCTCCCACTATTAAAACGAAAATTGAAACCCCGAATAGTATTTCTATAAGAGTGAATCCCCGTTCACAACGCTTCGCGTAGCGATCCGGATGGCCTTTTTTATTTTTTAATTTGTTTATCATAATTAGGGTAAAAGAATAATAGTTTGTTCTTGCCAGGGTAGAGACACATCAACAGAGCTCACCGAACTCTGCAGTCCCGCTTTTGAAACAGTCATGTCATATGTACCACCAGAAAGCCCGTTCCAGAAAACTTGACCCGGGGTTGCGCAGAGTTCTCCGTTAGTGGTTTTCGTTTCATCAAATATCCCTTTTTGCAAACGAACAGTCGCTCCATCTATGGCAGTATTTGTAGAGTCCTTAACAGAAACCAAGAGAGCATTGTCTAGGTGGGGCATAGCCACAATCTGCAGTGTTTTATTTTCATTTGGATTAATATCGAAAGTTGGTAGAGGCGTCGTCCCAGCTAAATCATACAAGGCAGACGTAAGCAATGTAGAATATGTATCCCACTCCAAAGCTGAAAATAAGTAAGAGCCCAAGGCATCAGTGGTGAAATTTTGAGTTGGGTACTTTAATATTCCAGGAGCACCAATCAACTTTGTTCCTGTAAGAGAAAAACCAATATTGGGAAGTGCTACACACGAAGAATCTACCGTAGATACATTGAGTGGACTTGTTCGGTCTATAGCAAAATTGATTTGTGTAACTTGCTGTAAGACAACAGTTGCGTCAGGTTTGTTGGGGGTTGCTCCAGCTACTCCCCCTATGGGGTATGTCTCTTCTTGGGAGTAACCGGATTTTGTAGCAACAATATTGTAAGCATTTGTTCCAGGTGGGGCATCTACTATTTTTACCCAACCCTCATTGTCAGTTGTTTCGTTTATGATAGTATCTGGATTTGTTTGTGCGTTGACCATATGAATAGAAGCACCAGGAATTGGAAGTCCGCTTGCATTAGATACTTGGATAAAAAGAGCGCCATTATTGGAAGCAGTCTCAAGAGCATTGGGGGCGACAAGGGTAACAAATTGCAGGGGGGAGAAAATTTTACAATTGGAGCAGGTTATGTCTAAGTGTACTAATTTATAATCAGCGGGCGACGGATCAGATGGATTTCCCCCGATTGTGCCATCAAAGACATCGTCCACACTTCTAATTGTTGTAACAACCGTGAATGCATAACCATCTTTTATTAAATCTTGTGTTCTGGGAATCTTTCCCACCGGTAGTCCGGCTACTATACCTACATCATCATAAGGTAGATTGCGAACGATTTCCAGACTTTCGTTGGCTAGAGAGGTAGCAGCAATTTTTGCCTGTGAAGAGGATACTGCGTCCATCAACACCCCGAAAGCTTTATAAGAAGAAAGGGCCACTAAAACAAAAACAATACTACCGATTAATGTTTCGATTAAAGTAAAACCTCTTTGGTTAATATGAAAAGTCATTAACATCTATATTTTAACGCATTATGATATAATTTACCATATGCCAAGAGACAAGATAGTCGTGGGAAACTGGAAAATGAATCCAGAAACAGCCAAAGAAGCAGAGAAATTGTTTACTGCCATAGCTAAATCTGTATCTCCAATTAGAAAAACAGAAATTGTGATTTGCCCGCCCTTCTTGTATTTAACGAATTTAAAAAAATTTTCTAAAAAGATTTCTTTGGGGGCGCAGGATGCCTTCGGACGAGACGTTGGACCCTTTACTGGAGAAATTTCGCCCGAGATGTTATACAACATTGGAGTTAGGTATGTAATATTAGGACACTCGGAAAGACGTGCAATGGGAGAGAGTAATACTGACGTTAATCAAAAAATTAAATACTCACTTTCCTCTAGACTTGTGCCGATAGTCTGCATTGGAGAGAGTACGCGCGATGATGAACATGAATATTTTGATGTTGTAAAAACACAAATCAAAGAATGCTTGAAAGGAATTTCTAAAAACCTAATTTCCCAAATAATTATTGCCTATGAACCCATTTGGTCTCTTTCAAGTACTCCCAATCGACACGATGCTACATCTCTTAATTCTAGAGAAATGGCCATATTTATACGCAAGACTCTTTCTGACATTAGTTCACCCGATATAGCGGGCAATGTGCGAATTATTTATGGTGGTTCTGTAAACGAGCGGAATGTTTTAGATTTTATGGAAAATGGAGGAGTAGATGGAGTGCTTCCCGGCAAGGCTAGCCTGGACGCAAAAAAATTTATTGAAATTATAAAAACATGCGAAGCATTGAAAGCTTAAAAAATATTTCAGGTAAAAAAGTGCTAGTCAGAGTAGATTTTAATGTTCCCGTGGAGAACGATATTGTTTTGGATACTTTCAAAATAAGAAAAGCATTGCCAACTATAAATTTTTTGATAGAAAATAAAGCTAAGTTAATTTTAATTAGTCACTTAGGCAAGGAAGGTAAAACATTGGAACCAGTTGCCGAGGCGTTTAATAAATTTGTCCAAGCTCAATTCATAAAGGCAGTTACGGGACCGAAGGTTGAAGAAGCTGTTGAGAAAATGAAAGATGGCGAAGTTATTTTGCTTGAAAATTTGAGGACAGAGCCAGGGGAGCAGGCAAACGACCCCAGCTTTGCTGCTAGTTTAGCAAAACTTGCCGACATTTATGTAAATGAAGCCTTCCCGGTTTCTCATAGAGAGGCCGCTTCTGTGGTACTTTTGCCTAAACTTTTACCAGCTTATGCTGGGATACAACTTCAAAATGAAATAAACAACCTGTCAGTTGTATTTGAAAATAAGGAGCATCCATTTTTGTTTATCTTGGGTGGAGCCAAGTTTTCCACCAAAATGCCATTGATTGAAAAATATTTGAATTTAGCTGATCACATATTTGTGGCTGGTGCGTTGTCTAACGATTTTCTTAAGGCTGGAGGACATGAGGTAGGAATGTCGCTCACTGACGGAATAGATCATGGTTTTGAAGAAATCTTAAAAAATAAAAAAATAATAGTACCCGAGGATGTGGTAACTTTGTCTGGCGATAAATTGATTAATAAAATGGTTATAGAAATTGAGCCCACTGACACGATTTTAGATATCGGAGATGAAACTATAAAAAAATTAGAACCATTAATAAAAAATGCCAAACTAATTCTCTGGAATGGCCCTCTCGGAAAATATGAAGCGGGCGGGGAAAAGGGTACCAAAAAAGTATTGAAATTAATAGCTGATTCAAGTGCAAAAAGTATTATTGGTGGTGGGGATACGGTGGCCCTTATTTCTCAAATGGATCTAGAAAAAGATTTTTCTTTTGTATCTACCGGTGGAGGAGCGACATTAGATTTTCTGGTAAACGGCACTTTGCCCGGACTTAAAGCGCTTGGATAATTTTTTTAGCCACTTCTCTCATTTCACCTTCTTTATATGGTCGTTTTCCGTGCCAGGTTCCAAAACCATCATTTGTGAATCTGGGTATAACGTGTATATGAGAATGAAAGATAATTTGCCCCGCCGCGATGTCGTTATTCATGGTCACATTTACTCCATCTGCATTTAATCCATTTTTAAAGGATTGGGATAATTTTTTTGCAACTTTTGTCATACTATAAAGTATATCTTCCGGAGTATCAAAGATATTTACAAAATGTTTTTTGGGTATGACCAAAGAATGTCCGATGTTAACCGGCGCAATGTCTAAAAAAGCCAAAATATTTGCATCTTCATACACCATACTAGCTGGCATTTCTCCCTTTACAATTTTACAAAAAATGCAATCCTGCATAAGTATATTATAGCAAACTATGTTAAAATTTTACTAATGCAGAAATACGATGAATTACTTAGAACTCTTTTAGAAAAAAGAGGAATTACCAGCGAAACACAAGCCGAGATTTTTCTAAACCCTTTATACGAAAGAGATTTTCACGACCCTTTTTTAATGAAAGATATGGAAAAAGCATGTGTCAGGATTTTCGAGGCGATAGAGGGAAATGAAAAAATAGTTATTTACGCGGATTACGATTGTGACGGCATACCTGGGGCGGTCATTTTGACGGATTTATTTAAAAAAATAAATTATATAAATTATGAAGTCTATATTCCTCACAGGAATAGTGAGGGATACGGTCTTAATATCGATAGCATAAAGCAATTTGCTCTCTCTGGAGTGAATCTCTTGATAACTATTGACCTGGGCATTACTGCCGTTTCGGAGATAGCTCAAGCGAGAGTAGACGGAATTGATGTGATAATTACAGACCATCATTTACCTCCAAAGGTTCTTCCTCGCGCCCACGCGATCTTAAATCCCAAAACAGACGATTATCCCGAAAAAATGCTATGCGGGGCTGGTGTTGTTTTTAAACTGGTGCAAGCTTTTATACAGAAATACGGCGAGTATTTTAAGATCAAAGTTGGGTGGGAGAAATGGTTGCTGGATATGGCAGGCATGGCCACACTCTCCGACATGGTACCCCTTACTGGTGAAAATCGAGCTATTGCGTATTTTGGTATGAAAGTTCTGCGCAAATCTCCACGTCCGGGTTTGCAAAAACTTTTGGCAAAAATGAACATTGACCAGAGACATCTTTCTGAAGACGATGTGGGTTTTATGATAATACCCCGCATCAATGCAGCTTCCAGAATGGATGACCCAATGAGAGCGTTTGAACTTCTCTCCACGGAAGATGAAGTATCTGCGGGCGCCCTAGCCAATCATCTTTCAGAAATAAATGACGAGAGGAAAACCATCGTAGCTTCTATTATGCGTGAAGTAAATAAAAAATTTAGCACAAGTCCCGCGCGTGAAGCGAAGGAAGTGATAGTAATAGGCAATCCTGCCTGGAGAGTGGGGGTCTTGGGGTTGGTGGCTGGCAAAATCTCTGATGAATACAAGAAAACTGTTTTTGTTTGGGGAAAAGACGAGAACGACTGCATTAGGGGTTCTTGCAGGGGAGACGGGTCAGTTTCAGTGGTTGAACTTATGACCGAGACTCGTGAATCTTTTCTGGAATTTGGCGGGCATGAGCTTGCAGGAGGATTTAAGGTGGAAAATAACAAAATTCATTTCTTAGAAGAAGCATTATGCCAATCTTTTTCTAAAGTAAAACGCGAAAAAGAAAAAGTTGACGTAATTTTTGACATTAAATCTGATTTAAGTTCAGTAAGTATGAAAAATTGGCGGGAAATAGAAAAGCTGACACCCTTTGGCCTAGGAAATGCTAAACCAACCTTTCTTTTTGAAGGAGTGAAAGTAGAGAATATAAAAAAGTTTGGCAAGAACGGCTCGGGAGAACATCTGGAAATAGTATTCTCCAATTCAAACAAAAATAAAGTTAAAGCCATTTCTTTTTTTTCCACACCGGAATCTTTTAGGGTTCCAATTACAGAAGGAGCCGGTACTAACCTTTTGGCCACCTTTGATCTATCTCGTTTCCGGGGCAGGGAGGAGTTAAGGTTGCGAATTATTGATATAATATAAAAAATGAAAAAACAAATTATAAAAATTTATACCGACGGCGCATCAAGCGGCAACCCAGGGAAAGCAGGCTGGGGGGTGGTTTTTATAAAGGACGGCAAAGAGTTTGAAATTGGGGGTAGAAGTGACCATGCCACCAACAACCAGATGGAATTAACCGCTCCCATAGAAGCTTTGAAACACTTAAAACAAATAACCCTGCAGGATAATCCTATGGGGTCGGGAGTGGAAATTGTTTCTGACTCCAAGTATGTAATTTTGGGAATTACCGAATGGATTTTCAACTGGCAGAAGAATAATTGGCGAAGTGCCTCCAAGAAACCTGTTTTAAACCGCGTACTCTGGGAAGAACTCTTTATGCTTAATCAAGAATTTAAACCAAAATGGACTTATGTGGAGGGGCATAATGGAGATAAACACAACGAAAGAGCGGACGTTATAGCCACAAGTTTTGGTTATGGTGAGCCAGTGAAACTTAAGAAATAAAAACAATGCAGGATAGAATTTTCTATTCAATTTGCTTCGGTTTTGTTTTTGGGGTGTTTTTGCGCTCTTTTTTATTTGTTAATTTTTATGTAGCCGTTTGGTTGGGTTTGATTTCATTTGCACTGGTCTTATTTTTCAGTCTAATTTCTAAAAATAAATGGGGAATGATTTTAGGAGTTTTTGTGCTAACTTTTTCCCTTGGAATTTTAAGGTTTCATAGTGCCGACAGACACCCTCCAGTATTTTTTGAATCCCTGGTTGGAAAAGAAGCATCATTCGTTGGAGTGGTTGTTGATGAGCCTGATGTTAGGGAAGGTAACCAGAAATTAACGATTGCAACTAACGAGGGTAAACAACAAATAAAAATTTTAGCCACTTTTAATATTGATGAATATTTCCAATACGGTGATGAAGTTAATTTTTCTGGCACTTTAAATAAGCCGGAGAATTTTATTACTGATCAAGGAAAAGATTTCGATTATGTGAGTTATTTACGGAAGGACGGAATTTTTTATTTAATGAGTTATCCGAGAGTTGAAATAATTTCACATAACAATGGTAACAAAGTTAAAATTGCACTGTTCTCTGCTAAAGAAAAATTCTTAGAAAAAATGAATTTCGCTATTTCGGAACCGGAGTCCTTGCTGATGGGCGGATTTATTCTTGGCGAACGTTCTTCTTTCGGAACGGAAATGCGTCAGAAATTTATAGACACGGGCACCATCCACATCGTAGCTCTCTCGGGCTACAACGTAACAATAGTTTCCGAATGGATTATGAGAGCTTTTTCTTTTCTGCCGATAAATCTGGCTTTCGGAGCAGGGATATCGGGTATTTTACTTTTTGTCATTATGGCAGGCGGACAGTCTACGGCAGTGCGAGCGGGGACAATGGCGATTTTAGCGCTTATTGCCCGAGCAACTGGACGGAATTACGACGTAGCGCGGGCTTTGGTGCTTGCTGGGGTCATCATGATTCTCTTCAACCCCTTTGTGCTTTTCTTTGATGTTTCGTTTCAGCTTTCTTTTATTGCCACTGTGGCTGTGATATTCTTCACGCCCAAAATTGAAAAGTATTTTTTATGGATACCGAAACGTTTTGGACTGCGAGATGTGGTTTCTGTTACCAGTGCCGCCTATATTTTCGTTTTGCCTTTTATTCTTTATAAAATGGGGAATTTATCGCTCGTAGCACTGCCGGCCAATATTTTAATTCTGCCGTTTATTCCCCTTACCATGATTTTCGGTTTTATCACCGGTTTTGCCGGACTGGTGTGGTATGTTTTGGCGACTCCGGTTGGTTATATTTCATATCTGATGCTTCATTACGAACTGGGAGTGATTAATTTTTTCTCCAGTTTTCCTTTTGCCTCATTTTCCATTCCTAATTTTCCATTGGTTCTAACTCTTTTAATATACATATATTTCATATATATGCTTTTCGGTAGAAGTATAAAAAGTTTTTTTACCTTGCCTGGGTAAAATTTTCCTCCACGGTTTTCCAGTTCAGGTTTTCAAAAAATGCTTCCACGTATTTTTTCTTTTCTGAAGTTGGGTAGTCATACACGAAAGCGTGTTCCCACATATCAAGTCCCAATACCAGCGTGCAGTCTTGGAGTTGTCCCAAGTGTTGTTCATCAACCCAGGTAGAAAGCAAGCGCCCCTCTGTTCTGTCGTAGTAGAGCATGGCCCAGCCGATACCTCGAGTAAGAGCGATTGATTTAAAACGGTTGAGCCACAAGTCGTATGACCCCCACTCTGCGATGATGGCTTTTTTTAATTTACTTTCTGCCTCAAGCGGTTGGGCTTCTCCGGATAGAGATTCAAAATAAACCTCATGATTTCGCATGCCGTTATACTCGAAGCCAAAGCGTCTTTGAATTTCGCCGAGGGCGTAGGCGTTTTTTTCTGCATCTTTTGCCATCTCATCAATTTTTTCTAGAATCAAGTTGGTGTTCTTTACATATCCCGCATAGAGCTTTAGGTGCTCTTCGATGTTTTTTGTCGATATGCCCTTCAATTCCCCTATATTAAAAGTTTTTGGTGTAAAAGATTGCATGTTAATATTATAACATGTTTTCCAGTCTCAAGAACCGTTGGCTACTGATTCTCATGTCTTTTCTTTTGGTTTCTAATTTTTTTATTTTTTACCTTGATTGGCATGATTCTAGACAGGGTTTTACTTTTGCCATGCTTGATGTTGGGCAAGGCGATGCGCTTTTTATAGAATCTCCGACGGGAACCCAGGTCTTAATTGATGGCGGACCGCCCAGGAAGGTTCTAAGCTCACTTGCTCGCCTGATGCCTCTCTTTGACAGAGAACTGGACGCCATAATCATTACCAATCCAGACCAGGACCACATCGGTGGATTTCTGGACATTTTAAAACTTTATAAAGTTGACAAAGTGTTTGAGCCAGGCACATTCAATACTTCTCGTACGTATCAGAATTTAAGAAGAGAAATAGAAAACAAAAACATTCCGAACATTTTAGCTAAAAAGGGGATGCGACTTCATTTGGGCGGTGGAGCAGTCATTGATATTCTGTTCCCGGACCAGGACGTATCAACCTGGACGACGAACGACGGCTCGATAGTCGGGAGGTTGTCCTATGGTAAAACATCCATCATGCTTATGGGGGATGCAACAACAGAAACAGAAAGAATTATTCTTGCGGAAAATTCTAAATCAGCACTTTCTAGCACTGTTTTAAAAGTCGGGCATCATGGCTCGCGCACTTCTACTTCAATGGGATTTACAGAGACCGTATCACCAACATACGCAATTATTTCAGCGGGAAAGAATAACAAATACGGACATCCCCATCAAGAAACCCTGGACACACTTTCGCAGTTGGGGGTAAGAGTTTTTCGAACCGACCTATTGGGAACGATAATCATGAAATCCGATGGTGAAAACACCACGTTTTCATTTAGAAAATAATTTGTTATCATATCAACATGAGAGATAAAAAGGTGGAGGCACTTATAAAAGGAGAGGCTGTAAGGCAGAGAGACGGTCTTGAACTTATTCCCTCCGAAAACTATGTTTCAGAAGATGTTTTGACCGCAAACGGATCTATTTTTACTAATAAATATTCCGAAGGATATCCTGGACGGAGGTATTACGGAGGACAGGAATGGACCGACAAAGTAGAACGCCTGGCAATAGAGCGTGCATGTAAACTTTTCAAATGTAAATTTGCCAATGTTCAACCGCACTCTGGCGCTCCAGCTAACCTAGCCGTTTATTCAGCGCTCCTTCTGCCCGGAGATACCGTGCTCGGCATGGATCTTTCTCATGGAGGACACCTAACTCATGGACATCCCATGACTCTTCCAGCCAAGATTTATAAATTTGTTACTTACAAAATGAAAAATCCGGAAACTGGAGAAATAGATTATGAAGATATGCGACGAGTAGCCATTGAAAATAAACCCAAATTAATTATTGCTGGATTTTCTGCATATTCTCGTACTCTGGATTATAAAAAATTCGTAGAAATAGCGCGCGAAGTGGGAGCTGTTACCATGGCGGACATGGCGCACATTGCC
>Ga0209542_10007017_pt1 | contig 21614 bp, 25 predicted proteins | sample RifCSPhighO2_01_FD_184028 | JGI IMG/M metagenome (GOLD analysis project Ga0209542, IMG submission 184028) | Soil microbial communities from Rifle, Colorado - Rifle CSP2_plank highO2_0.1 (SPAdes) (version 2) | ecosystem: Environmental > Terrestrial > Deep subsurface > Rock core/Sediment ... | reverse complement strand
GGTTGTGGCAGTACGGGCAGCGGAAGTTGCAGCCGACCGTGTAGACCATGCAGGCGGTCTTGCCGGGGTAGTCAATGAGCGTCGAGGGGGTGAAGCCTCCGAAGTTCATACGCGCTCCGGCTCTGCTGCGGTTGCCGTCGGCTCGCCGACCGGTCGGCCGGCGCCGCTCTCGCGAACCGGCGCGTAGGTCTTGCGCACCGCCCACTCGGCCTGCTTGCCCGCGTTCCAGGCGCCGACCGGCCGCAGGTACCCGACGATGCGCGAGTACACCTCGCACTCGCCCGCGCACGTCGGGCACGCGCGCTGCTCGCCGGCGAGGTAGCCGTGCGAGCCGCAGACGCTGAAGGTCGGGGTCAGCGTGAAGTAGGGGAGCTTGAAGTTCTCGCACACCTTTTTCACGAGCCGCGGCACTGCGCGCGGGTCGGCGACACGCTCGCCGAGGAAGAGGTGCATCACGGTGCCGCCGGTGTACTTGGTCTGCAAATCGTCCTGGATGGCGAGCGCCTCGAAGATGTCGTCGGTGTAGTTGACCGGCAGGTGCGAGGAGTTCGTGTAGAACGGCTGCGCGCCGCGGGCGACCTCCGCCTCGTTCGCCACGACGATGTCGGGGTAGCGCTTCCTGTCCTTGAGCGCGAGCCGGTACGCGGTTCCCTCCGCCGGTGTCGCCTCGAGGTTGTAGAGGTTGCCGGTTTCCTGCTGGTAGCCGATGAGCCGCTCGCGCATGCGGGTGAGCACGCGCCCCGCGAACGCTCTCCCCTCGTCGGTGCCGATGTCGACGTGGAGGAAGTTCGCGATTGCCTCGTTCATGCCCACGAGCCCGATGGTCGAGAAGTGGTTCTTCCAGTACTCGCCGTAGGCGTCGTAAATTTTCCTTAAGTAGAACGCGGTGTACGGGTAGAGGTTGGCGACCGCGAGCCGCTCGATGACCTTCCGCTTGATCTCCAGGCTCTCCTTGGCGATGTCCATCTGGCGGTCGAGCTGCCCGAAGAACTCTTTTTCGCTCTTCGCGAGGTAGCCGATTCGGGGGAGGTTGATGGTGACGACCCCGATGGAGCCGGTGAGCGCGTTGGCCCCGAAGAGGCCGCCGCCGCGCCGGTCGAGCTCGTCGAGGTCGAGGCGCAGCCGGCAGCACATCGAGCGGGTGTCCTCCGGCTTCATATCGGAGTTCACGAAGTTCGAGAAGTACGGGATGCCGTACTTCGCGGTGATTTCCCACAGCCCCGCGAGCTCGGGGTTCTCCCAGTCGAAGTCGCGCCCGACGTTGACGGTCGGAATCGGGAAGGTGAACACGCGCCCGGCGGCGTCTCCCCTAGCCAGCACCGAGAAGAGCGCGCGGTTCAGCGCGTTCATTTCGTTTTGAAATTCACCGTACTTCTCCTTCTGCGGAACCCCGCCGACAATGACCGGCTGGTTCTTGAAGTTCGGCGACGGGGTGAGGTCGAGGGTGATGTTAGAGAACGGCGTCTGGAAGCCGACGCGCGTCGGGACGTTCATATTGAAGACGAACTCCTGCAGGCACTGCTCGACCTCTTTATCGGAGAGGCCGTCGTAGCGAATGAACGGCGCCAGGAGCGTGTCGAAGTTCGAGAAGGCAATCGCGCCGGCCGCCTCGCCCTGGAGGGTGTACATAAAGTTCACAATCTGGCCGAGCGCGGTGCGGAAGTGCTTCGCCGGGGCAGACTCGATCTTCCCGGAGACGCCGCGGAAGCCCTCGGCCAGGAGGTCCATCAGGTCCCAGCCGACGCAGTAGACGGAGAGCGTGCCGAGGTCGTGGATGTGCATGTCGCCGCTCTCGTAGGCGTCGCGCACCTCCTTCGGATAAATTTTATTCAGCCAGTACGTCTTGCTGACCTCGGAGAAAATGTAGTTGTTGAGACCCTGGAGGGAGTACCCCATGTTGCTGTTCTCCTTCACCTGCCAGTCGAGGCTCCCGATGTAGCTGTCGACGAGCCCGAGCGACGCGGTGATTGCGAACGCGCGCATCTCCGCGTGCTGGGCGCGGTAGACGATGAACGCCTTCGCCGTCTTCTTGTGCCGCGACGCCATCAGCGTCCGCTCGACACTGTCCTGTATGCTCTCGACCGACGGCGCGTCGTCCTGGTGCAGGCGTCGCACCAGCTCGAGCGTCTTTCCGGCGAGGTTCGCTGCCTCGCCCTCGTCGAACTCTCCCGTCGCCTTTCCCGCCTTCGCGATTGCCAGCGTAATTTTCTCCTCGTCGAACGCCACCCGCGAGCCGTCCCGCTTGATGACGACGCTGAAGCGGCGCGAGATATCCACAGACACTGGGGCTTTCATAGTAGGCGAGTGTTACGCTGGTAGCGGCCTACACATTTTAGTATAGACACCCGTCTATGAGTGACCGAAAGCTGGGGAAAAGGCGCGCGGCCACGAAAAACAGGCGAAAACAAGGCCGCGCGTACCCGCGGCCGGCGTGGGTTCCCCGCGCCGTCTCCGGCGAGGGGGAGCTGTGCCCCGACTGCTTCAGGGTCGTGGGGGAGCGGAGCCGCTACAGCCTCGTCTGCATGCTCGGGAGGGCAAAAAAGGGGATGACCGTCGGCGAGCTGACCCGGGGAACGAGGCTGCGCCAGCCGACGGTCACGTACCACCTGCAGGTGCTGGGCTCGGTGGACGCGGTCAGGAGCCTGCCCCGAGGCCGGGAGCGCGTCTACCGGCTGAACCGGAGCGCACACTGCTTCGAGGAGTGCAAGATTCCTTACTAGGCAAACAGAACCGTACCTTATGGAAACGTTTTCATACCTTTGGCAGTACATCGTCCAGGCGTTCGGGCTCACTATCGCGTACGTTTTTGCGGCAGTATTTATTTTTCTGGTGCTCCGCCGCTTCCACTCGTGGAAAATAACCACGGCGCTCGCCGCTATTTTTATCGGCGTCTCCATTGCGTTCTACATCCCCAACGGCGTTCCCAAGGCGTTCCAGTACCCGTCGTCTCTGAAGACGTTCGGCCCGGGCGCCGGCCCCACGCTCTCGCTCGGAAACATTTTCAAATTTTTTACGAGCTTCGATTCCTTCGAGAGAGTCTCCGACATTGCGGTGAACCCGAACGACGTGCCGCAGACGATTGCCTACGCCGAAGACGGCGCCGTTGAAATCGACATCACCGCGAAGGAGGTGATCGGCGAGATGGCCGACGGCGTGACGGTCAACTACTGGACGTTCGGCGGGACGGTGCCGGGTCCGTTCCTGCGCGTGCGGGAAGGCGACACCGTGCGGCTGACCTTCCGCAACGACCCGACGAGCCTGCACGGCCACTCGATCGATCTCCACGCGGTCACCGGTCCGGGCGGCGGCGCGGCGGCAACTAAGGCTGCGCCGGGCGAGAGCAAGACCATCAAATTCAAGGCGCTCAATCCGGGTATCTACATCTACCACTGCGCCTACCCGAACGTGGCGACCCACATGGCGCACGGGATGTACGGGCTCATTCTGGTCGAGCCCAAAGCGGGTCTACCCCCCGTCGACAAGGAGTTCTACGTGGTGCAGGGGGAGTCCTACACCGCCGGCAAGCTCGGCAGGAAGGGGCTGCAGCTCTTCGACGCGGAGGCGATGCTCGACGGCGTGCCGCAGTACATTGTGTTCAACGGTAGGACGGGGGCGCTGGAAGACCACATGCAGGCAAAGGTCGGCGAGACCGTCCGAATATTCGTCGGGAACGGCGGCGTCAACCTAATCTCGAGCTTCCACGTGATTGGGGAAATCTTCGACCGCGTGTACCGCGAGGGCGACCTGGTGAGTCCGCCGGCGGAGAGCGTGCAGACCACGCTCGTCCCGGCGGGCGGGGCGGCGGTTGTCGATTTCAAGGTGGACTACCCCGGGAACTACATACTGGTTGACCACGCGCTGGCGCGGCTCGACCGCGGCGCCTGGGGAGTGCTCCGCGTCGACGGCGAAGCGGACCCGAGCATCTTCGTCGGCGAGACGCAGAGCGGGAGCGGGCACTAGGGCCGCGCAAAAGGGAGAGGCCCCGCGCCGCCTAGCGGCGCGGGGCCTCTCCTGCGTCGGAGCGACAACGATCCAGCCAGCCAGTCTGGCGGATGGACGCTACTCGTACTCGATGGTGGCCGGCGGCTTCTGGGTGATGTCGTAGAGGACGCGGTTCACGCCGCGCACCTGGCCGATTATGGTGCTAGAGATTCGTTGGAGCAGCTCCTGCGGCATTCGGTGCCAATCGGCACTCATTCCGTCTACCGAATCAACGGCGCGCAGCGCGATGACGTACTCGTACGTCCGCCCGTCGCCCATCACGCCGACCGTTTTGACGGGCAGCAGCGCCGCGAACGCCTGCCAAATTTTTTCGTACTCGCCAGCTTTGCGCAGCTCATCGAGGTAGACCGCGTCCGCCTCGCGCAGAATCTTGAGGCGCTCCGATGTCACCTCGCCGACGATGCGAATGCCGAGGCCGGGGCCGGGGAAGGGGTGCCGCCAGAGGAGGTCGTGGGGAAGTCCGAGCGCCGCGCCCACGCGCCGCACCTCGTCCTTGTAGAGATCCTTCAGCGGCTCGAGAATCTTGAAACCGAGCTTTTCGGGGAGCGTGAGGTTGTGGTGGCTCTTAATCTTTGCCGCCGTCTTCGACGTCGCCGCCGATTCCACGCGGTCAGGGTAGATGGTGCCCTGCGCCAGGTACTTCACGGGGTGTCGCTTGAGCTCGTTCTTGAGCGCTCGCTCGAAAACCTCAACGAAGGTATGCCCGATAATTTTTCGTTTCTGCTCGGGGTCGGTGACGCCGGCGAGCCTGCCCACAAAACGGCGGCGAGCGTCGATAACATGCAGGTTTCGGAAGCCGTTCTTGCGTAGCGAGGCGGCGACCTGAGTGACCTCATCTTTCCGCAGCAGTCCCGTGTCGACGAACACCGCGTGCAGCCGGTTGCCAATGGCGCGGTAGATGAGCGTGGCTGCGACCAGGGAATCAACACCGCCGGAAATGCCGACAACCACGTGCGCTTTGCCGACCTCTTTTTTAATCTCGGCGACAATCTCCTTGGCGACGTCGGCAATCTTCCAGTCCCGCTTCGCTTTGCAAATTGAGAACAAAAAGTTCTTCAACATTTTTATGCCGTGCCGCGTGTGTGTCACTTCAGGATGAAACTGAATGCCGAAGAGCCGTCGTTTTGCATTAGCGAACGCGGCGTTGCGGCAGGAGTGGGTTGAGGCGGTGGGGGAGAAGCCAGGTGGCGGCTTAGCCACCTGGTCGCCGTGTGAGAACCAGACCGTCTGGCTCGCAGTGAGCCCTTTAAAAAGTCCGCTCCGGGCTTTCACCCGGAGTGTTTCCTTCCCGAACTCGCGCGTTTTTCCCTTCGCTACCCGCCCGCCCAGTATCTGCGCCATCACCTGGTGGCCGTAGCAGACGCCGAGAATTGGAATTCCTAAATCGAAAATCGCCGAATCAGGGCGAGGGCTCCCTTTCTCCAGAACCGACGCCGGTCCGCCGGAGAGGATGATTCCCGCAGGCTTGAGCTTCGCTACTTCCGCTACGCTCGCATCGAAACGCAGAATCTCGGCCTTCACGCCGAGATCCCGGACTCGCCTGGCCAGTAAGTGGGCGAACTGACTGCCGAAGTTGAGTATGACCATAGTCCAAGATAGCACGAGTTTGACAGCGCCCCGTTCCCGGGTAAGCTGCCGGTAACAGTCCCACAAAAATGAACAGCCAAAATACCAAACTGATAATCGCCAGCGACTTCCTGAAGCTGATCGCGGCGGAGGAACCCTTCCGACTGAACGACCCGCCCCGCATCGTCCGGGGGCTCGTCGACATTGACGGCACCAAGGTCAGGGGTGAACACCTGAGCGTCCGCCGCACCACCTTCAGCGACGGGGTGAGGGTCCACAAATTCTCGGGCGAGAAGCAGACGGTCCGGTTCGAGGAGTGCAACTTTCTCGGCTACCTCGACCTCTCCGGGAACCAGCTGAACACGCTGTCCCTGAACCACTGCGAGCTCGACAGCCTCGCGGTCCACCGCACCACCGCAGGGAAGGTGTGGCTCACCAAGGTTAAGGTGAACGGGACGCTCGGCATCGCCGGCCTCACGGTCACCGAGGGCATGGAGATCGATGAGGTCGAGTACAAAAGCCTCGGCCTCACGGACCACACGGGTGACGTCGCGGCCATCAAGGTCGTGAGAACAGACGACCTCGTCGCGGCCACCCAGTTCCGTCTCCTCGGCGTGCCAGTGATTGTGAGCACCGAGAAGGTGCGCGAGCTCCTCGGGCGCGAAGGCCCCGCCGCCCTGCTGCGGGCGAGCTGACCGAGTCCAGCCTCCGATGCGTCGGGGGCTTTTCTTTTCTAGACGCCAATCGCCATCGCGACCTCCTCGGTGTCGCAGCTAGCCGTTTCTGTGAGAGAGCTCGCCGCCTGACTCGTAGCCACGCCGGGAAACTTGAGGCCGGTGGCCGTCGAAATCACCACCACCCGCGCGCCTGGCTTCACGAAACCTCGCTCGACCGCCTGCCGCAGGCCTGCCAGCGCTGTGCCCGTCTGCGGGCAAACCAAGTGTCCGTCGCGGCCGGCGACCATCACGGCCTCGTTGAGGTCGCGCTCGAGAGCAGTGAGGACGGCGCCGCGGGAGGCGTCGATTTCGCGCATTACCTTCTGGTACGAAACGGGCGCGCCGATACGGGCGGCGGTCGCAGAAGTTTCGCCGAGGTCGGCGCGTGGCTTGTAGCTCTCGAGCCACGCCTTCGGGTCGGCGTAGCCATCCTTCTGCGTCGTCTCCCATGAAGTCGCGAGGGGGTTGGCGGCATCGGACTGCACGCCAATGAGCATCGCGAGGCGGTCGGTGAAGCCGAGGTCGCGTAGCAAGCGCATGCCCTTGCCGATAGACGAAGAGTTGCTGCCGTTGCCCACGGGCACCACGAACGCCTCCGGTATCTGCCAGCCGAAGAACTGGTTGGCGAGGAACACGCTCGCCTGGTGCCCCTCGATGCGCGTCGGGTTGATGCTGTTGATGGGGAAGACGCGGCCGGCGTCGACGAGCTCCCGGACGACGCGCATGCACTCGTCGAAGCTGCCGGGAATGAGCACGACCTTCGCGCCGTGAGCGACGGGCTGGGCGAGCTGCACGTCGGTGACCTGGCCCTTTGGTAGGACAACAGCGCACTGCATGCCCGCGGCGGCGGCGTAGGCGGCGGCCATCGCCGAGGTGTCGCCGGTGGAGGCGCAGGCGATCGCCTTCACGCCCGAGGCCTTCGCGACGCTGATCGCGACCGTGCCGCCGAAGTCCTTGAACGAGCCCGTCGGGGTGAGCCCCTCGGGCATCATCCAGAGGTCGAGGTCGCCGCCGACCCACTCGCGCAGGTTGCTCCCGGCGCGCCACATCGGAATCACCCCCTCGCCGAGCGAGACGATTTCCTCGTTGGCCAGCGACGGCATCACCAGCTCCTTGAAACGCCAGACACCCGAGCGGCTGCAAACATCGTCGGCCGATTGCAGCGTGCGGCCGTCAAAGATTTTCCTTAGTGCGTCGACACCTTCCTTCTTGATAGCCGAGAAATCGTGCTCGACGTCGTACAGCCCACCGCACTTCGGGCAGGTGAACTTCAGCGTGCCGTAGAGCGGCGCGGTTGCACCGCAGCCGATGCAGCTGAGCCAGGAGAGCGCGGGGGAGGGCATGGGGGAAGCGTAGCAGAGTGCTACGATCGCCACTTCGCGTCCTCCTCGCGCTCCTCCTTGGCGCGGAAGGCAACGACTTTCTTGATGAGCGCGATGGGCAGCGGCTTGTCGAGCGGGAACTGGATGGTGCCGCGGCTGGTGGCGTACTTTTTGAGTTCCTTCGCGAACTTTCGGACCGGCGAGGTGGTGGGGAAGATACTGACGTGGCTCTTGAAGTCGCAGTAGGTTACCAAGATGCGTTTGTACGACGCCGCCGGCATGTCCCACTTCAGGCTCTCGGTGCAGCCAGGCGCCGCTGCGCGGACGGCTGCCCGAATTTCGCGGAGCTTCTTCTGGGCGGCCGTGGAGGTGGCGGCGATGTAGGCGGGGACGGTCTCGGACTTCACAGCCGGCATCGTATCTGAAGTGGATGAGGCGTACTATTGACCAGTATTGAATTATGTGCTTATATTGTATACGTATGTCCAATACTCAATCCAGGAAGAAGGAGCAGGACCGTCTGGTGTACCTGCAGGTGGACGGCGTTCACAACGTCGCCCAGCTCGAACGGGTCCTCGGGCGGCGTCGCTTGCGCTTCGCTACGGTCCGCCGCAGCGACGTCTGGCCCCGCTGCAATCTGCACGAGCGCCAGAGAATCCTCGGCCGTAACAAGGCTGGGTCGCTCGTTGGCTTCACGTTCGCATGGGGCACCCTGCGCGAGCTCGAAGGCGTCGTTGTCAGCACGCCGGTCAAGGTGGCTGCCCGCCGCCTCCCCGGTTGCCGGCTGCCGAAGCCTTTTGAAACCTACCGCGCGACGTATCGCAGCGCGATACTCGGGCAGGACCAATCCTATCCGCGCTTCAAGTGGGTGCCGATCAAGGCGCGCTGCCGTGCGGCCTAGGTCGTTTCTCAATAACTGTGCCTCGCTTGCGCGAGGCCTTTCCTTTTTTCTATCCGCGCACGACGACCGAGACGATGAGCAGCACCACCGTTGCCACGGCGAAGATTCCCACCGTCTGGAGGAACAGCCTGACTCCCTCTTTCCGCTGGCCGTCGAGGAGCATCAGGACGGGCTGGTAGAAGAAGAGGTACGCCATCACGGCTACCGAGAGCACGAGGAAGGCGAGCCCCAGCATCGGGTAGAAGATGCTCTCCTCGGGGCCGCCGAGGTGCTGCGGGCCGAGGATTAGGCTCGTCACGAAAATCACAATGTACGCGATGGCGAAGAGGGCGTTGTAGAAGGGGTTGCGGGTCATGGGGGCAGTATACGGGAAAGGGGTGGGGAGGGATTTGGTCACGAGTCACTAAGCCTCCTGCAATTCGCTTCGCGAATTGCATTCGGCTAAGTGCTCGCGACCCCGCCTCGCGCCTGGCCCGCCCTGTGGAGGGGCGGGCCAGAGTCTCACTTCGTTCGGCTGCGCTGCGGCTTTCAAATCCCTCACCGTCCTCAAACGGTAAACCCCGCGCGGCGCGGGGTTTACTTGTGGGCGGTGAGGGATTTGAACCCCCGACCCTCTCAACGTCAATGAGATGCTCTACCAACTGAGCTAACCGCCCGGTGTAGGAGACAGGAAAGAACGGGCGGAATTTAACACAGGTTTTCCGGGCCGGAAAGAGCGTGCTAGATTGAATCTGCTCCCACGCGGAGCCAACCGGCCCCGTCGTCTAACGGTTAGGACGCGACCCTTTCACGGTTGAAATCGGGGTTCGATTCCCCGCGGGGTCACACGCAAAAAGATGCGCCAAAACGGCGCTCTTTTTGTTTGCGTGTGACCCCGCGGGGAATCGAACGGCCGCAGCGCCACCGGGTCGGCGAGGTCGGCCGCCTTGGCCGGGCGCGAGGCGGGGTCGCGAGCACTTAGGCTTTCGGCGCCGCTGCCCCTAAAGTCGTGCGGTGCCGAAAGACTTAGTGACTCGTGACTGATTCCCCGCGGGAAGGCCCTTCACACTCGATTGACATATCTGCCGCTTTCTTTAATGTGACCCCATGGGCACAACCAAATCCGGAAACCGAGTAAAACTGACCCGCATACCGAAGGCAATCCGATGCCGCTACAGCATCGGCGCTACTGTTGAGGCGGAATCTGACAATTCTGTCACTGGCGGTCACTTCACCTTCACGAACAAGGCTGGACAGGAAGTCGGAGTCGACGCTGTCGAGCTTTCCGGCACGGACATTCGTATTCAGCGCCTCTAGCTGGTCTGGTCGCGCAAGCGACCTTTTCCTTTAGTACCCCCCTCATTTTCTCCTTATTGCCCGTATACCTGTAATATGTATACTATCTATACGTCTACTTTTCTGCCATGAAACCCCACACCCACCAGTTCGCCTTCAACATCGACAAGACTCTCAAGGACAAGGCCGTGCGCAAGGCCCGCGCCGAGGGGATCCCTTTCTCTGCCGTTCTGAATTTCGCCGCGAAGGCTTTTGTGAAGGGCGACCTCGAGATTGGGCTGGTAGCCGAACCTGACATCAATGAGAAGACGAAAAGAAAGCTAAGGGCGGCATTGAGGGATATCAAAAAGGGAAAGGATTTGTCTCCAAAGTTCAGTTCGGCAGAAGAGGCTTTCGCGTACTTGGAGAGCTAAAACAATGGAGGTTCAGTTCCGAGCCACCTTTAAGAAACGTCTTAGGAAACTTCCGCTAAAACTTCGAGAACAATTTCGAGACAGGCTGGCGCTCTTTATTCTTAACAAGTTCAATCCATTGCTTTGCAACCATCTCTTAAAAGGAAGCTACTTAGGCTGTCGCAGCATTAATGTGACTGGCGACCGAAGGGCTATCTTTAAGGAAGAAGGAGACACCGTAGTTTTTGTAGATATTGGCACCCACGCCGAGCTGTACGGCCGGTAATTGGTCACTCTTGCTCCCTATCGCCCCCAGCGCTACCCTTTACCCAGCTTACCCGCCTCGGTCACCCCAAATGAGCAAAACAGCAGTCCTGCTGGCCTTAGTCGTTGTGGCGGCGGTAGTAGTCGCCCTCTTCGCGTTCGGCCCTCGCCAGGAGTCTAAGCCTTCTCTGCCAGACGGTGCGACATATAACCCACAAATAGACCCCGCCAACTTCGTCGCCGCAATCGACAATAAATTTCTCGCCCTCACGCCCGGCAAGAAAATGGTCTACGAGGCGAAGAAGGGCGACGGCGACATTGAGCGCATTGAGGTCTACGTGACCAGCGAGAAGAAAATTGTGATGGGCATCGAGACGACCGTCGTCTGGGACCGCGTCTGGCTCAACAACGAGCTCATCGAGGACACCAAGGATTGGTTCGCGCAGGATAAGGACGGCAACGTCTGGTACTTCGGCGAGGAGACCTACGAGCTCGAGGGCGGCGTGGTGGTGAACAGCGAGGGCGCCTGGGAAGCGGGCGTCGACGGCGCCAAACCCGGCATTGCCATGAAAGCAGACCCGCAGGTCGGCGATCTCTACCGCATGGAGTACTACGCGGGCGAGGCGGAAGATGCGGGCGAGGTGCTCGCGCTGGGCGAGACTGTGACGGTGCCCTACGGCACGCTCGCCGGCTGCCTCCGCACCCGCGACTTCTCGACGCTCAATCCCTCCGCCAACGAGAACAAGCTCTACTGCCCGGAGGTTGCTGGCGTGGCGCTCGAGCTCGATGTGGAGGACGACGAGCGCGCGGAGCTAGTATCGGTTGAGTACGACGCGCAGCCGTCCCCCGGAACCTTCAGCAAGGCGCCCGCTGCTTCGGCGGCGACCACCGGAGCCTCGAAGCCGGCAACTCCCGCCGCCCCGGCCGCACCCGCGGCGCCGAAGGCCGACATCACCGAGGCGGAGGCGCGCGCGATTGCCATCGAGCGGGTGCCCGGCACGGTGACGGACATTGCTATCGAGCAGAAGCTCGGCAAGCGCACCTACGTTGTTGAAGTTGCCGCTTCAAACGGCTCTGAAGTGGATGTGATTATTGATATTTCAACTGGAGAGGTGCTGAAAGTTGAGGAGTAACACGGTTCGGCGGATTGAGGCTCTAGGCGGTGGTGTAATATGCGCCCGACATGGTCAAGAAACCAGACAACAGCCCGGAGCCTGGCTTCTATCACCACTACAAGCACGATCCCGCGAAGGGGCCGCGCGACTACGCCTACGAGGTGATGGGCGTCGGCTGTCACACCGAGGAGAACTGCCGCCCGGAGGACGCCTATGTGGTCGTTTATCGACCACTTTACCCAAGTTCGGTGTACGTGAACGGAAAAATGTTCGATGTCCGTCCGCTCGGTATGTTTACGGAGACAGTCGAGAGAGATGGTGTGGAGAGGCCGCGCTTCACGCCCGTCACAGATCCGGCTGCCGTTGCCGAACTTTCGACGGTGAGGGACGGAATGTACCCGTAGCCCGTTTATCAATACGTGGTTACAAGCCGCCGATCGGGCGGCCTTTCTTTTCACCGCATCCTCATAATTTCCTGATGGTCTCTTTAACCACCCCTCTCTAAAATTCCACCATCACAAACCATATGGTTTGTGATGGTGGAAATGAAGAAACTCCCAAGAGCGCGACTGAGTAGGACAGCGAAGAAGATTTTGATTGTTCTGGCGGGCGCTGTAGATTCACTGGGTCAGTACGAAGTTCGAAATCGGCAAGTATGGCGCCTTGTGCGCCGAGAGTTAGGGGGGCTGTCTGAGTGGTCTTATCGACGTACACTTGGCCGGCTCGCGAGAGCGGGGATGACCGTTGTTTGTGGCAGTGGGCCAGACGCCATGGTTGGAATATCGCCGAGGGGGCGCCAAATTGTCGCTGCGCGCGCTCTGGGCGCCACAAGAGTCTCTGCACCTAAGGGCAGGCAATGGGACGGTCTCTGGAGAATCGTTTCGTTCGATGTTCCGAATATAGTGGGCGAACGTCGTTCGCTTCTGCGCATCGGACTCGAGGCCCTTGGTTTTTGGAGAATGCAGCGGTCCATCTTTGTCCATCCGGCCAAGGAAGTATTTGGTTGGGTCAAGGATATTGTTTGTGCCCTTGGTATAGAGAAATTTGTTCGTACTGCTACGGCAGAGATTGGGCGTGATGGAGATTTACGAAAAATTTTCTTCAAATCCGATTGAAAGCACATTTACAACCATATGGTTGTAAATGTGCTTTTGGTTTTGGTGGGCTAGGGGGGGTTGTAATTTATTTTTTGTTTTCCTACTTTCTAGTTCGCTTTCCCAGAAGCGTCTGCTTGATGACGCCGGCGATGACGTTGATGAGGAAGCCGAAGAGCACGAAGCCGACGAAGCGCGCGACGATGGCCACCGCCTTGCCGGCGGGCGAGTGCACCGTTTCAGACACCAGGCCGCCGCCGAGAATTTCAGAGATTGCCCAGACGGAGCCGGAGAGCGCGCCGCTGAACGTCTGCGGCTCGACCGCGTGCGCCAGCGTTCCCACCACGACGATTGCGGAGACGAGGGTGGCGAGGTAGACGCGGACGTTCTGGCTGACGATGCGGCCGTCCTCGTCGTCGATGTCGGCCTCCACCTCGGTCTCCAGGCGGGTGACCTTGGCGAGCCGCGCCAGGCGGATGAAGCGAATCACCCGCAGCGCCCGGACGGTCTTCAGGAAGGTGAAGTTGCCGAAGGTGAGGAACGTCGGCGCGAACGAGATTAGGTCGACGAGACCGTAGAAGCTCGAGACGTACTTGATAGGCCGCCCAGCCGACCAGAGGCGCATCAGGTACTCGGCGGCGAAGAGCGAGGCGAAAATTTTCTCGAGCTCGGGGAGCCAGGGGTAGCTCGCGAGGGTCGACGGCTCGGTCTCGAGCACGGCCACGGCCACCGCGCCGACGGTGACCAGGAGACCGGCAATATTGAAGAGCCGGAAGGTGGGGTAGGTTGGGTCCTCGAAGGCGCGGCGAATGCGGTGGCGGAGCGACATTGGGGTAATTCTAACAGAACGAGGTCAGAGGGCAGAGGTCAGAGGTTTAGGAAAAGAAAAAAGTCCGGACTCTGGTCCGAACCTCTTCCCTCTGACCTCTGCCCTCTTACCTCGCTTTCACCCAGAGGTAGAGATCCTCCAGCGCCTTCACCGCATCCCCTGCCGCAATATTGTTTTGGTGGTAGAGGCCGTCGGTGCAGTCGCCAGCCGCCCAAATACCCAAACGAGATGCGCGCTGCGTTTTTGGGTCAACTTTAATTTGACCGAAGTCGTTGCGCTCGACCAGGGCGCCGACGAAGTCTGTTGCCGGCATCGCGCCCACCTCCACGAAGATTCCCTGGACGGGAACGGTCTCCTCGGTACCCGAAACGGAATCTTTGTACCGCAGTCCGCTCACAAACTTCTCGCCGATGACCTCCTGCGTCTGCGCATTTTTAATGGCGCGCATCTTCGGATTCTTGAGCACCGCCTCGACGGTCACCGGGTCAGCCTTGAAGTCGGGCCCGCGGTGGAGCAGCGTCACAGACTTCGCATAGGCAAGAAGTTGCGCAGCCGTTTCAAATCCCGCGTTGCCGCCGCCGATGACTACCACGTCCTTGCCGCTGAAAATCGGGCCGTCGCAGGAGGCGCAGTAGGTGACGCCCTTGTGCTCGAACTTGTCGGCGCCTGGCGCGTCGAGCTTGCGGCGGGCGGAGCCGGTGGCGACGAGCACCGCCTTCGCCTCGACGGTCTTGCCGGACTTGGCGGCGAGGCGGAAGCCGCCCTCGACCGCCTCGATGCCTGTGGCGCGTTCGCCTTTCCAAATTTCAACCGAGGGCGCGGCGTAGGCGGCGAGGTGCGCCTCCATTGCCCTGGCGAGGTCGGGGCCGGTAATGGAAACGGTGCCAATCCAGTTCTCGATGGAGTCGGAGACGTTGCTCTGGCCGCCGAAGCTCTCCGCCACGAGCGTCGTCTCGAGCTTCTTGCGCGAGGCGTAGACGCCGGCTGCTACCGCCGCAGGCCCGCCGCCGACGATAATGAGGTCTTTCATGCGGAGCAGAGTGTAGCAGATAAGTAAGAAGGAAGAGGTAAAAAGGAAGAAGTAAGAAAAAATCCGAGCTCCTGCCCGAACTTCTTCCTTTTTACCTCTTCCTTCTTACTTCAACTTAGATCGGCGGAGGAACGCTGGAATCGCTCCCCACTCGTCCTCGTCAACCGGCTCCGGCGCCGGCTTGCCGGCGGAATCGGCAGTCGGCGACTCGGGCTCGCTGGCCTGGCGGGTGGCCGGGCGCGCGGCGTAGCCCTCGGGGAAGCCGGAGGCGATGACGGTGATCTTCACCTCGCCCTTCTTCAGGCTCTCGTCGCGGATGGTGCCGAAGATGACCTTGGCGTCGGGGTCCATCGTCTCGGTGATGGTCTTGGCCGCGTCCTGAATTTCGTGCATCGTCAGGTCGTCGCCGCCGGCGATGGAGAAGAGGACGCCCTTGGCGCCGTTGACGGAGAGGTCGAGGAGCGGGGAGGAGATGGCGAGCTTGGCGGCGACGACGGCGCGACCTTCGCCGGAGGCCACCCCGATGCCCATCAGCGCCGAGCCGGCGTTCTTCATCACCGCCTTGATGTCGGCGAAGTCGATGTTGATGATGCCCGGGGTGGTGATGAGGTCGGAGATGCCCTCGACGGCCGACTTCAGCACGTCGTCGCACATCGCGAAGGCGCTCTTGGCGGTCGTCTCCTTCGAGACGTTGGCGAGCAGGCGGTCGTTCGGGATGGCGATGATGGCGTCGACCTCCTTGCGCAGCGCCTCGAGCGAGTCCTCGGCAATCTTGGCGCGCTGCCGACCCTCGAAGAAGAACGGCTTGGTGACGACGGCCACGACGAGCGCGCCGGCCTCCTTGGCAATTCTCGCGATGATGGGCGCGGCGCCGGAGCCGGTGCCGCCGCCGAGGCCGCAGGCGATGAAGACCATGTCGGCGCCCTTGATTGCCTCCTGCACCTCCTCCTTCGTTTCCTCGATTGCCTTCCTTCCGAGGTCGGGATTCATCCCGGTGCCGAGGCCCTGGGTGAGGTTCTTGCCGATGTGAATTTTTTTCTTGGCGAGCGAGTTGTGCAGGTCCTGGGCGTCGGTGTTGACGGCCACGAAGTCGACGCCCTTCACCTTGGCGTTGACCATGTGGTTCGTGGCGTTCCGGCCGGAGCCGCCGACGCCGATGACGCGGATGCGGGCGAACGACTCAACCTCGGGTTTGATCTGCGGCATGGTTTGGCGATTTGAGCTTACCTAGTAAGGCTAAATGAAGCGAGGGGGATGCTACCACACGGCTCCAGAGCTGGCGAGCGAACACTAAAAGGGAGATGTCTAGGGTTGGTTTAAAGTAACAAGTGACAAGTAACAAGTAACAGGTAACAAGTAACAAGGAACGGGTTTGGACAGGAAAAGTCTTCTCGTAACTTGTTCCTTGTTACCTCTTGCTTATTACTTCGCCTACGGCATAAACTGCCGCACCCACCGCCGCAGCCGCTCGCTCATCTGGCGCGCCGCCTTGCCGGCGTAGCCGAGGCGGACGGAGCCGCCGTCCTCCGCCGAGAAGCCCCAGACCGCGAGGCCGTAGGCCACCGACCAGGCGCCGTCGGGGAGCTTCGGGCCCTGACCCTCGGCGGCGGGCACGACGGTCGGCGCGGCGGCAACGCCGGGAGCGCGAGAGGGAAGACGGAGATGGTCGCGGGCGAGCTCGGCGAGGCCCGGCCAGGCGCTGCCGCCGCCGACGAGGGTGACGCCGGCGGGCAGGAGCCCGGCGCGGCCGATGCGCCGCAGGTGCGCCTCGACGAGGTCGAGAATGTCAATCGCACGTGCGTCGGCTGCCTCGTCGAGGCGCGCCCGCTGCCCGGGCGAGAGCGAGGTCGGAACGCGCTTGGCCGCCTCGGCTTCCTCGAGCGAGATTCTCAGCCCGAGCGCGATGTCGTTGGTGACGGCGGCGCCGCCAATCGGGAAGACCTCGAGCGAAACCGGCGCCTCCTCCTCGAAGACGACGATCGAGGTGGTCTCCGCGCCGATGTCCACGAGCGCCGCGCCCGCCACCTTCTGCGGCCGGGTGAGGCCGACGAACGCCGCGGCGATCGGCCCGGCGGCGAGGTCGGCGGCCTCGGCCTGCGACTCCTCCAGCGCCTCGACGAAGGCCTCGTAGTGCTGCTCGACGCAGGTGACGAAGAGCTGCCTCGTCTCGAGGCGCGCGCCCCTCATCCCGAGCGGGTTCCCGAGCACCTTGCGGCCGTCGATGCGGCTCTCGAGCGGCACGGCGTGAATGACGCGGCGGTTCGCCGAACTCGCGGGCGGCACCAAACGGTGCGCCTCCTCCTGGGCGTGGGCGAGGTCGAGCTCGGAGATTTCGTTGTCGGCGCGCGAGACCATCGCGCCGCCGACGGCGGTCGCCGACGAGAGCCCCACGCCGGAGACGCCGAGGTAGGCTCGGGTGATGCGGGCGCCGGAGGCCTTCTCGGCCTGGCGGATGGCCCGGCGCACGGATTTCACCGCCTCGGCCGGCTGGACGACGTAGCCGTGGCGGAGCCCTCTGGATTCGGCGTGGCCGACGGCGACGATGCGCGGCAGGAGGCCCCGCTCCGACTCCTCGGCAACCACGACTTTCACCTCAGAGGTGCCGATATCTACGCCGACGGAGCGTCTCATAAAGGACATTGTAGCGCTAAAAGCGCTGTCCGCGCCTAAAACGCTGGGGATTGGAGGGAAACACGGGGAACACTCAGTGTTCGGCTTGACTGGCAGCGCTCCCGTCGCTAGCGTCCGATACGAATGAACCAGAATAAAATTACATTGACGCTCGAAGAGGCGTGGCGTCTTCATCCAGAGGCATTTCAACGGGCGGTCGATGCGATACCGACAGGTGATTTGCGCGCGATGCACTTCAAGCTGGACTCCAGCCACGCCGAGTTCGGGCTGGCGCTCGCGGTCGCGCTCGCCGAGAGGCCGAGCGTGACGCCCTACGAGCTGCTGGTGTCGTACGAGCGCCAGCGCTGGCGCTGGACGCAGAGCGGGCACGGCAGGCTGCGGCAGAAGGTCGCCGACACGATTGCCAAGGTCGGCATTGGCGATCTGATGGCCCTCTGGCACACGAACCTCGGCGTCTCCGAGGAAACGCGGAACATCCTCAAGGACGCAATCGTGGCGAAGCTCGCGGCGATGCCGCTCGACGACGTCCACGTGGAGATCTGAACTTGGCCGGCCGCAACTGCAGCCGGCTTTTCCGTTCCAAAAGGAAAGGCCACCCTACTGGATGGCGATGAAGATGCGGGTGCCGATCGGCCACGCGAGCAGCCGGTCGGGAATGTCCCACCAAATGTTCGATGGGCCACGGAGGTGCGCGGCGCGGAGCGTCGGCTCCGGGTCGGGCTCTCCGCCGAAGATGCACGAGGGCATTCGGTGCCGCGCGATAGCGATGACGCGCGGCTCCTCGCCGGAGGCGTCGACGCCGTACTCGCGGGCGAGGGTCTCCGCCGTCCGCTCGGGGATTTCGGCAGCCTCGATGCTCGATCCGGCGTGCGCGAGCGCGGCGGCGAGCGTCGTCGGTTTCTGGAGGGCAATCTCGCGGCACCTGACGTCGTCGATGCCGTGATTCGCCACGCCAATAGTCGGCGGGACCGCGTCGAGGAGGCTTCGGCCGGCTTCCATCAGCTTCTCGCCGAGGCGCTTCGTCAGGGGCGAGAGCTTCTCGAGCAGGAGACCTCCCGTGGCGTGCATGTCGAGGGCGACCGGCACGGCCTGCGGCCGCGGCTCGCCGCCTCTTGCGTGCTCGGCGGTGTTGAGCATGGGCCCAGACGTGACCTCGATGCCGCGAATCGCGCTGTCGGCGACGCGGCCGAAGGCGGCCAGCGGCCCGTCCGATTTCTCGCACGACTCCCAGAGGAGTCGCTTGGCCTGGTGCAGGGATTCCTCGGTGCGGAGGGTCTGCCGCCTGCGGAACCAGACGAACCGCGTTAAGAATTTGAGTAGGAAAGAGCGCATAGGCACCCTTTCTGCACTACGAAACGGAACTAGTCAATCGTCCGCCGGACGCCGAGCCTCAGAAGCGCGGCCTCCTCCCGGGCGTCCATTTTCCTGCCGTGGGGCAGCCCCGCGAGGTGGAGCGCGCCGTGGACGAGGAGGTAGGTCGCGGCGTCGGTGCGCGTGCGGAAGCCGAGCTCTCGCTGGTCGCGGGCGAGGCGGTCGAGGTTGAGCACGAGCTCGCCATCGCGAGCGCCGTAGGAGAAGGAGAGGATGTTGGTGGCGTAGTCTTTGCGGCGCAGCTCGCGGTTGAGGCGGCGGGCGGCAGTGCGGCCAACGTAGGTAACAGAGAGATCGTAATTAGAGGGTAGACAAATTTTAGCGATACACGCGAGGCGCCGCCCGGTAACAGGCGGCGCCTTTTTGGTCGAGTTAGCGACCGAAATCTGCACGAACTCTAGATTATCGGCGAGGACCTCCGCGCGGACGTCGCGGTGCGAGCTTGCCGAGCTTGATCAGCCGATCGCGCACAGCCTTCTTGCCGAGCGCGGTGAGGCGCTTGTTGCGGCGGACGTTACTCGACTTCTCGCGCTCGCTGTAGCGCTCCTTCTTGAGGCGCTGGATGACGCCCGCGTCCTGCATGCGGCGGCTGAAGCGCTTGATGACGCTCAGGTTCGACTCGGTTTTGCCGCGCTCGACCTCGACGTTGTCTGACATCTCGTTGGTTGGTGGACTAAAAGTTAGCGCGTGAAAGCTACCACGCACCAGGCGGCGGCGCAAGAGCCACCGCCGAAGTAACAAGTAATAAGTAACAGGTAACAAGTTCGGAAAGTACCCCGAAATTTCTTTTCCTACTATTACTTGTTACCTGTTACTTATTACTTCACTTAATTCCCTTCGCCACCGCCTTCAGCCGCGCCGGCAAATCGGTGAGCTTTAAAAGTTCTTGGGTGCGGCTCTCGGCGTCGCGCAGTATCACCGTGCCCTCCCGCGCCTCGCGGGCGCCGACGACGATGAGGTAGGGAAACTCGAAGCGCTTGGCGACGCCGAGCTGGGTGGAGAGCTTGTCGCAGTCGAGCGACTGGTAGACGGGGATGCGCGCCTTCCGCAGCGTGTCGAGGATGAGGTGCGAGCCGCGCTTGGCCTCGGCGCCAATCTGGAGGAGGTAGAAGCGCGCGTCCTCCGGCGTGAAGGTGCAGGAAGCGGCCGCGGACTTCGGCTTCCGGAGCGCGACGGTGGCGTAGGCGGCGGAGAGATCCATTTTGAAGCCGAGCTTCTTGGCCAGGCCGTCGTAGCGGGCGCCGCCGGCCAGCACCTCGCCAGCCGACTCAATGCGGAAGCAGATTCGGCAGGAGGTCGCCGGGTCGGGGACGATGCGCCGATCGATCTCGTACGGCACCTGCTGAACTTCAAGAAATTCCACGACTTCGGCGAGGCGCCGGCGCTCCTCTTCCGGCGCGAACGAGAGCGGGTCTGGCATATCGTCGAGGACGCGCTCGTCGGCGGCGCCAATCTGGGCGACGAAGGCGAACGGGTGGCGCTTGGCGAGCTCGCGGCCGCCCTGGGAGAGGTCGCCGAGCTTCTTCCTGATGAACGCGGAGAGCTCGCGGGAGAAGGCGCCGCGCGGATCCGCGCCGACGGTCGAGAGGCGAACGCGCAAATCTTTCGCGCCCTCCTCGTGGAGCGCAGAGTAGCTGGCCTTGATCAGCGTGGCGTCGGCAATCGCGGAGGCGCAGCCAATCGCGTGGAGGGTGAGCGTCTCCCGGCCGCGGGCCCAGGCGACGCCGGAGGGACTCTTCCGGTAGGTGAAGAGGTGGGCGTACGGCTTCTCGAACCACTCGCCGTCGCGGTGATTGAACAAAATGCGGGCGAGCTCCTCGGGCGCGAGCGTCGCGGGCGCCGAGTAGCCGTCCTCCTTGCGGAGCGAGGCGGCGATGCGGCGGTCTTCGGCGGTCGGCGCGGGTGTCGCAGCGGAAATGAAGCCGTACCAGCGGGCGACGCACTCGGCGTTCCAGTCGCGCCGGCGGCCTCGGGCAGCCTTCCCGGACTTCTTTTTTGCTGACCTTTTAACCTTTTTTGCCATTCGCGGGCGGATTGTAGCAGGCGAAGGCGGAAGACAGAAGTCAGAGGGCAGGAGCTTCAGGCAAAAAGCAAAAATTCGGAGCCTGGCCCGAACCTCTGCCCTCTGCCTTCTGCCGTCTTACTCCACCGACGTGTCGCCCGGGAAGAGGCCAATTTTTGAGACGGGGAGGAGCTCGAGGAAGGCGCGGCCGATGAAGTCGGAGCGTGGCACCGGACCCCAGGTGCGCGAGTCGTACGAGCCGAGGCGGTTGTCGCCCATCGCGAAGTACTCGTCGTCGCCGAGCTCGAAGGTGCCGCTCGCGCGCGACGGAATTTTCACGTACGGCTCGTCGAGCGAGAACGGCTTGCCGTTTCCGGGTGTGATTGTGACCGCTCCGTTGCTGATGGTGACGGTCTCGCCCGGTAAACCGATGACGCGCTTGATGAAGCTCTTCGAGGTGTCATTTGGAAAGTGGAAGACGGCAACCTCGCCGCGCTCCGGCTCGCGCAGCGAGTAGGAAATTTCGTCGATGATGAGGTAGTCGCCCGTCTCGAAGGTCGGCGACATTGAGGCGCCGCTGACGATGTAGGGCTTGGCAATGAAGGCCCGGAAGGGCAGGAGGATGGCCGCGGCAACGGCGACGTAGAGGACGAACTCGCGGATGGCAGGACCCCAACCTGTTGGCTTTACCGGGACGATTGGCGGCAGGGTGACCCCTGCGGCGGGGGTCGGGCTCGGGGTGCTCTCTGAGCTATCGTTGGGCGGCATTGGCGAGATTGTAGACGCTCTGCCGCGATTCGCGAAATTCTACGAGTTCAACTCGGCCGCGAGTTCGACTCGGGCTTGAGTCGAACTCGCGGCCGAGTTGAACTCGGGCTAGAGTGGGCGAATGAGACTAGTCGTGGGGTTAGGGAATCCAGGAGGTGAGTACGCGGGCACGCGACACAACGCCGGGCGCGGTGCGGCTGGCCTGCTCGCCGAGCGCCTGGGCGTGGCGGGCGAATTCCGCCCAGCTGGCGAGGGTCGTGTAGCGAAGGCGGCGCTCGACGGCGTCGGCCCAGTCGAGATTCTGCTGCCCGACACCTACATGAACCTCTCGGGCAA
>Ga0209542_10007016_pt1 | contig 21615 bp, 23 predicted proteins | sample RifCSPhighO2_01_FD_184028 | JGI IMG/M metagenome (GOLD analysis project Ga0209542, IMG submission 184028) | Soil microbial communities from Rifle, Colorado - Rifle CSP2_plank highO2_0.1 (SPAdes) (version 2) | ecosystem: Environmental > Terrestrial > Deep subsurface > Rock core/Sediment ... | reverse complement strand
ATTGCTAAAGCTCAAAGAAAGCTTGACCGCGCTCATAAATCGAGACGCAATCCGATTTATCCGGTATTTATGGGTGGACATTCGATTCATAAGGCAAATACTTTTTTTGAAACTCAAACGATGAAGTATTTCAAGACTTTTGACGATCTGCCTAAAATTCTCTCAAGCATATGTGACCGTCGCGATCGGCTCACCACACTCGCTTCAAACTCAAAACAAGTAGATCATATGAGTCTTGCTGCGCACGATCTTGATATACGTACCCTGCTTTTATCAAATCAAAATAAAAAGTTTTTGAATCAATACGATTCGCTTAAACTTCTAAGTCATACAGGTCTAGCTACCGCGCAAACTTATCATGTTGTTTCGGAGCGAGATCTTAAGGCGGTGCTTACAAAAGAAGGGTATCCACTGGTTGCAAAAATTGCTTCAGAAAAAATTACCCATAAAACCGAGGTTCAAGGCGTTATTACGGGTCTAAATACTTGGGAGGAACTTGTCGATGCGTACTCTCATCTTACCCAAATCACCGGCAAACAATCAGGATGTTATATACAAAAAGAATATAGAGGATATGAGCTTATAGTCGGTGCCAAACGTGATCTCACATTCGGACCTGTAATACTTGTTGGGATGGGTGGTATTTATGCCGAACTACTCAAGGAGGCTGTCCAATTTGTTTATCCTTTTTCGTTTGAATATTTTAAATACATTCTACTGAGGACAAAATTAAACGCATTTATAAAAGGTTATAGAAATAAACCGTCTTTGGATATATCAAATCTATATCTTGTTGCCGAGCGGCTTGGGGCTCTTATGATTACTTACACACAGATTAAGGAGGTCGATATAAATCCACTTATTGCCGACGGGAAAAAGATGATGATTGTTGATGCGAGGATCGTCATTTAATATCCACAATGCTCATAAGGACATAAGACTCTATTGCAACATACATCTTCACCATTCAGAAGTTGGACTATCCGCTTATAATTTCGTAACAGCGATCCTTTTAAATACCACAGGTCATGCGGCTTTAGAATTTTTCTTAGCTGCTCTGCCGCACCAAAAACGTCTTCAGCATAACCGATTTTTTCTTTTGGAAATCCGTTTTCGATTGCAGTTTGTAACGTATATTTGCGAAGTGGTCCGATACACAAAACATAATCAAGCTTTAACTTAGCAAGTTCTATTCCCGTTTTTTTATGTTCGTGGGTTGGGTCAGCAAGTTCTCCCATTTCACCGATAACGGCAATTTTTCTGCCATTTGTGTATTCAATTTTTTCGAGTGTTTCAAGACCGGCTTTTGTGCTTCCGGGATTGGCACGAAGTGAATCATTTAAAAGCACTGTGTTTAAAGGTCCCTTTTCAAGGCTCATTCTCCCTCGAAGTGGTTTGAGGGTTGTGGCTGTATCGAGAAATTTTTTTTGAAAATTCGTCGAAGCTTGAGTTGCTTTTAAAAGACAATAACCCGCCATCAGGGTATAAATATGATGAACGCCGATAAGTCCAGTGGTAACTTCGTATGACTCTCCCCCATCGCTTAATTTAAATGACGTACCGTCAAGCGACACTTCAACGGTTTTTTTATCAACATAAACATTCAAATCGTTATTCGTTCCGTAAAAAATAATTTTTGCTTTCGTGTGTTGGCTCATCGTTTTTACATTTTCATCATCAGCGTTCAAGATCGCGAAACCATCGTCGGGTAGAATTTCAATCAATTTTCTTTTCTCTTTAATAAGGTTTTCAAGTGAGCCAAGATGATCATAATCGGTGTGAACAGGCGAGATACCGGTAACGATGCCGATTGTGGGCTTGGCAATTTGCAGATGATAATCCATCTCTCCGGGTTGATCTATCCCGAGTTCCCAGACTATATATTTTGTCCAAGGCATCACTTTTAAAGCGGTGATCGGAACATTGTAAACGGTATCAAGATTGATATCTGTGGTCACAGTTTGACCAAATTCGGAGAGAAGTTTGGCTACGACCAAAGTAGTATTTGTCTTTCCATGACTTCCCGTAATTCCAATCTGAACTCCCGGCATCAAGGATATCCATGTTTTTGCCAAAAAACGACGAGTGTCATGAAAGATTTTTTTGAATCCGGTCGGTTGATAGGATGACATGATTATTTTTTCTTCTCGCCTGGAATTACTATAGTTCCTATAGCAGAATCTTGAACTTCGTATCCTAGTTTATTCAATTCAGTTTTAATTTCATCAGCTTTTATATAATCTTTTTTAATTCTGAAGTCATCTCTTTCCACTTTTAAGTCTTGAATATGACTTGGTAGTTTAATTTCGTCTAAATCTTTAAAATTGAATCCTAATACCTCATCGAATTTTTCTAGAAGTTCCTTTTTATCTTTTTCTGGCAGTTCTGAGCCTACGAGATTCCAAATTGTTCCCAGTGCTCTAGAAGTATTGAGATCTTCACTTATGAAAGAATTAAATTCATGTAAAAAGTTACGTTTAGTATTATTAATTTCAATTAACTTATTTCCAGTAAATTCAGGAGCCAAAAGATTATTAACAACTGACTGGATTCTAATATAATAGTCCCTTAATCGAAAGTATGCCTCCTGAGCTGCCTTCGCTGCTTTCCAAGTAAAATTCATTTCTTGCCGGTAATGAGTTTGCAGAAATAAATAACGCATTGCCAATGGGTCAATATTATGTTTTCTTAAATCCTCCAAAGTAAAATAATTTTCTTTTGACTTACTCATTTTTTCATTTTCGACTTGCAAAAATGCATGATGTACCCAGAAATTCACAAATTTTTTACCAGTTGCCGCTTCAGATTGCGCTATTTCATTTTCATGATGAACCGGAATATGATCAATTCCTCCTGTGTGAATATCGATTGTTTCCCCAAGATAAGCCATACTCATTGCGGAACATTCGATATGCCAGCCCGGAAACCCATCACCCCATGCGCTTTCCCAGTGCATTGTATGATCTTTAAATCGACCGACGCGCTTAAACCAAAGTGCAAAATCCGCGGGATGTTTTTTTCCTGGATCAACATACACATCACCACGTGCCGCCTGTTTTTTTTCTTCGAGGCGTTGGCCGGACAATCTTCCATAGGCTCTAAATTTTGTCACATCAAAATAAACCGCTTCATCGGTTTGATAAGTAAAACCCTTTTCTTCAAGATGTTTGACAAGGTCAATCATTTGTTTTATGTGTTCGGTTGCCTTCACTACTTTATCGGGGCGGATAATATTCAAAGCATCCATAGTCTCGAAAAATTTATCGGTGTAATATTTGGCGACATCCCAGACCGTTTTACCTTGCTTCTTTGCACCTTTCTCAAGCTTATCTTCACCGGTATCATCGTCGCCACTTAGATGGCCAACATCGGTGATGTTCATGACATGATTGACTTCGTAACCGAGATATTTAAGAGTTCTTTTTAAAGTGTCATCCATCGTGTATTTTCGCATGTGACCAATATGAGTTTCGTCGTACACTGTAGGTCCACAGGTATAAAGAGTGATTGGTTTATTTTTATCAGGTTCACGTAGTGTTTCGATGTTTTTTGAAAGAGTGTTGTAGAGTTTCATGTTTATGTTGATAGTCTAATACCCGCGGTAAAAATAATCAATGTTGAAAGCTGGTAGTATAAACATATATTATGATTAAAGTGACATGAAAAAAATAGTCAGTATGATTATTCTCTTATTTTTGATTGTATCTTTTTCATATGGTGTCAGTGCACAGCAAAGTAACGACCTATCAGCTCAAGCTGAAAAGAAACGTCAAGCAATACTACGCGACATACTCATGAATTTATTCAATCTTTCTGGCAACAATGTATCAGTTACCCCATCGCCATCCTCGATATCTCCGACTGTCTTACCATCAAGTACGCCCACCCAAAGATCAGTAACACCAAATATTTCAAATGAGGTCCAGAGCGGTGTGCTGCAGGTCGACTGGGTTTATGCCGGGCAAGGAATTTGTTGGAGTGCCTGGACTGTGGGCGGGATCTGTACATTGTCTTCCCACGAAGGCGGAATTTTGCCTCCTTCTATGAAAGATTTTAATCGTGATGGTGTAATTGACGTAGAATGTTCGGAGGGCGACGGCAGTCGTCATGCAACAACAATAAAAAATATTTCAAATTCCCCTATCACAATAGACTGCCAACGATATGCCTGTAGAAGTTGTACATCGGGAAACGGGACTACGGCGCAATGTGATGGTAATATTGACAGTCGCGCTCTTCGTGTCGTCGATACGATTACGTTGACTCCCGGTTGTACTGCAACTTGTACAATAAACGGCGCAAGCGGAACATGTATCGAAACAACTCCGACGGGTACGGGCACACAACCGTCCCCTTCTGTTTTGCCTTCACCAACACCAAATTTTGTTTCCCCAACAGTAACAGTAGTGACAACTCCAGTAGTAACTCCAACAACTTTACCCACAAACCAACCTCAAGCAACACCAACACCAATATCGGATAGAGATCAAGCGTGTATTCCAATTGAAGTCAACGGGTCCTCAAGTGACAAACTGGACATAGTGATCTATGGAGGAGATTACACTCCTGATCTGTTTCCGTTCTTTTTAGTCGATGCGCAACGTGCGGTAGATGAACTTAGGCGTACTAACTTAACAAATTATCAAAGTCAGATTTTAAATAAAATGAATTGGTATGTATTTAATAATATTAAGATTCTTGGAAATAAAACTCTTACTAAGGATGATGCGCAGGCAATAGTTGCAACTCAAACAACATGTCCACAGGATCGTTATCTCATCCTAGTTAACAAAATGTATGTAGGCGGCGTGTCTCGTATGGGTATTGGTGGAGCTGTAGGACGAGGTTCTTTTAATAACCCTAATTATCTAGTTTCCGCTCATGAGTGGGGGCATTATGTAGGATTTTTGTCTGATGAATATGATGCCGGAAAATATTTTACGTCAAATTGTACGACTCAACCATCTGATAGTAAACCAATACGTGATCCATGTCCTGATGATGGAATTTCAGCGTGCACTAATGAAAATGATCCTATATATGCCGAACCTTGTCCTGCTTGGGACTGTTCCAAAAAATCATGCGATACATTGCAGCAACAGTTATACTTAGGAAGTGGATGCTATCCGCGATGTGGTATTGTTGGGGCATATAGGGCGAGGCCTCAAAGCGTCATGGATCGATCGTTCTTTAGCAATGTAACTGACGATACAGGCAAATTTAACGGTCCCTCTCTTTATAATATTATTAGAAAGCTTGAAAGCTATAATTAATGGACATCAATATATTTAAAGGATATCTCAAAAATCGACTCTTTTTAATTTTATTAATTGCCGCCAGCTTGTTAGTTGTGTTTTTTATCACGATATTCTTTGGTAAATTATCAAAGAAAAATGATATTCCGGTAACGCCAATGACACTACAGATCGAACTTGCCCAGTCCTCAGATATGAAACTGCAGTTGCAGAATATCAAGCTTGTAGAAGGATACTCAGCTGATTACCAGTTTAGATTCCCAAATAATTATTATCAAATTGATCAGAATGACAGACAGGGTAAGAATATATTTCATGGTCAAACACCATCAAAAGTCACTATTATTGAGGAAAGATTTTCTACAAATAACCTTGAAGAAGAATTCCACAATCAGAAAGAAGAGCTCCGGGGAACTATCATTCTTAACCTACCGTATTATAAAAATGCAGAGTCAATACGTTTCTCCGACGAATTAAACAAAGAGGTATTAAATATCAAACTGACAGATCATTTATTGACTGAGCCGGAACTAAGCAATCACTGCGGTGATGGGATTTGTGCTGATAATGAAAATATTCTATTCTGCTCGAAGGACTGTAAGATCATTCTTGGGTTATAAGCTTCTGCCAATCTTGTGTTGTAGAGTTTCATGTTTATGTTCATAGTCTAATTCTCCGCTAAAAAAATGTTGAAAATGAAATATTAATTCTCTTTTTGCTATACTTTAGCTCACAATGCGCGGCTTTATATCGGAAAAAGTACTTCTTGGTATTAGTGTAATTCTAAATATTGTTCTTGTTTTGGCACTTGCCTATTTTTATTATTATAACGTTGAAGTTCGGACCCCTTTTGCCGTAAAAACCCGTCAGGACGATCTTCCTCTTATTAAATATACTTATGGCGCCCTAAAGACAAAAAAGTTTAAAACAGCTCCGATAATTTTTGGTGATATTGTGACTGAAGAAACTGATTTTATTTCACAGAAATTTTATTTTGATGTTGACGGACAAAAAGCAAGCGGACTTATGTATTACCCTAAGAATGCAGGAAAGTATCCGGCAATCATTATGTTCCGAGGATTTGTAGATCCGTCAATTTACGAACCCGGCATAGGAACGCAGCGTGCAGCAGCGGAACTTGCTAAAAATGGATATGTCACATTTTCGCCTGATTTTCTTGGTTATGGTGAATCGGACATGCCGTCTATCGATCCTATTGAAGAGCGGTTCCAAACTTATACAACCGCTTTAGCACTTCTGTCGAATTTGAAAAATGTAAATAAAGATCTTAATAAAGCGAAAATCACAGTCCAAGTTGACAATGAAAAAATTGGAATCTGGGCACATAGCAATGGCGGACAGATCGCACTTACCGTACTTGAAGTCACTGGAAAAAATTATCCCACCGTGTTGTGGGCGCCTGTTTCAAAACCTTTCCCCTACTCAATTCTTTATTACACTGATGAGTTTGACGATCATGGTCGGGCGCTTCGACGTTTGGTTTATGAATTTGAAAAAGATTATGATGTCGAGCAATATTCACTGGTGAATTATCTAAATTGGATAAAGGCGCCGATACAACTTCATCAAGGAGGCGCCGATGATGCGGTGCCACAGGAGTGGTCGGATGAATTCGTCACAGCGCTTGAGGAAAAAGAAATTGATGTAGAATATTTTACTTATCCGCAAGCCGATCATAACCTGATGCCTGACTGGAATACTGCGGTAGAACGCTCACTTACATTTTACAATAAGAATCTTTCTTCACTCTAGATGAATTTAATATTTGCTCTGGATTTCTGCAATGTCCTAAATTTGATATAATTATATCCTCTAGTATTATTTATGAGGTAATTTATACATCTCATAGATCATCTGGAGGCACTTTTGCAACGAGATAGGTAGAACGTTCAGATAGATCAGAGGAGATCGTATCATGATCCGCGGTTCACTGGCCATTTTGGCGGCTATCATTGGCTACATTCTCTTTAACGTAGCAGTGATAGAGTCCGGGACCGCAGTTTTAAACTACGGTCTCATGAACTTCACAGCAGGTATGCTCACACTCATGATCTTCCGCAAGGAGATCAGGAGCTATCCAAAATGGGAAGTTTCCATTTTGGGTGCGATCGGCATCATTGCAATCCTTTTTGGGCTGCGGTGGACGCACAGTTCACTGCAGGACCCGAGCTCCACAATGGAGGTCATCTACGATTTGGTCGTAGTGTCCTCTGTTGGCTTGTGGGCGCTTGTCGAAGGCCCACTGGGGTTACAGCATACCAAGCTCCGGAAGTTTGACATAGTGCTCCATGTCTGCATGTTGCTCTTAGTAACAAGCAGGTTAATGGTTCACTGGTCAGACGGTTGGAACTTTGCCAGTTTTGCACCAGCCCTATTGGCCGTAATCGGATACTGGCTTTTCAATGTCAGCGTCCGATTGTCACAAAAGGATCCTGGGGCAACCCGGATCACTAATGTGACCATGAACCTGGTTGCCGGATCGCTTTTAATTTGTCTCTCAGTAGTATTGGGAGGCGAGTTTGCAACCGTCAATCACGGCTCATTGATCGGGAGCGTTGCGATCCTCGTGATCGTGTATGCTCTCGGCGTTGCCTACCGCTCGTTCGGTCCCATCGGCTTGGCGCCGATGGTCGTAGCCGGTACCTACGACGGGCTGCTGGTGTTCGCACCAATTGCCTTGTCGGTAATGTACCGGCAGAAGTTTGGCGCGGTTGATTTTGTAATCACGCTCGGATTCGTGGCCGTGATGGCCATACGAGCGTGGTTGTATTATCGCCACACCAAATAACAAAAATCCCTGAGTATTGGACTAACCTCCTTTACTCAGGGATTAACAACACCAAATTATCTCTTGATTCTTACAAAGTTGTTTTTTTATCTATGTCTTTAACCGAATTATTATTGAGATTAAAGCCTGCACCATCGCCAACAGTATTTATAAAAGATAAAGCTAGTTATCGTGTCCCGGAACTTACGGGAATACATTATTGTAAACCTATAGAAATTGCAAATATACTTCAACACACAGCTGATGCTTTAATAAATGATCCAAATAGTTCTTTGAATCCACGATATATGATGCGAGAAATTTTACTAATGGGTAAGATGTATAAAGTGTTTAACGATCTTCCTGAAGGGGACTTTACGGAAGAACATGGGAAGATACAGCTTTCTCGTGAAAGTGATGGTATAACAGTTACCTATGAAGACCCAGATAAAGACCCACATGAAAATCAAAAACGGAAAATAAGTGTACGTTGGTTTAAAAGTGAGCCCAAGACAGAACGATTTACCCATTGTCACGTTTTAGACCAATTTATGACAGATGGGAAATTGGTTAGAAGTGTAGTGACTGGCTATGAAGAATTCGGAAACACAATCGGAAACGTAAGAGGATTTAATTATTGTACCGAAATGATAGAAATGAGTGAAAGCTTAGAAAGCAGCTCTGTTGATAAAAGAATACGTTATCATAAAGGCAGATATTCTCATGATGGGACTCCACTTTCAGTATCTCAAAGTTGAACTTTATGTCCTGTACGTTATAATGTCAAAATCGGCTCTTTTCCGTCCTCTACTTTAAATAGTTCCTGATTAAAAAATTTTATTTTCTTAGGCATTATTTTATACATTCTTCCTTTGATCACTTTTTTCATCATATTTTTATAACTTATTTCTGCACCTTTATACCCTATTGATTTTTTCCAAAGAGACAAAGCATGGAAAATTTTTTTTGCATCTGAAATTTGCTTTGCTAGACCGTATATTTGTAATCCTTTTTTTAAGACTCTCGGATGCTGCGTGCTGTCTGCGATGGCAACGGCCACATTTACATTTTTTTCTATATGTTTGCAGTGAAGAGTAGCAGGATCGCTCAAAAAATATAGATTAAGATCACGGTCGAAACTGTAATACAATGCGGCAATCCATGGATGTGTGCCTTGTGTCGCCACAAACATAAGTTTGTGTTTTTTTAGAAAGTCAAGAATGAGTTTTTTGGTAAGCTTTATCATGATTCAGTCGCGAAAAAGCGAAAAATCTTGAACTTCTGACTGATGTAATTTTAGCACACTGGAAGCCTGTTGAAATAGACTATCAAAATATTGTTTTGAATGAACAATATATGTTTTTGACCGAGACACAGGCTGGATTTACTTACTATTACTGACAGGGAAGATACTATTGAACTAGTCTGAATAGACGAGAAGCTTTATTTTTGTAATTCTTCTATACGCGACTTGCTAAGTTTCCAAAGTTCTTTATCAACCAGATAGCCATTTTGTGCTTGAGTTTTTTGTAGATCTTGAAGAGCTGGGATCATTGCTTCTTGCCATTTTTTATTGCCAAAGTTAGAAGCGGATTCTTTGACTGCCTCTTCATCATCAGAGTATTGCATAAGTAGCATTTCAGTCTCCTCAAGAAGCTTCACTCTATCGTGTTGTCCTTGTCCATGGTAGAACGCCTCCATTCTATTGATTGCACCCTGAAGAATCCCCACTGGGTACGGCAATAATGATTCAGGTATGTTTACGCCAAAAAGAAATCTCAATCCACCTGAATGTTCAAGGTATGCCCCCCAAACAGAAACTATGTTTCGTGCCTCTTCCAAAGTCAATCTTTCTGCAATGCGTTTTGAACGCATTTGGTCAAGTTTTTCTGCTCTTTTAATTAAATCGCTCATATTATGATGATAACTTATACTCGCTTACAAAATTACTAAAGCCTTTATTCTGAATGGATCCCTTCTCAAGTTGTTTGTGTCTATCCAAAACCCTTCCACATATTTCATCTACTGAGTTAAGTCCAATAACATGTAATTTAGCTTTTGAAGGCGCCTTATCGAGCAGATCGTGGATTAGATCGTCATTCGCTCGATAACCGATTAGGTAGATGTCTGATGCCTTGCTGATCATTTCTTCTGCCTTTGCCACCATTACGTCCTTGAAGTCAGAGACGATACTGTAATCTTTACCTGTTAGTGGCATAAAGAGAAGCGGATAAAAATATCCTGCGTTATTAAAATACTCCATAACATGAGCAATGTCAGAGAGCGCTGAGTGCTTAGGGTCTAATATCTCAAGCGTACCCATATTCATTGGATTTCCGTTGTATATGTTTTCTGCTATCGTTCTGATGCGAACACTTACATCACCTCTATGTTTATCCCATGGCAAGTGTTCGTCTGGTCTTCTACCAAGAAACCAGTTGACTGAACCGTGGAGCTTTACGAAATTACCTCTGATGTAATCTTCCTTGTGAGAAAGGGATGCACTAAAAACATCCTCATAAGATTGATCCAGTAATGTATCGTAATTAAAGGAAATAATGCCAAAATCTTCGTCATAGAGTTTTCTTAGAAGGTATGAATAGCCCTGAGCATTGGGATATGTTCTGGAAATCTTGTTAAGTAAGTTCCAAATATACAGATTTATATTACCAAACCAGCCTTTTTCTGCCCTCTTAGCTCTATCCGTCTTTAATGAATCAATAGCAGTCCATCTCTCAGTAAGCCATCCCTCAAGTGAATCAGTTTCTTTGATTTTTGCTCTGCACTCCTCAATGTCAAAGTTTAATCCTTCGACTTTCATATCTTTATACTGTTCATTGAAGAGATTGTTCACTAAAGGTGCTCTTTCAGGATGTCCCTCTGTATATGTTACTTGGTTTTGAGCGTCAACTGAGGCTCCTGCTCCGAATATAAAAAGTTTCATATTTCTATTATGGACTATTTTGCTTTTGCAAATGCATCTAGTAAATCTTTAGTATTAAAATCCTTGCTCTCCAAAAATAGTTTTATTCCTAGTTTTTGACGCTCAGAGAGTTGGGAAGTAGTTCGTTTGGAAAGTTTCAGAACCCTCTCCTTGAGTTTATTTACATCAGTAAATACTGCCAGAGTCTTCGGCTCTAATTTCCAAGTGGTTGTAGCTACATAATCACCAATCGTTTGCGAAGAAGATTGGAACATTACGCTTTCTATAAAACGAACTAATCCCGGGTCAGTTTTGATGAGATTTTCCACATACTTTCGAGGAGCATCTAAGGATGCTAGATCACGCCAAAGATAAAGTATATAAATCATATTAGGAACACTCGGTAGTTGACCCGAAGAAGCGAACTTTTCTATTTTTTTGAGGATTCTCTTACTGAAAAGGTCCAGATCATCTGCATTGATCAAAGGTTCCGATTTACTTGCATCACCTTTTCTTTCTCGGACTTCAATAGAAACAAGCTGAGCAGGCGTACCAAGACTTTCGCTCTTTTCAATAAGCCGAAGAAATACTTCTTTCCTTTTGTTCAAATCCTTTATTTTCAATAACATGTGATACCCAAACCTGACACACCACGAGTCCGTATCCGTTATCCCAAAATCACCTTTTTCTATTGGTAGTTTATCGCTGATGTTAAAAATCGCTAAAACAAACGGCTCTACATTGGCTTCCGGTGTAGCGTCAAGATATAAAGAAAGTTTTTCCAAGAAACTCTTTATCTTTCTCTTTTTTGTAAGAGAGGTAAGTATTTTTACAACTTCGGAGGTATTGGCAGATTTTTCAATTATCTCGTCAATTTCTTCTTGAGAAACCTCATTTTCTGGTATTGTAAATAGGAAGTATTTATCAAACCGTGCAGTAGCGGATATTCTTCTTTCTTTATTCCACCTGTCTTGCCAATCTGCGCCATATGATGAATTGCCATAAACGCCTTCCAGTTGGGGAAATAGTTCGAGAACAAGCTTTCGTGTAATATCTTTATACTTTGGATCCGCCTTATCGAATATGGCGTCTATTTTTGTCTTTCTTACTTCCTTTTCTCTGCTGTTATCCCTAAAGCCCCAATCTGTTTCTGTAAACGCATCTTTGTTTTTCCAAATTGCTTCATAAATCTCCGGTGAAAAGACTCTGATTGCTTCCAGAGCCATTAAATCAACCGGATTTAGTTCTTTTGGAAGATGAGTGTTATTGAATTGAAGACTATTCGCAAAACGCTTTATCTGCCGAACTGAAGTAAAATACTTCCTCAACGAACCGTAATATATGTTGCCGAAGTATTTTTCGTCCCAATACTTTTGCGGAAGATCTTTGATAAGCTTATTGACCTCCTCAAAGAATAGTCCATCAATTTTTGTTTGCTCTATTGCTGGCACTTGGAAGGGTACTTGAACGATTTTTTCCAGATAGTCCCTACCGGGAAAAGATTCTTCAGTAAGAACCTCACTGACCTTTTCTTGATCAAAAGGAAGAATATAAATGATATTGGGGAAGTTTGCGTTGAGTTTTACGAGTTGGAAAATCTGGCGTATTTCAGTTTTATTTAGTCTATCAATGTCGTCTATAACAACTATAATTTTTCTTCCAAGCTTTTTAATACTTTTATCCAAATCTTCTTTATACTGTTCAACTGATTTTGACTTTAATTCACCCCATCCTTTGGTTGCCTCACCCACTTTTTCAAACAACTTATTAAGGAATAGGGCTAAAGGCGTTACCTGAGGAATAAGCGCCAAGGGCAAAAAGAACTTGCTGTAAGTTATGAGTTCCTGCCCGACTTTCTTTGCATCTTCAGATGCATCGTAGTAATTTATAGCCTTACCAAGCTCTCTAAGGAAAATTGATACGAGCTGGTTTTGTTCAGTAAAGTTCCAAGGATTAAAGGTTAGAATGATTGGTTGTTTATTCCGCTTACTCTGTTTATATTTTTGTTCAATATATTCGATTGCTAAATTGATTATGGAACTCTTACCGGCTCCCCAACTGCCATATAAGGCAATTACTAGGCTATTTTCGTGATTCCATTCCAACAAAGAGTCTCCAAGCCTTGCCGAGAAAGAGGCTCTATTGAGAAGATCTTCATTTTTTGTTTTAATCGGTAAATCGTTTTGAAACATACATACAATAATTAGCGCATTTTATCAAAAAAAGTTGCACTGATAAAGCCAAGATGTAATCTTTAGGGATAGCGCAGGCGTCTTTTGTAAAGAAGGTTTATTTATTAGACATTTTCTTTACAAAATGACCAAATCTTTGGGGATATTTTTTTGCAAGTCCGGATTGCAGGTTTTTTCGTAACAGATTAGCTAGTTTACTACCCTCTTTTCCAGATTGAACCGGAAATAACTCCGGATACTTCTTTTCCATTCCCTTTTTGAACGCCTCTTGATACTCCTGACTCAAGTTCGGATCTATCGTGTGTTTTGGTTTTATATAGTTTTTTTGTAACTTATTTTTATTCATAGCTATATATTCTATAAAATCGTATTCGCTAAAATTAAAATGAAGGAATAAATAACTATTCCTATAACGGCATAGAGTTTCCAATGCTGATGGGCAGGTTTAGTTCCACCCAAAAACCAAGCCGGCAAATGAGAAGCATTGATAAATAAAGCTCCGATAATAAATAGAGTTAAAAATAATAGTTTCTCCATACACGAAATATACACTTTTCAAGATCAAAATGCTAGTTATCGTCTGTAGAGTTATTGACTTCATTTACCTACGATTTGGTTATGAAGGCAACTCCGGCAAGAAGAAATCTTGGTGAAAAAATTAGAAAACTCAGAAAGAAACAGAATATTTCTCAGGAGGAGCTAGGTTTCAGAGCTAAATTACACAGGACTTACATCGGCGCAATAGAACGAGCTGAACAAAATGTTTCAATAGATAATATTCATAAAATAGCAAGAGCACTGAAAGTTTCTCCCGGAGATCTCCTCGACTAATTAGCAAAGTTGTTTGTCTTCCCATACATTCGATCTATATGATTTTAGTAGTGAAGTTAAATATTCCCTTTATGGGGGATAACTAAGTTATGAAATGTAGAGCTGTTAAACTAGACGGAACAAAATGTAAGGCTAATTCGATGCAAAAAAGTTATTTCTGTTTTCGACACAATAAAACTGCAAAGAAAGAAGCAACTCAAGCATCTTCATATGGCGGTCAAGCCAGAAGGCAATATACCCAACTGGGTAGCCCTAAGCGCCTTAGAACACCAAAGGATATACAGCACCTTATGGCAAGCGCCATAAATTGTTTGTGGACCGGCAAGATGCCCGCTAATAACCCTGCCGGTTCGCTTGGGTATCTTGCTAAGATATTTCTTGAAGCATACGAGAAAAGCGAGCTTGAGGAACGAATTGAGCTGTTAGAAAAACGGCTAGATCAGGCAAAAATATGATAACTCGATCAAAAATAAATCAGTTAGAAGGAAAGTTTTCGCGTACACAAAAAGGGGGCGGTTCTATCGTTTGGCATAATATTTCCCAAGACGGTAGGTTGTTAGATGAAAACGGCTTCATAATGACAAACCATGAAGTAAAGATTATCGAATTAGCTGATCGAGAAGTTTACGCAAGAGGTGGTAAGGTATTCTTTGAGCAATCGTGTGATGAGCCTAAACTAAAACTCCACAGTACCGTGACGCCCTACTTGCAGAATTAAAATAACAGTTGCCTTCACATACATTTCATCCCTAAAATAATTAGTACGCAATCGTAGTCCTCCAAACCCTTGAAAAAGGACGGTAAAGAGACTTGATAAGCCAGTTCTCTGGCTTTGTCATGCAATTACCGTCCTATGCAAACTAGCGAGAAGCCAACAAACAAGTATAAAAAGGGTCCAAAAGCATTAGTCGTTATTTCCGACTCCCCTTTGTTTGAGGTAGTACGTTTGATGTTTGCTGTTAAACTCGGCACCACAGAAGCTGAATTGAATAAGACTAGCATCAATGATGGTAAGGGTGGTCGTATCTTCCTCTAAGCTTAATCCTCTGTTTCTATTGAAAACTTATTCAAATAGTTGTAGTATGGACATTACATTTTCATGTCCATATGTTCACAATAGCACAAGCAGCAAAACAACTAAAGGTAAATAAGAAAACTCTTATGAGGTGGGATGCTTCCGGTAAGTTCCCTGCAAAACGCGATTCCTCAGGCAACAGAACATATGATGAGACAGATATTTCAAATCATGCACAATGGTTCGAATTACGAAGAAAACACCGAACACACAATCGTTTGTTGACCGCCATCAGAAAAGAAGCAGATAAATACTTAGTAACCCAACCTCTTGGTCCAATGGAGAACCCAAAGTTTCATAAGTTAGAGGATATGAAAAAGGCGTACGATGCACTTCATAAGTGGGAGGCTGAGGATAAAAAGATAACAGAAGAATACTCAAAATTACCGGAAGATTTCAGAGCAAAGTTGGATCCTGACGCATAAATATGTATAACGAAAATGAAATTGACTATACCAAACTCAAATATGTACTTTATGCTCGTAAATCTACTGATGATCCTCAAAGGCAACTTAGATCCATTTCCGATCAGATAAGCGAATGTTTGGAACTTGCAGAAAGACTACATCTTCGGGTGGTAAAGCCTTATATCACTGAGGAGAAGTCTGCAAAAAAACCACATCTGAGACCAGCTTTTTTACAAATGGTTAGGGATATCAAAGCGGGAAAGTATGACGCCATTCTTGCTTGGAACCCTGACAGACTAGCTCGGAATATGCTTGAGGCGGGCATGTTGATTGATCTGGCTGATAATGAGGTGATAAAGGATTTCAAGTTTGTAACACATGTATATTCTCCTGACGCTAACGGAAAAATGCTTCTTGGTATGGCTTTCGTACTTTCAAAACAGTATTCGGATAAGTTATCTCAAGATGTTACACGAGGTGTGAGAAATAGATTTATTTTGGAAGGTAAAACGCCTATTAGCAAGCATGGCTATGTAAACGAGAGTGGAAACTTCCGACCAGATGGACAAAACTATGAACTTATCAAGAAGGCTTGGCTGATGAGAAAAGAAGGTACTTCAATTGAAGACATAAACGAGTACCTGAACCAAAACGGATATTTCAAAGTGGTAAAAAGTAGCGGAAGAAAAATACCAATGACGAAACAAAAATTAAGTGATCTCTTTCATGATCCTTTTTATTACGGCATTTTGGTCCAAGCAAAACAAGAGGTTGACTTGAGACAGTTGTATGGTTTTGAACCAGCTGTGAGTGAAGAAGATTTTTTTACTATACAACAGCTCAGTTACAGAAGAATAAAACCTAACAAACCGCATAAGGTGGCTTTTTACCCATTCAGGCAGATGGTTTATTGCTCGTACTGCGAATCATCAATGGTCGTGGCTCCAAGCTCAGGAAGCTCCAAGCGCTATCTATACTTCAGATGTGATAATCCAAACTGTACGCGTAAAAAACGATCAATTCGAGCAAAAATAGTGGTAGATTTTATCTACAACCTACTCCATGACGGACTCAACTTCACTGAAAAAGAGTATAAGGATTACCTCAAAAGCATTACTGTTATTAGCGATAAAAAGAGAGAGTCTCTTAGATTAGATTTACATAACCGACAAGGCGTCTTGAAGCACATTTCCGGCGAAATAAAAACAATTAGCCTCAAACTAGTAAAGTTTGAGAAGGGCAGTAGAGTTTATCAGGAGAATATGGATCGAATTGCACAGTTAGAAGATGAAGAACGTACGCTCAAAAAAAATATAAACAAGCTTGGAGGGCAATTGAGAGATCCGGAAGAAGATAAATTATCAATAGAACAATTCTTGAACTTATCAAAAAATGCCGAAGGGATAGTTCAATCTGCTGATGAAAAGGTCAAGGATCTAATTTGCCGTTTTATATTCTTGAACTTTTCTGTTGACGATGAAAAAGTGGCTTCTTATCAACTCAAAGAGCCATTTGCCACACTGCTGAAACAGCGTCAATCGTCATCTAGTCGGGATGACTGGACTTGAACCAGCGGCCTCAGCGTCCCGAACGCTGCGCTCTAGCCATCTGAGCTACATCCCGTTGCCACTATATTTTATCATTGTTTTCCCTGTCCGGGCTTGATTTCGGCAGGTAACGCCGTATTTGCCTTAAGATTGGTTTTTCCAAAGATATTTTTTCTTACCTTTCCTTTTGGTATTTCTCCGCCGTGCGACTGTAAATTTTTTTCCTCTTGCTGACGTATTTTTTCTGCAGCTATACGTTCCTCCTGAAGTTTTTTTTCTTCTTCCTCGCGTTTACGTTTTTCATAATAATCCTCTTCTTCTTTTTTATATCTTTTGAAAAACCTGACATGTTCCTGCTCCTGCAACTGTTCCGGCGTCATCTGCTGACGTATGGCATCTAGTTTTGATTTATCCTGATTTGCATACGAAGAGTTGAGCTTGTCAAAATTAAGTGATGAAAAGTTACCCGGCTTATTTATTGATTCACTAGAAAAAGGCATTTTTTCAACAGCTTCCTTTCCAAGCTGATGTTTAGTTTTTTCAAAATCTCGCTCAAAGCTTTCAGAGATTACTGGTTTTTTTTGCGAAGTGGGCTTCATTTATCTTAATTATACTAAGTCAAAGTTGATATGAAGATCGTTTATGAAGTTTTATTTTTAAACACGTTGTTTTCAAGTTTACCGATACGCACATCATGATCTTCGATCATTTCACGGTAGCCAGTAAGAATCGTAAATTCATCCTCCATATGCTTAACTTCACCAATAATTTCGTCTTTGAGTTGATAGATGCCATCGTTGAGCTTCCCAAATTTGTTTTCTAGGAGTTTAGTACTCAAATAATTCCTGCTAATGTTATTACGAATATCTAATAATTCTCGACTTAACTCCTTTTTTAATTCGTTGATCAATACTTTATTATTTCTATTTATTGCAGCATCTACAATTTCTTTAATATCATTTTTTAAAATAGGTTTTCTCATGATTTAAATCTAATACATAAAAACATAACTTTCAAGAGCAATTTTTTGTCAAATCCCCAGCATCGCTTTTGCGTTATCGCTCATACGATCCATTGACCAGGGTGGGTCAAATGTCAATTCTATTTTGATGTCATCAGATTTTATGCCAAGTGCCGCCAGTTTGGTCTCGATCTCCTCTTGTATCGTATCAAACAGTGGACAACCAAGTGTCGTCAAAGTCATACGAATATGGACTTTTTTGTCCTTAACTTGTACTTTGTACACAAGACCAAGATCAATGATCGACATGTGAAGTTCGGGGTCCATGACTTCATAGAGCTTGTCCTCAACTTGTTCTTTTGTGATATTCATAATTTAAATAAATCTTTCGCTCGTAACCGAAAATTTACTCGTTTCCAAGCAAAGTTGTAACATTAATCTCTATAGTCGTTAGTGGCATGTTGCGTGTAATCTCGCAAATTTTGATTACTTCGCTCCGATTTTATTGATAATAAGTTACACCGTTAGTATAGCAAATGTTATAATGATTCAAATTATGAATGATTATAAACTTCGTTTTGTGCCGCTTGGCGGGATAGTGGGCGTGACCAAGAATATGTATGTGTATGAGTTATATGAAGGCGATAAACTTCAGGATATATTGATAGTTGATTGCGGAATGGGTTTTCCGGATGCCAAAGAATTTGGAGTCGATCTTATCATCCCCGATATATCTTATCTTGAAGATAAAAAAGACAAGATTCGTGCTATCTTACTCACTCACGGCCATGAAGATCATATCGGTGCGCTACCATTTCACTATGAAAAACTAGGGCAGCCGCCAATCTATGCCAGTAAATTGACCAAATTATTTGTCACCAATAAATTCAAAGAATTCAATCGGCGCGTCATTATTCATGACATAGAGTTTCGTAAGTGGTATGAGCTTGGAGCTTTTCAGGCAAAATTTATTCACATGACGCATTCGATTCCAGACCCAACACATATTCTTATTAAAACACCAGTCGGAACAGTCTATCACGGACCGGATTTTAAGTTTGATCTTACACCTCCGTATGCCGCGCCACCTGATTTTTATGAAATAGTTAAGGCCGGCGAAGACGGCATACTTTGTCTTCTATCAGACGCGCTGGGTTCGGAGCGTGAAGGACTGACGCTTTCGGAATCGGTCGTGGGTCAAACTTTTGAGGATGAAATGCGAAAAACAAAAGGTAAGTTTTTCATGACAACATTCTCGTCCAATATCTCTCGCATCAGGCAATGCGTTGAGGCGGCAATCAAGTTTAACCGAAAAGTCGTATTTCTGGGCCGTTCTATGAAGCAAAATACCGTTGCCGCAACCGAGCTTGGGTATCTGACAGTCCCCTATTCTCTGGTAGGTAAAGAAGAGGAAGTCAAAAAACTGCCGCCAAATAAGGTCTGTATCGTCGCTGCCGGATCACAAGGACAGTTTGATTCTGCTCTTTCAAAAATAGCAAGAAAGCAACATCCTCACGTCAAAATTACGCAAGGCGACAAGGTGATTTTTTCATCAGATCCGATTCCGGGAAATGAAAACGAAGTTTATTCGCTTATTGAAGAGCTATCATTACAAGGCGCCGATGTTATTTACACCGCTATTCAGGATCAGCTCCACGCTTCGGGACACGGTAGTCAGGAAGATTTAAAGCTTCTAGCACGATTTACAAATCCGAAATATTTTATTCCTATAGGCGGCACAATACGACACCAACGGCAGTATGAGCGTCTTATGACCGACATGGGCTACCGTAAAGAATCAATTTACTTACTAAATGAAGGTGAAACGGTGTGGTTTAGTAAAGCAAAAGCTACCCGCGGGGATGACGTTGAGACTAAAAATATTTATGTTGACGCATACGGTGTTGGCGATGTCGGTAATGTCGTTCTTCGCGATAGACAGGCTCTTTCAACTGAGGGTATGGTGGTGTCACTCATCATTATCGACAACCAGGGTCAATTAGTCACTCGCCCACGCTTTTTCTCCCGCGGATTCGTGTTTGAAAAAAATGAGGAGGAGTTATTCGAAAAAGCAGCAAGCATAATTGAAAAAGAGTTAAAACCTAATCGCAGTCAAGTCATAGAAATGACTGCATTCAAGAGAACTATGTTGAGAATTTTGGAAAATTATTTTTTTGAGGAACGCGGACGCAAACCTCTGGTGCTGGTTGATGTGATACAGATTTGAGCTAATATTCTTGTAGCTTATAGCTTGTAACTCATAACTTATCATTATTTTGTATTTCTTAAGTTGCGAGCTACAAGTTACGAGTTACGAGATTAATGTCATCTTTGCCAAACAGTTTAAAACAAGTTGCTCTTTTTTTTGAAAGACTCCCGGGCATCGGGGCAAAAAGTGCCAGTCGGATGGCTTTTTATCTATTGCGTATGCCCGAGCCCGACCTTCAGGAGTTTGCAAATCAAATCATTCAACTAAAACAGCGTACCAAACGATGCCAAGTGTGTATGAACCTTACTGAATCAGAAGTATGCTCTATCTGTGACGATCCGGCGCGGGACAGATCAAAGATTACCGTTGTTGAGGATGTGCTTGATCTAGTGTCTTTCGAAACCGGTGATATCTATGACGGAGTTTATCATGTGCTTCACGGCCGCATCGATCCTTTGAATCACATTGGACCGGAAGACATTTTTATCGAAACTTTACTTACCCGTGTGCGGACAAACGGCAAGGCTAAAAAAGTTGAAGTGCAAGAGATTATACTTGCGACAAACCCCGATATGGAGGGTGAGGCAACGGCAATGTATATAAGAAATAAACTTCATGAAATAAAGTCCGAACATTCGCTTACATTTGAGGTAAGCCGTCTTGGCTATGGTATGCCAATCGGTGGGAACCTTGAGTATGCCGACTACATGACTCTTCGCAAGGCTATCGAAAACAGAAGCAAGTTTGAGTAAAAATGAATCTTTATTTGGATTGACACATGGCAATTTACAGTATAAAATAACTTCTAATATTTTACTATAAGTCTCAATATAGCTTTTTAAAGCTAAATTTACAGGCAGTATTAACTAATTAATTAACTTTTATGAATAAAAGTGAAGCGGAAAGTTTTCGTGAGATATACTTTCCAAGTTGCACATTAGTACGTATCGGTCATAATGGAAGATTTGTAACTCTTAGGGATCCAGCGAACGATTTTCTTAAGATAGATACGCATCCAGGAGGTTCTTGGCTAAGTACAGAAGAACAACTGATGCGGGCATCTGTGCAGTTTGCATATCCCGAAATTGATAAAAATGAGATTAACGCAGTTATTCACTTATGTGATATAGCTTTACCCAATGGTGAACGTACATTGGCCCTGCAAAGTCCAGATTTGGGTACCAATATTCAAACGTCATTTTATAAAGGTGAATTGGCAATCCAGAATATTCCGCAAATAACACGGCAAGTTTTAGAAGCTGGGAATTCACTTTTTCAAACGAAGGGTTATTACAACAGGGATCTGAATCCAAGCAATGTTATTTATGATCATGCAACTGGTAGAACAATCATAATTGATTGGTATCATCATTTTATTAAAACAGGTTCGGATCCCTTATATGCAAAAACCTTAGCAGGTAGTCTTG
>Ga0209542_10007015_pt1 | contig 21619 bp, 35 predicted proteins | sample RifCSPhighO2_01_FD_184028 | JGI IMG/M metagenome (GOLD analysis project Ga0209542, IMG submission 184028) | Soil microbial communities from Rifle, Colorado - Rifle CSP2_plank highO2_0.1 (SPAdes) (version 2) | ecosystem: Environmental > Terrestrial > Deep subsurface > Rock core/Sediment ... | reverse complement strand
CTGCGTGAACATGGTAAACTCCACCAAACCTATGTTGTGAGGGAGTGGAGTTGGAACATCGGGCACGCGTTAGTCATGGCTGATCAAGAGGCCAACGAGGCAAATTGTGCTCGAGTCAAACTCACTCGCGATGAGTTCATTGCGTGTATGCGCCAGAGTCAGAAAAAGCTCGGGAAGGCACTAGTGAATAACAAGGTGACAAACCACACAACACCATTTCTCACGGAATTGAATACGGCGGAGTGGGAGAAGACGGCCAGTGTTGGCGAGGAGTGGTTGAGCAGGGCGCGAGAGGAGTTCGTCTCGCGACTCAACGGTGACATAACACGAGCCGTGAAGACAGTCATCCAGCATCGTCGAGACTTTTATGAGCGCTGGGCGGGTTGGCATCTCGATGAGATTGAGGTGACGAACATGGCGTTTGCTCAGGCCACGGAGTACGTACGAGTTGGCGCCTACCTGGCTAAGATTATGCCAAACCCATTCATGCGCGCGGGGGCCGGTCCAAGTGTACCCGTGCTTTATCTCGAACGAGCTGATTACTAGGTGGGCTCGGGCGGTTCGACAACATGTCGGATTGCCCGAGCACCACTTTTCTTTACTAAGGTTCTGCTATACTAATAATTATATGAGGTATACAGAAAAAGATGGGAAAACTTTTGAATTACCAGGAGGCACAAAGGGGATTATTTTTCCTTCTCATCCTGGCGGAGAACAGACGATTGTAAGAGTTGAACAGCATGGCGTGTTCCCCGAAAAGGGTTATGCCATTAATGATCGCTGTACCGAAACTATATACATGCTTGAGGGAACCTTCACTATTACCATCAACGAAGTTGAGCATGAATTAAACGCGGGTGAGCTGATAATGATACTACCCGGAGAACGTCATATTATCCAAGGCGATGGTAAGTCACTTGATATCATAACTCCCTCTTGGGACCCATCGCAGAATCACCACATAGTTAACGGTAAGGATATTAAGAAACACTAAAGCACAAGAAAATTATGAATAAAGTTATATACAACAACTGCGTCAATACTGATATGTATTATGTAAGTCCTGTGCGTGCTCACGATCCATACTTCTACATCAATGTTTCAGGTAAGGAGTATGTTTTTCTTGATCATCGCGAGATCGGAGTTTTTGAGGAGGAGAATAAAAATATCAACATGGAGGCAGTGCTACTTAACCCACTGGTTACAGGGGCAGAATTAAATGTCGATAAGACCAGTATGGCTAATCGGATAGCCCTTGCTATATTTAAAAAGTTTGGACTAGATAAGGAGACAGTAGCTGTGCCCGCTCACTTTCCATTGGATATGGCAGATTATTTGCGGAGCAAGAATATTATCCTCGAGGTGTTGTCGCCATTCTGGCCAGAACGTGCAGTAAAAAATAATCGAGAGATTGAGGCAATCCGTGATGCAAATGTGCGCACCCAAAAAGGTTTTAAACGAATTGAGGAAATTCTTAGAGAAGCAACTATCGAGGGAGAGCTGCTCAAATACAGAGGCGAAGTTCTGAACAGTGAGATAATGAAGGCAGAAGTTGAGCAGATCCATCTGGCGAACGATATGGTAAATGATTCGGGTTTTATTATCGCGAGCAAAGATCAGGCTGCTATCCCACATCATGAAGGGCATGGTCCAATTTACGCGAATCAGCCAATTATTTGCGATATTTTCCCTAGGCATAGGGCGACTAACTTCTATGCTGATATAACCCGAACTTATGTTAAAGGAACTCCGACTGATGAGATGCAGAAGATTTACGATACTGTTAAGAAGAGCCAGGAGCTAGGTATTTCGCTGGTTAAATCGGGCGTTAAGGGGAGTGACATACACAAGGCATGCGCTCAAGCATTTCTTGATGCTGGGTTTGATGTTGGCGACAAGGGGTTCATCCACGGTACTGGTCACGGTCTCGGGCTTGATGTGCACGAGTTCCCCCACGTTAAGGCTGAGTTTAACCATGTGTTGGAGCCATGCAATGTTGTAACTATTGAACCGGGCTTATACTATCCTGGTCGTGGCAGTGCCCGCATTGAGGACGACATCTTGGTTACTGATTCTGGATCGCTAAATTTAACAGATTACCCAAAGTTTTTAGAAATTCCCTAACCATCTATCAGAAGCCACGAGGTTAAACCTCGTGGCTTGCATTAACGGTTGAGGAATAGACGTAGTATCCAAAGAGACTTTTGGTAAATCAAAACATCCGCCAATTGGCGGATGTTTTGTTGTTAGACTCTAGGTTACATATCGAGGTCGAGCTTCAAGTTATTTACAACCTTGCTGACCACCTCCACCTTTGAATCGTTGTACTTTGCGGACTCATCGGTCTTGATGTTTGCATTGGCATCAACCTTGGCTTGAGCATCTACATCAGCCTTTACATCAGACTTGGTGTCGACGTTGGCCTTAGCATCAGCGTTTACCTTGGAGTCAGCCTTAAGATCTAAGAGAGACTTGAGAGAGTATGGGCGGATCACACGATCCTTGGCCTCCACATTAACCTTCTCTTCACTACGAACATTGGCATTAACGTTGGCATTGGCATTGACCTTATCGTTGTGGCTCATATAACGAGCACCGACACCAGTCATAACCATTGCACTTAAGAACAAAGCGATTATTGCGTTCATGGTCGTTTGCTATTACTTTTAATAATCCGACCTACTCTTGATGACGTATAGGCATAATTGGTCTTACAGTGTTTTTTTGATAAGGCTATGTTGACTTTTGTGGTCAAACATGATAACACATTAATAGTATAAGAACCCAAAAAATGAACCAGAAAGGCAAAAAGGAGGCGTTGTGCAAAAGGATCATTACGGTATTCTGCAGGTCAGACCTGAAGCAAGTAGTGAGGTGATTGAAGCTGCATACAAAGCTTTAATGAAGTTGCATCACCCAGATAGAAACGCGACCGCAACAATGGCAAGATACCTAAACGAAGCTCGTGAGGTTCTCGTAGACCCAGCCCGCCGTGCGGAGTATGACAAATTGCTCCGCACAAATCGTCCGAATGGGCGATTTGGAATCGGTAGGATTGTGGGTAACTACAAGATCGTCCGGCAGATCGCGGAAGGTGGTATTGGTGAGACCTACTACGCCGAACATGTCATCAATGGCAAACCCGCATGCTTGAAGCACTGTAGCAAATTGCGTCCAGCGTATCAGGATGTGATGCTTCGTGAAGTGGATGCTGCGTGGGACTTGAGCCACTTCTCAATCCCGCAGATCCGCGACCTCTTGAAGATGGATGACGGTACACTTGTGATTGTTTCCAAATTCATTGAGGGACTTACCGTGGCCCAAATGGTTGAGAAGGTGGGTCGAATCTACCCTGAAGATGTTACCAGCATTGCCGAGCGCGTGCTCAACGTTCTCTGGTATCTTCACGACAATCGTATCGTTCATGGCGACATAAAGCCACAGAACATTATCGTGAAGCCGAAGTCCCGTTCGGTATTCGTCATCGACTTTGGTTTGGCAATGGTCAAGCCGACTGCGACCGACACAAGCATGGGCTACACAGACCTCTTTGCTCCTCCGGAGCAAGTAGGAATGGACAAGCCACTCTTGCCCGCCAGCGACTTCTACAGCATGGGGATGACTATGCTCTGGGCTTTGTGCGGAGGTATTGAGGATGATGTCAAGAGTTTGCGAGTACCTGCGGATACCCCAGATCAACTGTGCGACTTCATGAAGAGATTGTTAGTGCGTGATGTGCTGGCAAGACCGCAGAATGCGGAGCCTCTCTATGAGGAGATTGGTAAGATTAGGGAAATAGCATTTGGTCGTCGACGTACAGGCGGGAGTCCCATGAGGGGCTTCTAAGAAAGGAGACATATATGTCCGAATCAGGCGATTACGAACCTCAGGATTGGGGAACCGGCACAAGCTTCGCCGATGCTCGCGCCGCTTATGACGCGGATGCTGGCAGAAGCTATGACGAAGCAAAAGCGCGGGGTGTGACGGCAAGCGATGTCTTGCCCGAATCGCTCAGCACTCAAAGCACCAAGCCCTTCATTGTCGTTCCAGATCTCACGGGATCTATGAGTGATCGGCCGGGCGTCATGTTCGGCAAGATGCCCTATATGTGGAACGAGATTGAGAAGGAGTATCTTGGTTCTGATGCTGAAGTCGCTTTCGTGGGAGTCCAGGATGATGGTGACAATTACCCTCTCCAGGCCCAACCATTTGGTCAAGGGGAAGATTTGCGAGTAGCATTGGCAAAGCTTGTCATTGAGGGTGGCGGCCAGGGCTCTCTTGGCCGGCACGAACGTTATGATGCCGCCGCGCTCTACCTATGCCGGAATGTGCAGATGCCCAGGGCTATCAGGCCCACAGTCATCTTCATTGGCGACGAGGAGCCTTACCCAAACATCAATCCCGGTTTGGCATTACGCATGGCTAAGGTCACGATTCCTAAGTCGATGACGGTCGAGGAAGTCTTCTCCGAGCTCAAGCGTAAGTACGATGTGTACTTCATCCTCGGGCCGTACGGTAGATTTGCGAGAGAGGTTTCCGAAGATATCGATTCAACCACAAGGGGAATTCAGCGGGCATGGAACAAGATCCTTGGTGATGATCACGTTAGCCTTTTGACTGATGCAAGCCGGATCGTGGACGTCATCTTCGGTATCTTGGCTGAAGTTTCCGGGCGTCGCACTTATTTCGAGAAGGAGATTGCTGATCGGCAGACTCCTGCGCAGGTTAAGACGGTTATGAAGTCTCTGGCCACGGTACACAAGATTGGCGGAGAGCCGGAACGTAAGCGTCTCAAGGGTGCTTCACGCTTGAAGGGGGAGGATGCATGAACAGGCTTGCCAGATTCTTCTCTCGCTTCGGGGGAGGGGTCATTGGTGGGCCACCTCCTAACCTAATCGAAAAGGCAGGGCTTATGGTTACGCTCTGGCCCAGCTTCCCTCACTTCGGTCGATTTGCCAAGGATACACGTTTGGCGGGTATCCGTCTCAACAGCGCCATGATTAGCAACCCGGAGCTCGAGGTGGAGCTAAATGCGCTCCGCAGTGCGGATGTGCAAGTTCCGCTCTTCTTCGATGTGAAGGGGCGTCAGCTTCGAGTGGAGGAGGCGAAGGTGGTTGGTGATCATCTCGAGGTTGACCTCAATCACCCCGTCTACGCTTCACCAGGAACGGTTGTCCTCTTCAAGGCTGAACGAGAACACGCTCAACTGCATCATGTTTCGAAGGGTGGGTGGCGGCTCGTGTTCCGGCCTCGTCAGCCAGAAAGCGTGGTTGTTGCCGGGGAGTCGATTCACATTCGGGCGGCAGATTTCCGAGTGCTTTCGGGTCCGCAGTTTACGAATGTGGAGCTTGCCAAGATCGCACAGGTCAAAGCGGCCGGATTCACTCGGTGGTTTCTCTCTTACGTGCAATCCGCCAGAGATGTCGCAGAATTTCGCGAATTGGTAGGCAAAGATGCGGAAGTTTGGCTCAAGATCGAGGATCAGGCCGGGCTTGAATATGTAAGGCGAGAGTTCCGCAAGGCACCAGGACTAACTTTGGTGGCTGCGCGGGGCGACATGTACATCGAGGTTGCGAAACCTCATGACATTCTCCCGGCACTCCGACTCATCATTGAGCGAGACCCGGAGGCCTGTGTCGGTTCGCGTATCATGCTTTCGCTCGTGCGGGGCAATGTACCGGACTGTGCTGACTTTCTCGATCTTGCGTGGTTGCATGATGTGGGCTATCGCCGCTTTATGATCTGTGACGAGCTCTGTCTCAAGGAGTCGCTTCTGGCTAGTACCATCAATGCCTTCGAAGCCTTTCGTAGCGTTCAGGAATTGAAATAGCATACTCGCTTCCGGTGCCCTCCTGGGCTGGGAGCGAGTTTTTTTGCAGGCTAGACCCCGCCGGAGGTATACCTCTAACGGGCTTGACAACAATTAATAGGGGTATAGGATATATGTACATGATAGAAAGAGGGACAAAATTAGCGATTCGTAAGATTTGTAAGACCAAGATGACTTGGGTGATCTTTTCCCATGTCTACTTCAATAAACATATGCGCGATTAATCTTAAAGTAAATTTGCAAAGTTAAGAAACCCCGCGCATAACGCGGGTTTTCTTTTGCACCAAGGGGAGGGATCACCAGTACTGATCTCCCCCTGGGGCAAGAAATAGGATTTTTTGCTCTCTTCTCGAATTGTCGGGGAGGAGGTCTTGAAAACGGAGGGAGATTGGTATGTGTCGAGAAAGTTACTTTGAAATTCCAGATCCGCGGCTAATGGAGCAACTGCGTCAAGCTGCTAAGCGGGATGCAGAAGTGCGCGGACCCGATGCACGTAACGAGCCGGAAGGCGAACGCCATGCAAGAGATACCTCCTGCGGGCCAGATGGTCCAGTCGATACCGGTCCATGTGTCATGGACTAGATTCCCTTTAACAACCCCCGATGTCCCGACGAAATATGTCGGGAGTCGGGGCCACTTGATTATTAACGCTAAAAAGCATAGTTTATGAACATAGCAGAAGAAGAATGTATGAAAATAGTATACAAGAACAAAGTTGATAGTAAGGCCAAGAAGGCTGATTTTGCGAAAGTGAAGAACTTGCGTCAGTTTATTCTTGCTGTGCGCAAAGTAGTGGCAGATGCTAAGAAAGAGAAGAATAAAAAGGTGGCAATCTTAATTAAAGAGCTACCAAAGTTGGAGTTGGGTGAAACTCAAGTTGGCGTGATTATCGCCCGGGAGGCACTCATGGCGGATTATGAGTTTACTAAATACTTGAGCAAACCCAAGGAGGGAGGGAATTTTATAGCCGAACTAATGTTAGTAGGGACTTGGAGGTCGGGTAACCAAGTGAAAGTGAAGGATATTAGATCGGGGATAGAGCGGGGTAAGATTGTGGCAGGTGAGATCAATATGTGTCGTGAGCTTGCCAATACGCCTGGTGGGGAGATGACCCCACTTCGCCTCGCGGAAGCAGCAAGCGAGGCTTCGCGGGGTACGCCCCTAGTTAATGTGGAGGTGCTAGGTCAAAATGAGATGGAGGCCCTGGGAATGGGAGCAATCCTTGGTGTGGCCAAAGGCTCGCCCGAAGAGCCACAGTTTATTGTTATGGAATATTTTGGTGCGGATGATCCAAATGAGAGGCCAATTGTACTTATCGGTAAGGGTGTGACCTTCGACACCGGGGGTCTTAATCTTAAGCCCGAAGCGGGAATCAACGACATGCACATGGATATGTCCGGCGGGGCAGCTTGTATCCACGCGCTTGTTTTGGCGGCTAAGCTTGGAGTGAAGAAAAATATTGTGGTACTAGTGCCAGCGGTGGAGAATATGCCCGGCGGTGCTTCGTATCGGCCGGGTGATGTCTTGCGCTCCATGAGTGACAAGAGCATTGAGATCAAGAACACGGATGCTGAGGGTAGGGTGATCCTTGCTGATGCTCTTACCTACGCCAAGAAGTACAATCCAGCGATGGTGATTGATGTGGCCACTCTCACAGGTGCATCTGTGGTGGCTCTTGGTGAGCGCGCTTCGGCCATCTTCTCGCGTGATAACGAACTGATTACGAGAGTGCGCGAGCTTGGTGAGAGCTCGGGTGATTACGTTTGGCCTTTGCCTATATGGGAGGAGTACGAGGAGGAGATCAAGGGCACTTTCGGTGATGTGGCCAATCTTGGTAAGAAGTGGCGCATGGGTGGAGCCATAGCCGGGGCCGTCTTTCTCTTGCAATTCGCCAAAGACTTACCCAAGGATTGTAAATGGCTCCACATAGATATGGCACCCACTATGCTTGCCACTGACGATGAGTTCTTGGCCAAAGGGGCCAAAGGTTCTCCCATCCGCCTCCTGCTTGCCTTGATCGAAAATTGTTAGATATTAAAAAACGAAGTGGCCGGAGTGTTAGCTTCGACCACTATTAAGGGAGTGTATCAACTTGCTTGATTTCCACATCGCCTATCAGGAACTCCTGGCGAGGTCCGTATTCGGCTCTAGCCACGATCAAGCATCCAGCCAGGACTCTTGGTAGCCAGTGACGATCGGCAAGCATCAGCTCTCCGAATGGAATGTTTTCGAACGGGAACCATGTCGGGGTTACCATTTCCTCCGTTGGCTTTGGTTCACCAACCCACTGTTCCAAAAGAAAGACGTGCATCCTACAAACAAATTGGCCGCCATCTGCCTTGTGATTATGGAAGTCGATGCGGGCTACCTCGCTTAGATCACATTCGCTAGCTGTTACTACTGCTTCCTCGCGCAATTCGCGACAGGCCGCGGTCCTAGCGCTCTCTCCGTTATCGATCCCTCCGCCGTATCCGTTCCAAAAGCCCGCCCCAATCTTACGCGTCTTCTTGGCCAAGAGGACTTGATTGTCACGTACGAGCAGGCACAAAGTGGCGTTTAATAAGACCTTTTTCTCATCTGAACTTTTACTCATGTTGCTACCTCCAATTGCGTAGTTTAGCATAATTTGCTACCATAATCATATGGGAGTTATTGATATGACCGAGGTTGTGAAGAAGTACAAGGGTCTTTGGGTTGGGCTTAAGAATGACCAACGCACAGTCGTTGCGTCAGGTAAAACTCCCAAGGAGGTGTTGAATAACGCGCGTCTTTTGGGGCATAAAACAACCCCCATACTTTTCCGAATTCCTAGTAAGATAATTCCGTTCATTGGTTTTATTGGAGATGAAATTTGATTACAGCAAGATTCCTCTGGATGAGAGTTCGACTTTGTTCGGAAGTTTTCTCTTGCGTCCTGTGATTAAAATTGAGATAGGATTTGGAAAAGAGAAAATTCCGTACTTGGGACTGATTGATTCGGGCGCGGACTTCTCTATCTTTGATGCTCAAATTGGCGAATTGCTGGGCATTGAAGTAAATGCTGGCATACCAGTGATTTTTTCTGGCGCGGAAATATCAAGAGGATCGGTTGCCTATATTCATGGCGTTGATATGATTATTGGTACAAAAAAACTAAAAACAAAAGTGGCGTTTTCATACAACATTTCAGATAGTGGTCATGGCCTACTTGGTCAGATTGGATTTTTCGAACATTTCATCGTCAAATTCTATTACTCTAAGAAGGAGGTCGAACTGAAAGCAAAATGAGATGTGATGTCCAATTTGTAAAAAAATATCTCAAGTGCTTGTGTTAATTAGAGAATGAGACTAGAATAAAAATATTACACATTAATTAGCTTGAAATACAAATGAAATCAACAGTAATTGGGATTGTGGTGGCCGGAGTTGTGCTTGGAGGAGGTTATCTTGCTTATAGTAAGTATACACCGCAGGTAAGAGCAGTAGAGGTGCTTGATCGCGTTTTCAGTTCTACGAGCCAGAGAACAACCTATACAAGTAAGGGCACAGCTCTTCTTGATATTACTGCACCGTCAAAGAAAGGAGATACTAATGATCATGCTGTGGTTAAGTATGCAGTAAGCGGTCTTGTTGATAAGAGCGTTCCGGACTCTTTCGGAAAGAGTTCTGGTAGGTTGGATCTGGATATTAACGTAGAAGGTTCGGAAGGATTGGTTACCAAGCTTGCAATAGATATTGCTATGGATGACAAGGTTTTTTATCTTAAGCTTGATTTGCCAGCAGAATTATTGGCTGGAGCTCCCGCCTTCATCTCTGGGCTCAATAATACATGGATTAAGATAGATCTTAATGAGTTTGCAAAGAAGGGTTTAATCACCGAGGAGGCCCTTGCCACGATATCTGACACCGGCAAGCTCGATGATCCCGTAACGCGTGGAAAGCTTAAGGAAATGGTAGTTAAATCAGGTTTTTTTGTAGATTTGAGCATGGTTCCCGGCGAGGATATAGATGGTCTCCCGACTTACAAATTGACCACAAGTATAGACCCGCTCAAGCTTGCCGACATTATGATCGGTTATCTTGAGATCGTGGATCCCGAGGCTCTGGCCAAGTTGACAGAGGAGGAGAAGGCGAGTCTCGAGGAAATGGAGAAAAGAGTGGCGGAGTTTCTAAAGAGCTCGACTATTAGTCTGGTGGTGGAGAAGGATAGCGCCCTACTCCGGGTTGTCTCTGGTAATGTAATATTCGATGATCCAGAAAGTAAGGCGGCTGGAGCATTCGACTTCACAGTTGAGTATAACGATATAAACAAACCAGTGAATATTGAATTGCCGAAGGAGTCAACCTCAATCATTGACATACTTGCTCCGTTCTTTGGTGCGTTTATGCCCCTTGCCCCAGCTGGGAGAACAGGTCTTCCTGTAAAGTAACATCAAATGGATTAGCGCTTGCACTGGGGGATAAGGCATGATATTATCGCAGGGTCCCGCCTGGCGGGATTATGCTTACTTATATGTCACGATCATTATATAAAGGCCCCTACGTCGATCCTCGGGTAACCAAGAAGATCGCCGGTAAAGATCCCATGAAGAGTGGGGTTATTAAGACGTGGGCGCGTGATAGTGTAATTAGTCCGGAGATGGTTGGTTTCAACTTCGGCGTCCACAATGGCAAAGATTTTATCGAGGTTCGTATTGTGGAAGAGATGGTGGGGCATCGCTTGGGGGAGTTTTCCCAGACCCGCAAGTTTACCAAACACGGCGGAAAAATGCAAAAGGAGATCGAGATGAAGAAGAAGGAGGCCGAGATCACTGCCGCTAAGACTGCTAAGGAGGCGACTACAGAAGCTAAAAAGTAATCCCGTTAGAAGTCTAGCTATATAATGTCATTACAATATGTTCAACCAATTACAAATAATCGTAAGTAACTTCTAACGGGATGAAGGCTAAATTATCACAATACAGGCAAGCTCCGAGGAAGGTTAGACTTGTTACGGATCTGATTAAGGGCAAGAGCGTGGAGTCGGCTATGTCAGAACTTAGCTACCTCCCTAAGCGTGCAGCAGGTCCCATTCTCAAACTTCTTAAATCAGCTGTCGCCAATGCTGGTAAAGTGGATAATCTCTACATTAAGAGTATTGGCGTAGATAAGGGAGTGGTCCTTAAGAGGAGTATGCCTCGCGCTCATGGTCGAGCTTTCCCCATTCACAAGCACACCTCGCACATAACAATTGAGCTCGCTGTTCGGTCAAAAACAAAACATTAAACTTTTTAATTTAAACATTTAACTTTCATGTCACATACAGTACATCCATATTCACACCGACTAGGCATACTCCGTGATTGGAAGAGTCGTTGGTTTATCTCTCGTTTGAAGACTCCTCAATATAGAGCAAATTTGAAAGGAGATGTCTTACTAAGAGAGTATCTCGAGAAGACTTTGCGACCTTACCTTGTAGACTCGATAGAGATTGAGAGGGGGGAGAACGCAATGCGCGTGATTATCAAGACGGCTCGCCCAGGTATGATTATCGGTAGATCTGGTGAAGGCTCAGGCAAGGTTAAAGACGCGATAATCAAGTTTCTTACTCGACAGAAGGTTGAAATACCTCGAGACGTGAGACTCTCCATTGAGGAAGTCCGTTCACCTGAATCGCACGCGGGGGTGGTAGCACATATGATTGAGGAGGCCATTGAGAAGCGCACTACATTTCGTAGGACAATGAAGCAAGCAATTGAGAAGGTGATGGCCAATAAGGATGTCCTTGGTGTTAAACTCACTCTTTCCGGACGCCTTGATGCTGCTGAGATGGGGAGGACGGAGAGCTTGAAGAAGGGGCGCTTACCTCTGCAAACACTGCGGGCCGATGTGGACTATGCTCAAGGGCGCGCTCATATGCCTTATGGAGATATTGGGATTAAAGTTTGGATATACAGGGGCGAGATTTTTTCCGCCAAAAATAAAAGCTAGATATGGGAGCCTTAGTACCAAAAAAAGTTAAGTTCAGGAAGTGGCAAACAATGCGGAGGAATCCGGCTCGAGTTGGCCTGGATACGCGCGGTACAAAGGTCTCTTTTGGCTCCTTTGGCCTGCAAGCATTGGAGGCTGGTAGAATACGTTCAAATCAGTTAGAGTCAGCGAGGAAGGCTATGAGTCGCTCGATCAAGAAGACGGGCAAGATTTGGATTAGAGTATTCCCGGATATGCCCTATACCCAGAAACCGGCTGAAGTTAAGCTCGGTAAAGGTAAGGGGGATGTTCAAGGATACGTGGCTGCAGTTAGGTCGGGCAGGGTCCTCTTCGAGATCGAGGGTTTAACTCCGGCAGAGTCGAGAGATGTCTTACGTAAGGCAGGATCCAAGTTGCCTGTGAAGACCAAGATTATTGAACGAAGAGATTAGGATACTACGTATACATATTATGAAAGCACTTAAAGTAACAAAAGGTAGTACCGAAGCAGAGTTGGGAAAGATGATCGTCGATAAGGTGGAGGCTCTTCGTAAATTTCGTTTCAATATTGCAGGCAGTAAGATTAAGAATGTGCGTGAGGGTAGGAGCTTGCGCAGAGATATTGGTAGAATCAAGACCCAATTAAACAATGGAAAATAAAAACAAAACAATTAGACGGAAGCTAGAAGGGGTTGTGGTCTCAGATAAGATGATCAAGACTCGTGTCGTGGAAGTGACAAGAACTTTTAAACATGCCAAGTACGGCAAGTTCCTTAAGCGATCCAAGCACTATAAGGCCCACGATGAGGACAATAAGTACAAGATGGGTGACAAGGTTGTTATTGAGGAATGCCGGCCAATCTCGCGGGACAAGCACTTTATTATCGTTTCCACTTAATACCTAATACCTAACAAATAATACCTAATATATGATACAACCGCGCGCCATAGTGAAAGTTGCAGATAATACGGGGGCCAAGGTAGGTCGCATTTTCAAAGTTCTTGGCGGGTCGAAAAAGCGCTATGCGAGAATAGGTGATCTTGTGGTACTCTCTGTCCAGGTAGCTGAGCCTCGCAAGGCGGTTAAGAAGAAGGAGGTCCACCGAGCAATTGTGGTAAGGCAGAAGGCTAATCTGCGTCGCAAGGATGGTTCGTATATTCGTTTCGATGAGAACGCGGTGGTATTGGTTGACCTTAAGAATGAGCCTAAAGGTAATCGTATTTTCGGACCTGTGCCTCGGGAGATTGCGGAGAGAGGCTTCCAGAAGATTGCCTCATTGGCTCCAGAAATAGTATGAATCCCGTTAGAAGTATGGATAAATTATGTCGTAACAATATGTCTAAGCAATTACAATTAACCGAAAGTAACTTCTAACGGGATGAATATAAAAAAGGGCGACAATGTAATAGTTATTGCGGGTAATGATAAGGGCAAGAAGGCCAAGGTTCTTAGGGTTATGCCTGCAATTGGTAAAGCTGTGGTTGATGGAGTAGGGGAAGTGTCCCGTCGCCGTAAGCCTCGCAAGGCTGGCCAGAAGGGTCAAGTGATTACCATATTCCAACCGATAGATTTGTCCAATATTGCTTTGTTTTGTGGAAGTTGCAACAAGGGCACGCGCATTGGATCGAGCATGAATGGAGAAAAAAAACAGCGAGTATGCGTTAAATGTAAAGGAACTATATGATAGACCTAAAGAATAACTACAAGAATGCCATTCCACTCCTTCAGGCTGAGTTCGGCTGGAAGAACGCTTTGGCTGTCCCTCGCTTGGATAAGGTTATGGTAAGTGTGGGCACAGCTAAGTCCAAGGACCCCAAGCGTCAGGAGTTGGTTATGAATCGTATAGCCAAGATTACTAGCCAGAAGCCTGCCACCACCGTGGCTAAGAAGTCTATTGCTACTTTCAAGCTCCGGGCAGGTGATAAGTCTGGTGTTAAGGTCACTCTACGTGGTGCTCGGATGTACGACTTCCTCAATCGTCTTATCAACGTGGCTATCCCTCGCGAGCGCGACTTCCGAGGTCTTAATCTGGCGGCCATCGATGAGATGGGTAATCTCTCCATCGGTTTCAAAGAACACACAATCTTCCCGGAAACATCAGACGAGGATCTTAAGGACGTCTTTCCTTTCGGCGTCACTATTGTTACCACCGCCAAGAATCGCAAAGAAGCTCAATCTCTCTTTACCCACCTCGGCTTCCCCTTCAAAAAAGATTAACTCGGAATTGGGGGATGAAATAATCACCTCGTTTGTTGTGGCCTGTCTTAAGTCGCTTCTCTATCTACCACGGTCGTATCAAATAGGGGAGTAAAAAATTACTATATCATCCGGTAAATTTCCTTGACAAAGTCAAGTGGTTGGGTGTAATGTCATGATTGGAAACGGGCAAAGATAGGGAAGGAGGATCAAGAAGATGGGGCATCAAGGCGACACAATTTCGATGGGCACTCATTTGAAGGCTTTGGCCAAGGAACGCAAGAAGCGCGAGCAGATGATCGCGGGGATTGAAAGGATGGTCGGCCACTGGCGAACTCAAGCTTCGGAGATCAAACGCGACGGTTGCGTTGAACAACGAGCGATTCTCGCTTGCGTGGCCGGACTCATGGGTTTGCTCTTGGAGAAGACAGGGACTCAAGTGGGTAAGTTTCGCTCTCCCTGTCATAAGGCACCAATCGATTTTTCAAGAGTCGATGGTGTGAACATCGGAACATGCTCGGTCTGCGGGAAGCAATTGGTACGCCAGAATCCGAGAACTCGCATTGTCGAGTGGCTGGATAATTATTCCCCGTGGTATCAGGGGGATCTCCGCCCAGTTGTCCTGGGACAACTCATTTCTCGATAACTCTCATGTTTCGTTCCGCCGCCCGCACGCATGTCGCGTCGGGCGGTTTTGTTATTAAATACAGGTCGGCTTTCCATTCAAAAAATAGTATAATCAAACTCGGTAAGATCTTAACGTTGGATGGCAAGAAGGAGGGCACGGTGCCAACACGAGCGAGGAACAGGGGAGCATGGCGATGTGGTGAATGTGGGGGTCATCAAACGCCTGGAACAAAGCAATTCCATACTGCTTGCATTAAGGGGAAAGTCTTGTGTAGCGACTGCCACAAGCCCCACGTAAGCTGTTCGCGGGGGAAGTGCGTCGTTGGCTCGCAGATGGTTTGCAACGGCAACGACTCGGCCCACGGTGACTAGGGGTGACGGGGGAACGTGTGGCGCATGAATCTTTGGAGTTACATCCAGTTTATCAATTGGAGCGAATACTGTGTGGTGAGCCGGAATGCTATGGGCCGGGGCAGGTACTTGGCTGTTGCGGGGCCATTGCATGTCGAGATCATGAGGTGAGGGAGCATCTTTCTTGCGGAGTTCCACTCCTTATTACCAAGACGAACAGCTAATCAACCCCGTTAGAGGTGAACCTCTAACGGGGTTGCGTTTTTATATGCCTATGCTAAGATACCTAAGTTAGATAAGAGTCTCGCTAGACCGGCCGTAATTACGGTGCTGGTAGCGGGACAAAAAATATGGCAAAAAAGTCGACAATTGCAAGATCAAATAGGCCTCCCAAGTACAAGAGCCGAGTTGTAAGGCGTTGTTTCCGTTGTGGGAGGAAGAGGGCTTATATGCGCGACTTCGATATGTGTCGCATTTGTTTCCGCGAGCAGGCCAACAAGGGTAATATCCCAGGGATTAAAAAAGCTAGTTGGTAATATATGGATCCAATCGCAGACATGTTAACAAGTATCAGGAATGCAGGCGTCGTTCACAAGGAGCTTGCCTTTGTTCCGTATTCCAAGCTTAAATTTGAGATTGCCAATATTTTGCTCAAAGAAGGTTACATCAAATCATTTTCTGTGAAGGGCAAGAAGGCTCGTAAGCATCTGGAGCTTGAGATTGCGTATATTCCAAGTGGTGAGCCTAGAGTGGAGGGTGTAAAGAGGGTTTCCAAGCAAGGCAGGAGAGTATACGCAGGTGCAAAGGATCTCCGCCCGGTTATGCAAGGTCGAGGTATGCTTGTGATCTCCACTCCCAAGGGCTTGATGACCGGTCTTGGCGCTCGCAAGGCCGGAATGGGTGGCGAGGTATTATTCTCAATTTACTAACATGTCACGATTAGGCAAAAAAGAAATAAAGATCCCCGCCGGAGTTACTGCCACAAAGAAGGATGGCACTATCATCATTAAGGGACCAAAGGGTGAACTAACTCGAACTTTTCTATCTGAGATCACAATCACAATCAGTCCACTTGCAATCACCCTTGCTCCACGTGGGGCGACTACTGTCTTCGGGCGGAGTTTGTGGGGTACATATTGGTCCCACTTGAGTAATATGATCAAGGGAGTAACGGAAGGTTATTCGCAGAAGTTGCTGATCGAGGGTACGGGATACAAATGGGACGTGTCGGGTACTAATCTCAATCTTGCGCTCGGCTTCTCTCATCCTGTTAAGGTCGCGATTCCTACAGGTCTTACTATTAAGACAGAAAAGGCAGAGCTTACTGTAACTGGTATTGATAAGGAAGTTGTAGGTAGTTTCGCCGCATACATACGGAGCCTCAAGAAGCCGGAACCGTACAAAGGTAAGGGTATTCGTTATGAGGGTGAGATTATAGAACGGAAACAAGGTAAGCGTTCCACGACATAAGCATAAGTATGAATAAATCAAAAGAAAAAAGTCAGAGAAGGGAGACACGCCATAGACGTATCAGAGCGAGAGTTGCCGGGAGTGCCTCGCGACCCAGACTCTGTATATTCAAGTCTAACCGAGCCTTCTACGCTCAGATTATTGATGACACGAGAGGTAATACCTTGGCTGCCGGTACTGATTCGAAGAGCTTGCTTGAATCAGCCAAAAAAGCCGGGATAAAGAATGTGGTTTTCGATCGGGGCGGATTTAATTACACAGGTCGGGTACGCGAATTTGCCGACGAAGTTAGAAAAGGGGGATTAGAATTTTAGAACTATGAGTGATGAAATAATAAAAAAATTAGATAGTACAGTAGACGCGGAGGTGGATGCTCCAGTTTTGGAGATAACAGATCCTGCGCTTGTAGAAAAGAAAGCCCGTAAGACAGTATCTTTCGTTGGTAGGGGAGAGGGTCCAAGGCGAGGCAGAGCAAGGGGTGATCGTCCGCGCTCGGATATTGCCCAGAGCATGATTAGTATCCGGCGTGTTGCTCGAGTGGTAGCTGGCGGACGTAGGTTTTCTTTCTCTGTGTCTATTGTGGTGGGCGACAGGAAGGGCAGAGTTGGCGTAGGTCTGGGTAAGGCTGGTGATACGGCTCTGGCAATTGATAAGGCTGTTAAACATGCCAAGAAGCACATGATCATTGTTCCTCTAACCAAGGGCAAGAGTATTGCCAGGCAGATCGAGTGCAAGTTCGCTTCCTCGATTGTTTTCCTGAAGCCGGCTCCCGGTAGGGGGCTCGCGGCCGGAGGTGCTGTGCGCACGGTTCTTGATCTTGCCGGCGTAACTGATGTCAACGGAAAGATCCTCTCTCGCAGTAAGAACAGCCTTAATAATGCTCGAGCTACGATTTTAGCCCTTTCCAAAATAAGATAATAATATGCAGACAAAAGATCTAAAAGCGAAAACTTCCCGCAAGAATCAGAAGGTGGTTGGACGCGGGGGCAAGAGAGGTAAGACATCCGGTAAGGGCGGTAAGGGTCAGACAGCTCGCGCCGGACACAGATTGCGTCCGGAGGTTCGTGATGTGATAAAGAAGTTGCCTAAATTGCGTGGTTACCGAGCACCTTATATAGACAGGAAGGTGAGTGTCGTATATATCAAAGACCTCAATAAATTCAAAGATGGTGATATTGTTAATCCCAAGACACTTGGTTTACGAGGCAAGGTTAAGATCTTAGCTAATGGCGTACTTACTAAGAAAATAGTAATCGAGGGCTGTCTCCTGTCGGAGGGAGCCAAATTGCAAATTGAGAAGTTTGGAGGAAAGATCAATGGCTAATTTTTTAGAAAAACTTCATCACCTGCTACGGGATAATAATTTGCGCAAGCGCATCCTATTTGTCCTTGGAGCACTTGTTATTTTTCGACTTCTGGCCGCAATTCCAGTACCGGGGATTGGGAGCTCCTCTCTGGCTAGCTTCTTGAACACCAACCAGTTCCTAGGTCTCTTGAACATCTTCTCGGGTGGAGGACTCTCTAACCTGTCTATTGTAATGCTTGGCGTAAGTCCTTACATTACAGCAACTATTATCATGCAACTCTTGACCATGGTTTTCCCACGACTAAAGGAGATGTATCACGAGGAAGGTGAGGTTGGAAGAAAGAAGTTTTCCCAATACTCACGTATGCTAACAATACCACTTGCCATAGTTCAGGGTATCGGGCTCATAGCCTTACTTAATAGTCAGGGGATCTTGCCCACTCTTCCGATATTTCAAAAAATAGTAACGTTGATAGTTATTACCGCCGGGTCCGTCTTGCTTATGTGGATTGGCGAGCTTATTAATGAGTTCGGTATCGGCAACGGCACTTCGCTTATCATTTTCTCGGGTATTGTGGCTGGGTTACCGGCAATAATAGGTCAGACAGTGTTTACCTTCGAGCTTGGTAAGTTGCCACTCTATCTCTTTTTCCTAATCGCTGTTCTCTTGGTTGTGGCCGGAGTTGTGCTTGTGACAGAGGCTGAGCGGCCGATCCCCGTAACATACGCTAAGCGTGTTCGGGGGATGAAGATGTATGGTGGTCAGTCCACTTATCTTCCTCTTCGTCTCAATCAAGCCGGAGTTATTCCAATCATCTTCGCCCTCTCGATTCTCTTGTTTCCCCAGATGCTTGGCAATCTTCTTGCCAATTCGACAATCGGTATTATCCAATTGCTTCACTCTGCAATCAACTTTATCGTTGGCAATCAAGTGGTGTATGGGATTCTTTACTTCATTCTTGTTTTCGTTTTTACCTACTTCTACACTGCTATTACCTTCGATCCCCAGGCTACTTCAGAAAATTTGCAAAAGTCGGGCGCCTTTATCCCCGGCACAAGACCTGGGGCGCACACGGCCACCTATCTCTCATCTGTGGTCACTCGCCTTACAACATTTGGAGCCCTCTTCCTAGGAGTAATAGCTGTCTTGCCTATTATTATGCAGGGCCTAACAGGTATCGCTTCCCTTGCTATTGGGGGTACTGGGCTACTCATCGTAGTTTCGGTTGTGATAGACTTAGTTAAGCAATTGGATTCCCAGCTATCCATTCGCGAATACTAGGCATGAATTTAAAAACCTTTATTCTTGTCGGTCGGAGTGGCTCAGGTAAGGGTACTCAGGCTAAACTGCTTATAGAAACATTACGTTTGCGAGACGCGGGTACTCCAGTGGCATATCTCGAAGGTGGGGAGAAGTTCCGCGAGCTAATTGCCAGGGATACCTTCACTAGCTTGCTTGCCAGAAAGATTATGGAAGAGGGGGGTCTCCAGCCCGCCTTTCTTGCTATTCACAATTGGTCGCATCTTTTCATTGAGTCGATTACGGGTAATGAGCATCTCATAATCGATGGTTCGCCTCGTAAGTTAAATGAGGCAAGGATACTCTCCGAGGCTCTTAAATTTTACAAAAGAGATAAGCCTATTGTATTGCATGTTTCTGTTTCTCGCGAGTGGTCAAAAGAACGATTACTTGAACGAAAGCGGGCTGACGACGGAGCAATTAGCGTGGAAGCGCGACTCAATTGGTTTGAGAGTGACGTAGCGCCAGCCATCGAATATTTCCGTGATCAGGGCAGTATGAGAGTGATTGATATAAATGGTGAACAGTCTATTGAGGATGTCCAAAGAGAGATAGTATCAAAAGTTTGGGATGGGGAGAATTAAAACAAAAGAGGAAATAGAAATACTTAGAGAGGGTGGCTCGCGTCTCTCTGTAATTTTGAGTAAAGTTGCCGAAATGGTTAAGCCCGGCATTACTACCGAGGATCTGGATGCTTACGCCGAGAGGCTAATTCGTGAGGGTGGAGATAAGCCTGCCTTCCTCTACTACAAACCCGACTTCTCACATAAACATTTTCCCTCGTCGTTATGTGTGTCAGTGAATGATGAAGTAGTTCATGGTATACCCGGCAAAAGAGTTTTAGAAGAAGGCGATATTGTTGGCCTTGATTTGGGACTTGCTCACAAAGATCTCTACACCGATATGGCGCTCACTGTGGCCGTAGGCAAAGTAGATGACACAAGTTTGAAACTCATGGACGTAACCAAACAGTCTCTCGCCTCCACGCTTATGGTTGTGCGAGATGGAGCAAGGCTGGGAGATATAGGTGCAGCCGTCGAGGGTGTTGTTGGTCCATCTGGTTTTGGTATCGTGCATGAACTGGGTGGTCACGGTGTGGGCCACGCTATCCACGAGCCACCATTTATCGCCCACTTCGGTACAGCCGGCAAGGGTGAGAAGCTTGAAACTGGCATGGTCATCGCCATCGAGCCCATGATCAACACCGGTAGCTCAGAAGTTAATTTCGACACTGGAGATGGCTATACAGTAAGAACATCCGACGGCTCGCGTAGCGCCCACTTCGAAGTCACTCTCGCTGTTACCCAAAATGGTGCGGAAGTATTAACCCCCATCTTCTGGTAGAATTTTCCATAATGGTTGTAACTTGTGGATTACATACATACCGATATATCGGTATGTATGGTAGCATAATCTAATGCCTCATATCTCGCGAAAAAGAACGAGCAAGGATACTTACTTAAAGATCTATGATCAGCTAATCTCTGCCGTTAGGGATTCTAAGTCAAGTTCCGATGCAAAATCAATTGCTCATGGGTTATTCACAAAGACAGAGAGAATCATGCTAGCCAAACGTCTAGCTCTTATAATCCTTATACATGAGGGTGAATCATCTTATACAGTTTTGACTCAACTTAAGATTAGCACCTCAACATACAAGAGAATATACAAGAACTATGAAGGAGGTATGTATAGATCTCTTTTGACTAACGTTAAGAAAACATTTGTGGACGATTTATTTCAATTTGTTGGTGGAATACTTGCGTCCGGAAGAGATACAAGAAAACTTCATAAATTATTAGACTAAACATACCGATATATCGGTATATATTAAATAGTGATAGGCTTTGTACTAAATATTCCGTATACTATTTTGGGGCTTGTTGCTTCCCTGCTGTCCATTCCTATTTCCGTTAGGTTCTACTCGAAGCCATATGCATTTGTTATTAGAGTGAAGAAATTCTGGTGGACTGTAGGTTATATGCGAGGCGCAAGAGCTATGGCTATTGGGCATGTGGTTCTGTTGGGTCCGATGGTAGGGAAGAATGATTTAACGCACGAATTAATACACGTAGAGCAACATCAACGAATGCCGCTAATCCAGCCCTTGCTATACTATCTTGAGTTGTTTAAAAATGGCTATAAGGATAATAAGTTTGAAAAGGAAGCTTATCAAAGATCTGGAAGTGTTTATAAAGAATAGTTTGGTCTTAACATACCGATATATCGGTATGTATTTTGTTAATTAGACGATTGGTGATAGTATTGGTGAGCAGATAATTAGTTAATTAAATAAATGATATGAAGCTGAAAGAGGAGCAGACGTATGTGATGATTAAGCCGGATGGGGTGAGGAAGGGCTTGATCGGAGAGATTATTAAGCGTTTCGAGCAGAGGGATCTGAAGATTGTGGCCCTGGAGATGTTCCAGCCTACGACTAAGCAGATTGACGGACATTATCCTAAGGACAAAGCGTGGATTGCTAGACTGGGAACAAAGACACTCTCGACCTATGAGCAGTATAAGATGGACCCGAAGAAAGACTTCGGCACGGATGACCCTTTCAAGCTTGGAACAATGGTTAGGAAATGGCTTATTGATTACATGGTT